>Ga0256842_1003386_pt1 | contig 10657 bp, 12 predicted proteins | sample 4559240metaG_FD_185973 | JGI IMG/M metagenome (GOLD analysis project Ga0256842, IMG submission 185973) | Hydrothermal vent microbial communities from Guaymas Basin, Mexico - 4559-240 | ecosystem: Environmental > Aquatic > Marine > Hydrothermal vents | place: Mexico: Guaymas Basin | collected...
TTGGGGCATACGTCAACGCAATGGGTGCACAGAAAACAGCTTTCGAAAATCTCTTTGGCCGTTCGGTCCAGCTCCAGCTCTCCACGCTCGTGGGCACCCAAAAGGTCGATAAATCCACGCGGACTGGTTGTCTCGTCAGGATGTACCCTGTGGATCGTGCAGACAGGGATGCATTTTCCGCATTTGATGCAGTCATCGCTGATCTTCGTGTACTCAAAAAGGTTTTTCGCCTTGTCGCCCACCCCTTCTCCTTAGACCGTTTTGCTGAAAGTCTTTTTGCTTTCGGCATGCTTTTGCATATATGCGTCAAAAACCATCGCGATATTTCGAATGAGCAGCGTACCGGTTTGCGAGACGGTTATATCTTTGTCGCCTATCTGCACCAGCCCCTCTTTTTGCATAGGCTCGAGTTGCTTGAGAGAATCTGCGAAATACTCTTTGAAATCGATACCGAACTCTTTTTCGATCTTTTCGATATCGAGTTTGAAATTGCTCATCAAATCCATAATGACGGCTTTGCGGACAAGATCGTCCCGATTCAGCTCCACGCCGCGCCAGAAAGGAAGCTTGCCGGCGTCTATAGCCTCTTCGTATTCGCCCAGCTCTTTGAAATTTTGGGCATAGTAGTCTTCGCCCTCCCCTATACTGGTGAGTCCTATACCCAAAAGATCCACACCGCCACGGGTCGTATAGCCCTGGAAATTACGATGCAGCTCGCCCTTTTCTATCGCTTTGAAAAGCTCGTCGTCGGGTTTGGCAAAATGGTCCATTCCGATCATTTTGTAGCCGTTGGTAGTGAAGTAGTCGATCGTATGCTGCAAAATGGCGAGCTTCACTTCCGGCGAAGGTATCGTCGTTTCGTCCAGTTTGCGCATCGTCTTTTTCAGCCATGGCACATGCGCGTAATTGAAGACCGCCAACCGATCGGGGTCGAGGGAGCGGGCAAGTTCGAGCGTCTTTTTGAAGCTCTCCAGCGTCTGGTACGGAAGTCCGTATATCAGATCGATATTGATGCTCGTCACACCATATCTTCTCGCCAGATCCACCGCCTTTTTGGTGATATCGTAGGGCTGAATGCGGTGCACCGCCTGCTGCACTTTGGGCTCGAAATCCTGCACGCCAAAACTTATGCGCGTAAAGCCGTGTTTTTTGAGCACCTTCATATGCTCTTCATTGAAAAAACGCGGATCTATCTCGCAGCTTATCTCCGCATCTTTGGTGAAGTTCGGGAATGATTTTTTGACAAACTGCATAATCTCGTCGAGCTGTTCGGCAGCGTAAAATGTGGGTGTACCTCCACCGAAATGAAACTGCACCACATCGCTGGATGTATCCATCGTCTCGGCCAAAAGCTCTATCTCTTTGCGTAGATACTCGAGATAACGGCTCTTTTTATCCTCTTTGGAGGTAAAGACGACATTGCATCCGCAAAAATAGCATGCACTGCGGCAAAACGGAAGATGGATATACAAAGAGAGAGGTTTTTTGGCGTTTCTGTTTTCGAGTTTCTGCCTGTAGCGGTCATAAGTGAAATCTTCGGAAAACTCCACGGCAGTCGGGTAGCTCGTATAGCGTGGGCCCGGCTTGGCATATTTGACGAACTGCTTGAAATCGATCATCTATGGAAGCTCCTTGTGAAAGTGGCCCATTTTTCCATAATTTCCATAAATAAGCGATAAATCCTGTCTCTTACCTTGCAAAGACGACTCTTTGCAAGCTTCAGGTCAACCGGTCAAAGCCCCGCGCTCTTGATATCGTCTTCGCCGATTTCAAGATCTTTCAGAGAGTAGAAGAGGTTTGGATGTTGTCGTTTGATACTTTTGACCAGATTGTCCAGATTGACGTTCGAGGCCTCTTTTCCGCTCTCTTTGAGGCGCTTTTGCAGCTCGTGCATCACCACGGTCCATACATCATGGAAATCTATCGGAAGCTCTTTCGCGATCGCCCGCTCAAGACGCGCTTTGAACACCTCTTCACCCATATGCTGAAGCGACTGCATGATTCCCATCATCGACTCGGCCGAAGATAGAACCATCAGATCTCCATTTTCATCTATGATGAACCATGGCTGCGGATCGTTCCAGCTTCCGCGTTTTATCTCGAGAACCTTGTGCTTTTCATCTTCACCGGGCACTATCTGAAGCACCGGCCTCTTGTCAGGCTGCGGCATCCCCAGCTTTTTGGCTACAGCCTCTATCTCTTCGAGCTGCTTTTTTGCCGGAAGATTTTTCAAACTCTTCATATCGGTCTCCATCAGACTTCCGTCCTCTTTTCATCTAGCCACACCATCACGCCTTTTTGGGCATGAAGGCGGTTTTCCGCTTCATCGAACACTACGCTCTGCGGCCCTTCCAGTACCTCTTCCGTCACTTCGAACCCGCGGTAGGCCGGAAGGCAGTGCAGAAAAATGGCATCGGCTTTTGCCAGTTTCATCATCGACTCATCGACGGTAAACCCTGCAAAATCCTTCAGGCGCTTCTCCTTCTCCTCTTCATCGCCCATCGAAACCCACGTATCGGTCGTAACCACATCCGCGCCCGCAACCGCCTCTTTGGGATCGTTCGTAAAAAGAATCGTCGCTCCGCTCTCTTTTGCGAAAATGAATGCATCTTCGACGATATCCGGATCGCACTCGTACCCTTTCGGGGTCGCCACACGAAGCTCAAATCCAAGCTTCGCAGCCAGCATTAACCAGCTATGAGCCATATTGTTGCCGTCTCCTATGTATGCCACTACGGGATTTTGGTCCTTGCCGTGCTCTATCATCGTCATATAGTCCGCCATCAGCTGAACCGGATGATATTCGTCACTCAGGCCGTTTATGACGGGAACATCCGAAAATTTCGCGAACTCTTCGAGTTTTTTCTGGCTGTATGTACGTATCATCACCATATCGCACATACGGCTGATGACGCGGGCCGTATCTTTCATCGGCTCACCGCGCCCAAGCTGTATATCGCCGGAAGAGAGAAAAAGGCCGATGCCTCCAAGCTGGTAGATTCCGGTTTCAAAACTGACACGCGTACGAGTGCTGCTTTTTTCGAAAATCATAGCCAGTGTCTGCTTCTGCAAATAGGGAGTGAAACGTTTGGCTTTCACCTCTGCTTTTATTCGCAGTCCCAGCTCTATCATTTCAATTATCTCTTCTTTGGTGAAATCTTTCAGTGTCAGAAAATGTCTCATAGCTTCCACCCCTTTCTCAGTAGTTTCGCCGCTTCCTTGGCGTGATAACTGATAATGATATCGGCTCCTGCGCGCTTGAAACCAAGAAGCGTCTCCATCATCACCCGCTCATAGTCTATCACTCCCGCTTTGGCCGCCATTTTCAGCATGCTGTATTCTCCACTGACATTGTAAACAGCCAGCGGAAGGTCGCTCGCCTCTTTTATGTCGCGGATGATATCCATATAGGCCAGCGCCGGCTTCACCATAAGAATATCGGCGCCCTCTTTTTCGTCTTCGAGGCTCTCCAAAATCGCTTCACGGCGGTTTGCGGGATCCATTTGGTAACTTCTGCGATCTCCGAAACTGGGCGCACTCTCCGCCACATCGCGAAAAGGTCCGTAATAGGCGCTGGCAAATTTCGTCGAATAGCTCATGATCGGTATATGGGAAAATCCGGCGCTATCGAGCCCTTCTCTTATCGCTGTGATCATACCATCCATCATCCCGCTTGGAGCGATCATATCCGCTCCCGCTTTGGCGTGGACGATCGCCTGTTTTGCCAGGTTTTGGAGTGTCAAGTCGTTATTTACCGTCTGAAGCTTGGGATCGAGTATGCCGCAGTGGCCATGATCCGTATATTCGCAAAAACAAAGATCGGTTATGACCAGCATATCTGGATGTGCCGCTTTTATCTCCCGCAGAGCCGTAGCGATAATGCCATGCTCGCACATGGCGTCGCTTCCCACCGAATCCTTGACATCCGGAATACCAAAAAGAATGATAGCTTTAAGCCCAAGATCCTTCAGGCTTTGACACTCTTTTATCGCCACGTCGATACTCATCTGGAATACACCCGGCATCGACGCCACTTCGTTTCTAACCTCTTTTCCGCTTCGGATGAAGAGAGGATATATAAAATCGTCTGTCGTCAAAACCGTCTCTCTGACTAGATCCCTAAGAACCGGATGAAGTCGTTTGCGCCTGAAACGGGCGAATGGTGCGGACATGGGAGAACCTTTGTGTGTGGTATAATCACGCATTACACGCGATAATGAAAGCGCCTATTTTACCAAAAGATTAGGAAAAATAACGAATGAACGTAGAAATATCGGAAGTCGCCAATCTCCCCACGAAATTCGGCGACTTCAAGATTCAGTGTTTCAAAGAGAAGCTGGAAAACGGATGCTTCAAAGAGCACCTGGCCATCTTTACCGATCCGATGCCGCAAACGCCGATCGTGCGGGTACACTCCGAATGCCTAACCGGGGATGCACTAGGCAGCAGAAAATGCGACTGCGGAGAGCAGCTGGAGTTTGCACTGCATATGATCGACAGCCAGGGAGGTATGGTGATCTACCTGCGCCAGGAGGGACGCAATATCGGGCTTTTCAACAAAGTGAACGCATATGCGCTACAGGATAGAGGACTCGATACCGTTTCCGCCAACCATCAGCTGGGATTTTCCGCCGACGAGCGAACGTATGAGATGGTGGAGAGGATTCTATGCCACTACGACATCAAAAAAATCAGACTTTTGACCAACAATCCCAAAAAGATCGAGAGTCTTGAAGGGGTAAAGATCGTGGAGCGGATGCCGATCGTAATCCCGTCCAACCCATACAACGAAGAGTATCTGGAGACGAAAAAAAGAAGGATGGGACACCTGCTGTGAAAAAAGAGATTTCCGGCCTTTCGCTCGATCCGAAAGTGTTACAAAAGCTCGATGCCTTCGCCAACCATCTGCTGGCCTGGAACAGAGTACACAATCTCACAGGCGCCAAAACACGTGAAGCGGTAGATGCACAGATTGTAGATTCGATCTGGCCGATCGGCTTTCTTCCGGAAGTCAAATCGCTGCTCGATATCGGTACTGGTGCCGGTTTTCCGGGGATGGTGCTTGCCATAGCATTGGAAAACACGGAGTGTACGCTATGCGAGCCGTTGCAAAAACGCGCAGCCTTTTTGAGATTTATAGCCAGAGAACTCGAGCTTGAAAACGTCACCGTCGAAGCCAGGCGCGCCGACGATTTGCCCGTACGGACGTATCATCTGATCACATCGCGCGCCGTTACGGAGACAAAGACGCTGATTCAGTGGTGCGCACCCTTTATCGCCAAAGAGACCCAACTGCTTTTTTACAAAGGCGAGCAGCTCGAGCAGGAGATTCAAAAAATCGATGAGCTCAAACGATGTGATATCGAAATAATCCCGCGCGGCAAGCGCAACTACCTATGGATAAAGGAAGCTATACAATGCTAAAACTTGTATTCACTCTCGCCGTTATCGGCGCAATCTACTATTTTTTGATAAAAAAGCCCCAGGTGACACAAAAACGCCAGGAGCGTGCCGACGCAGAAACAAGCAAGCCGAAAAAAGGTGAAGAGATCATGGTCGAATGTGAAAAGTGCGGCACCTTCATAAGCACGCACGAAGCGATCATAAAGGATGGTAAATATTACTGCTCCAAAGAGTGCGCAGGGGTTAAATGATGATCATTCTAGGCCATCCGGATATCCCTTTCGATCCTCTCTACTATGTCGAAACCGTCGAAGAGATCGCCCAGACGCCGCCCAACGCCACACTATGGCTGGGCTCTTTCTCCCAATCGAAAGAGATTTCCAAATACTGCATGAAAAACCGCATCCATTACGCCGTCATGGCGGAATCCATTACCGATGCATTGCTGGCCAACGCTTTGCACGCTACATACATACTGGCGCAAATAGCGATGGCCGAGCGGCTGCAAAAGATAGCCGAAACATACCTGTTCGATGCCAAAATCGTCGTGCCGATCGAGAAAGAGGCGGATATGGAAGCCGTTGCGCAGGCAGGAATCGACGGCATCGTCTTTCAAGACGCCATATTGACTTGACATTACCTGTTTATATATAGTATTCTTTATAGTTATACACTAAAGTACAGAAGAAAGGATATAGATTTATGGAAGCGGTCAAGACTGCCATACTTTTGACACTGATGACACTGCTGATGGTCTGGATCGGAGGAATTTTTGGAGGCAGCGGAGGGATGTTGATCGCTCTGCTCATAGCAGGAGCGATGAATTTCTACGCCTACTTTTTTTCCGACAAAATGGTGCTTTCTCATTATCATGCCGTCGAAGTAGATGAAAGAAGCGCTCCCGGCCTCATAGCCATCGTTCGACGCCTGGCCCACAAAGCGGGTATTCCCATGCCCAGGGTTTACATCATCCCCGAGCCCGTTCCGAACGCATTCGCGACGGGCCGCAATCCGAGCCATGCGGCAGTGGCGGTAACGCAGGGGCTCTTGGATCTTTTGAACGAAGAGGAGATCGAAGCGGTGCTGGCCCACGAACTGAGCCATGTTCGCCATTACGACATTCTAATCAGCACAATTGCCGCCACGATAGCGGGCGCCATCGCGTGGATCGCCAACATCATGCAGTTTGGCGCCTTTTTCGGAGGTGGCCGCGACGAAGACAGCCCCAACCCGATCGTGATGATCATCCTTTCGATCGTCATGCCGATCGCCGCCGGGATCATTCAAATGGCGGTAAGCAGGAGCAGGGAATTCGAAGCGGATGCAGGAGCCGCACGACTGACAGGCCATCCAGAGTGGCTCGAAAGCGCATTGATAAAACTTGAAAACTACAACCGCCAGGGTATCTTGCCCGAAGCCACACCCGAAACGGCCCATATGTTCATCGTAAATCCGTTTACGGGCAAAGACATCAGCTTCGCCAATCTATTCAGAACCCATCCGACTACCGAACAGCGTATCGAAAGACTGGAAGAGATTCGACGCGAAATGGCCAGCGAAGCCCGATGATCGACACAAAAGAGAAACGGAAGCGGCTGAATGGATAAATTTTCCAACCATATCAAGAATATTCTCCATGGATTTTTCCTGGCTGTCGGAACGACGGTAGCGGAACCTGCCACGATTTTGCCGCTTATGGTCAACTATTTTGGCGGCAGCCCGATTCTGATCGGCTTTTTCAGCGGGCTGATGCGCGGCGGCGCCGTGTTGATGCAGCTGTTTGCCGCATATCGCGCCCAGCACTATGCACTCATGCTTCCATACCTGCGCCGCGTATTTTTGGCGCGCTTTCTGTCATGGTTTTTCATCGGTGCCGCGATCGTGCTCTTTGGCAAGGATCACCCTACGCTGACTCTATGGTGTATCGGCACAGGTCTGTTCTTTTTCAGTTTCAGTGCAGGATTTGGCGCCATATACTTCAGGGAGATCGTAGCCAAAATATTTACGCACAAATTTCGCGGCAAAACGATGGCGTGGAGGCAGTTTTTTGCGGGGCTTGGCTCTATTTTAAGCGGCGCGGTGGCGGCATGGGTTCTCGAAACATTCGAACCCCCTTACGATTTCGGTTATCTTTTTATGCTTAGCGCCATCTTGATGGGCGCCGGCTTCTTGGCATTTTCCACGATAGACGAACCACTGAAAGAGCATTTCGAAACGAAGATCGAATCATTCAGGGCTTTTTTAAAGCACGCTTTGGAGATCTTAAGAGCCGATCGCCAGCTACAGATACAGATCGCCACTTTTCTGCTCGCCTACAGCTACCTCATCGCCATGCCGTTCGTGATACTCGACGCCAAAGAGACGATAGACCTCACCGGCACCGCCGTAGGCATGCTGATCACCACCCAGATGGCTGGTGCGATGATCAGCAATATCGTTTGGGGGAAGTTAGGAGGCATGGGGCATTACAGGCTTATCGCCAATATTTCGATATCGATGCAGCTTTTGGCCGTGGTGCTTGCGCTTTTTGCTCACTCGCTGCCAATTTATCTGATTATCTTCTTTCTCTTCGGAGCCGCCGCAGATGGCAATCGCATAGCGAGTTCCAACCTCATCTTGATCCTGGCCCCTGAAGCCAAACGCCCGCTTTATGTGGCGATTCAGATGAATATCGTATCGCTTGGGATGTTCTTTTCGATCATGGGCGGTTTCATTTTGCATTTTGGCGGCTATACGCTTCTATACTCGGCTGCAGCGGCTATGCTTTTAACGGCGCTCGTTCTCTCTTTCAGGCTGAGAGATTGACGCTCGTCATGGCAAGGCTTGCCTCAATCGGATAAAATTACGGACACACCCAAAAAGGAAAACAGATTATGTTCTATTTTTTTTCACTTATTTTGATTTCGGCTTCGCTTTTCGGCTCTTCTGCATTTGCACCGTCGAAACTCTGCAAAAAGTGCCATCCACTCATCTATAAAGAGTATAGCCAATCGATGCACAAAAAGTCATCCATCTACAACGATCCGGTACACAAGGCTATCTGGCTAAAACATCCGTTGCGCAAAAAGAGTGAATATGAATGCGCCGTATGCCATACACCTTCAGACACCTCTCTCATCAAGGCGCTGAAAGAGAAAAAGCCCGCTTTGCCCAAACCAAACGAGATCCAGATGAACGAGCCTATCGGATGCGCCACGTGCCACAGGATAGAGTCGATAGAGCGCCATACAAAGCAAAACAGCAATGTATACAGCCAAAAGAGAAAATACTATTATGCCGCCAAAAACGGAAAAAGAGTGGACAAGGTTTTGAAATTTCAAAGCAAAAGCTCGTTTTTTGGGCTCACACACGATATAGAGGGATCTCCTTTTCACACGATCGACTACTCCAATGGCGGCTTTTCGGACGGCAAAATATGCCTGGGGTGCCATGACCACAAACGAAACGAAAAGAAACTTGCAATATGTTCGATGGATATAAAAAAGAGCGGCAAAGATAGAAACAACTGCATCACCTGCCACATGCCGCAAGTGCAAGGCTCCTTCACCACCATCGTCAAAAGCCGCACCCATGCCTACCACGGCTTTGCAGGGCTTCATACAAACCCCGGCCTTCTATCCAAATCGATCGACCTGAAAGCCAAATCCGGCGACAAAGGATTGTCCATAACGATCGCAAATAGAGCCGACCACAAACTATTCGCCCACCCGCTAAGGCTCGCACAACTGCGCGTACAGATAGATCGCAACGGTGAAACGATAAAACTCGAACCTGTCAATTTCTTCACGATACTGGGAAAGGGTGGAAAACCGGCCATGCCGTGGAGCGCCGATTCGATCCTGAAGCAAAATGTCATAAAAGCGCATGAAAAGAGACGAATCGACATAGCGTTCACCCCTCGAAAAGGCGATGAGGTGCATGTGACACTGGGTTACTACATCGTAAACCCTAAAGCCGCCAAAAAACTCGGAATAACACGAAAAGATCTGATGACATTCCGCACCCTCGTATCCAGAAGCTTTCTATTCTGATTCCGAAACGCCCTCCAAAGCCTGCGTGTATCTGGCCGGATGGGCTTTGAACGCCTCCACATGTCCCGTTTCTTCAAACCATACGGTTTTGGCAACGGGGCAGAGTCGGCGGAGGATATTTTTGTGCAGGCTCCCAAGCAGCGTATCTTTCGCTTCGAAGATATATAGAATATTCCGGCCGCACAGCTTTTTGCACCGCTGGCGATTGTCCACAAAATCGAAATCCTGCCCAAAGAAGTTTTTGGCGATCCATTTTATGTAGCCATAAAAAAGCGGAGGCAAACTTGCACGCTTCCAAAGCTCCTGTTTGGCCAGCTTTTCGAAATCGATCCATGGTGCGTCGGCTATTACGCTCTCGAAACGACCGGGCTCTTTTTCATCCATCATCAAAGCGGTAACCGCCCCCATCGAAAAACCGTGCACACGCCACGAATAGGCCATCGACGCATCCATCTGCTTCAGCCATCCAAGCATATCTTCGTGCTCTTTGAGCCCAAACGTCACCCTCTTGCCGCCACTTTCTCCATGCGCACGCATATCCGCCAGCATTACGCTCCAGCCATTTTTTCTGTACCAATGCGCCAGATCGAAGATTCCGCTATGGTATCCATTTCGGCTACCTCCTTTTCCATGCAGCAGCAAAACGGCCATTGAGCCTTTGGATGGAATCCACCACCCTTTGAGCAAAACCCCATCATCCGTTTCATAGGAGATCTCTTCATAATCTACGCCCCATTCCTCAGGCGTGCGGACCACCGGTTCATGATGCCCAAGCGTATGTTTATGCACGACATAGAATGGATAGAGCGCGGCACACAAAAAAAGAGCGGCGAAAAAGAGTGTCATACGACAACACGTCCGATCGACGGGGACAGCCTTGTCGTTATCTCATAAGCGATGGTGCCAAACTGCCTCGCAGCCTGGGTGGCATCTTCAAAAAGAGATACACTTTCTCTCTCACCTTCCAGAGTGAAAGCATCCATCGAAACCCGCCCGATGATCTTTCGGCCACCGGGAAGAATATAAGGCCGAGTCGAATCGCCCCTGATCCAGCCATCTCCATAGCCTATATCGTAGGTAGATACGACTCCTCCTTGCTCCAATCTTCCCTCTCCTCCGTACCCTATGCGCATGGAGGGAGTCACTCTACGCGTCGCGATGCGGTCGGCCCAGAGCGACATGACCGGTTTGAGCGAAGGTACGTTGAAAGAGCCTGGCATTTC
>Ga0256842_1003387_pt1 | contig 10655 bp, 11 predicted proteins | sample 4559240metaG_FD_185973 | JGI IMG/M metagenome (GOLD analysis project Ga0256842, IMG submission 185973) | Hydrothermal vent microbial communities from Guaymas Basin, Mexico - 4559-240 | ecosystem: Environmental > Aquatic > Marine > Hydrothermal vents | place: Mexico: Guaymas Basin | collected...
CTGCATATCATCTTCTACCATTTTTACTTTCTTGAATTTTTATATAATACACATTTTGTAATAAATTAGGAAAACTTACTGACAAATATTTTAATAAATAAACAACTATAGCTGTATAATAAGTTTGTTGAGATAAATTAAATTCATTTTTTGAAATATCTATAATATCACAATATTCTTTATAATATTTACATAATTTACTAAATGTTTGTTTATTTTCTCATACTCAATGAACTTTTAATAATGCATTTTTTACTAATTTATTTAAAAACTGTTTTTTTTCTTTTTCTGAAATTAATATTTTTTTCTTTTTTCAAATATATTTTCATTTTATGTTATTTGATTTTATAAACTTGGTATTAGATCTTTTTTCTCAAATTCATACATCTGTATTTGATTTGTAATCTATTCAAACTTCTTTTACATTAAAAAATATTACAAAAATTATAATTAACCATCATAATATAATTTTAAAAAAAAATCTTGTAATATCTTCAAGCTTAACCATGAAAAATAATAATTTTGATAAAACAAATTTATTATATATTTTTTAGTATTTTTTACAAATTTATATTATCTTGATTTTTACTCAAAATATAGTATTTTATAATAAATTTAATTTTTCAATAATGATAATATTATGAAAAAAGATTCTGAAAAAACACTTTTGGATGCAGTAATAGAATATTTTATAAAATATTGATCTCCTGTAGGTTCTAAATTTTTATTTGAAGCTAAAAATATAGATATTGCTCCTTCTACAATAAGAAAGCATCTAAACAATTTAGAAAAAAAATGATTAGTTTATCAACCATATAATTCAGCTTGAAGACTACCAACTCAAGAATGAGTAAATTTTTATGTAGCAAATCTATTATCAAACAACAATAAACAAACTAAAAATCTAGTTAAAATAAATCAATGACATAATTTAAGATGATTTATGGATATTTTATGAGATGTAGTAGATGGAATTGCATTTGGATATTATACTGATGAAACTGATATTTATTATCTTTGAGTTTCAAAATTATTAAAAAAAGTTAATAATGATATGGAGAAAATTATTTCACTTATGGAATTTATAGAAAATAAAGAAATAATATCATACTTAAGTAAAAAAGAAATTGAAAAATGAACAATAAACTATAATTTTATACAATATCAATGAATAAATATAGCAATTATGTTTATAGAAATAGAATTTGAATGAAGAAATGCTGTAATTTGAATTATAGGATCTTTAAGGGTTGATTACAAAACAAATATTAATATATTAAAAAGAATTTTAGATAAATGAACAGTTTAATATGAATTATCCAAAACATGTTGCACTAATTCCTGATGGAAACAGAACTTGGGCAAAAGAAAAATGATTTATACCTTTCGTATGACATTTAGAATGATTTAATAGAGCTATAGAAATTACACAACATATATTCTCAAATACTCCTATAGAAGTGTTTACTATCTGGGGATTATCTACTGAAAATTTAAAAAATAGGTCAGACAAAGAATTAGAATATCTTTTTGAAATATACAAAAAAATACCACAAGAACTATTTGAATTTTTAAAAGAAAATAAAATTAATTTTAAAGTAGCCTGAGATAAAGATAAACTACCACAACATTTAATAGATTTTTTAAATACTAAAGAAAAAGAACTTGAAACTCTATCTTGAAAAACTTTAGTTTTAGCTATCAATTATGGATGACAAGATGAATTATTAAGATGAATTAAAAAATTATGTGATAACAAAGAAAAAGTTACAAAAGAAAACTTAGAAAAATATTTAGATTTTTGATGATTACCACCAGTTGAATTAGTAATCAGAACAAAACAAAAATTTGCCAAAAGACTTTCTTGATTTATGCTTTGGTGGATAGGATATGCTCAATTATATTTTACAGATCTATATTGTCCTGATTTTACAATAGAAGAATTTAATAAGGCTATAGAATGGTATTCATCTACACTAAAAACACAAAATTATGGAAAGTAAAAATATTACAAAAAATATTATTAAATGAATAATTATATTAAATTTATTAAGTAGTAATGTTAATGCAGATTTAATAGATAATTTTAAAAATAAACAATTTTTTCAGACTTTAAAAAAATGATATAATATAAATATATTTAAAAATTGGGACTTAAAAAGCAAAAACATTAAAATAAATATAGAAAATAATGAATATATTAATTTAGACATAACAAAAATTATGTTAGATGAAAATCTTAATTTAGAATATTTTTTAAATAAATATCCTTATTTTATACATAAATATATAAATAAATCAGATATTATTTTTATCTTTAAAAGTAAAAAATTAAATAATAAATTTGTATATCTATTATATAAAAATAATACATTAAAAATTGCTACATTTACATCTCCTTGAAAATGAGAGAATAAAACACCTATACGAAAATTTAAAACTCAATGAAAATATTTTAAGAAAAAAAGTAAAAAATTTAATAATTTTCCTATGCCCTTTTCAATTCATTTAGATTGATGATATTTTATACATTGGTGAAAAATTGTTACATGAAAACCTGCATCACATTGATGTTTTAGATTAAAATGATTACCTAGTTGGATTAACTTTAAAAATATAAAAACAAATGAAAAAATACCAGTAATATTTACAGGATATAAAAAATCTTTTTAATAAATATTTCAAAAAACAATGCAACAAATAATTTTATTAAGATGATGAACTCCAAAAGAAACTTATAAAGATTTTTATGATTTTGTTGAAAAATATGAAATAAATCCATACAAAGAAAAATATATAAAATGGTCCGATACATTATCAAAAGATTTATGAAATAATTTTGAAGTTTTAGAAATTGAAAGAATAAACAAAAATTTTGCTGACTATAAAACACGGAAAATAATGTTTAACAAATATTTATCTTACATACAAAATAATAGTATTTGGATATGACACAGCTTATGATGAACTTTTTTTCTTAAATATCTTAATGAGTTAGAAGAAAAAAAAAGAACAGAATTATTTCAAAAAATAAAAAAACTTATACTTGTTGCTCCAGCATGTAAAGATAATAAATTAGAAAAAATAGGAAGTTTTAATTTTGACACAACTTTAAAAAATTTACAAAAATATCAAAACAAAATCATTATATTTGGATCTACAGATGATTTTATATGCTCTTTTGACGAGTTTGAAAAAATACATAAAAATATCCCTAATTCAAAATTTATTAAGTTTACTAATAGAAATCATTTTTTACAAAATACATTTCCTGAACTATTAGACGAAATCAAAAATTAATTTATAATAAATCTAATTCTTCTAAAACTTTAAAATATTCTGTTTTTTTATCAGAATATTTTTTTTCTATAAATTCTTTTGATAACTGTTTCCAACTTTCAAAACTATAACCAAGTTTTTCGTGATTTAACTCTATTTCATTCAAAATATTTCAAATAGTTTTTCAAGTTACTTGTCTATATTTTACATTTTTTATTTGATTTAATAATTTATCCGAAACTATTTCTTCAACATTTATAAAATCTTTTGATTTAAGAATTAACTCAACTTTTTTTAAATCAAATTTATCTTTTAAAATTTCAGTTTGCAATAACTCTCCTGCCTCAGCTTCGATTTCTTCCCATTTTTTCTCAATATTTGTATCTTCGATTTTATCATTATTTTCTACAAAAAAACTAATATATGGATTTATTATAACTTGTTGAAACTTATCAGGATATGTAAAAACAATTTTTGTATCATTTTCTTCCAATGGTGAAGTATTCCAAAAACTACCAACACAAGTATAATTTTTATGCTTAAAACTCTTGTGTAAATGACCTGAAATTATTTGAAAATCTGCATTAAATATTTGATCAGATAATGCTATATTTTTGAAACTAAATTTCGCAAATTGTCCTGGGAAAGCAGTATTTACAGTATAAAAATGATGAATTAAAATATCTATATCTTCATTTTCCAAAATAAATTTAACTAAATCAAGATTTATAGTTCAAGAAATTTTAAGATTTTTTTCATCCTGTTTCCAATTTTGATAAGCAACTACAAACAAATTTAATAATAAATCTTTCTGTTTATGATTTTTTAAAGATTTTATCTTTTTATCTATCTGAATAAATTCATCTTCTTCTGCTATCCTTGTATAAAATGGGAAAAACAAAATTTTCTTATCATCAATTTTTTGAATTTGAGGTTGTGAAATAATATGTAAAGGTAAATCTGTAATATCTGTAAGTTTTTCAGCTTCGGCAAATACAAAATGTCATTTTACATAATCATGATTTCAAGCTAAAATATATATTTTTTTTCACTTTTTTGAATATTCTAAACATAAATCAAAAAATTCTCACAAAATATTTGGATTATAATTTGAATGATATATATAATCTCATAAAAAAAATATATCTTTTGATTCAGTATTATCTAAAATATCTACTAATTTCGCAAAAATTTCTTTTTTTTTATCAGCCTTGAAATGTAAATCTCAAATGAATAACATATTGTTTTATTTTTTATATAAATTAACTATAAAAATATACTTTTTACTACCTTATTCAATTGAAAATTGATATTTTTACATTATTGTAAATTATAAATTTAGAAATTATACAAAACAATGATTTATGACTTTATAACTATAGGTTCTGGTGCAGCTGGATTATTTTTTAATATAAATTTACCTGAAAATAGCAAAAAATTAATACTAGAAAAAAACAAAATATTATGAACAAAAATTCTTATGTCTGGCTGAGAAAGAGCAAATCTTACAAACATAAATATAGAACCAACAAAAGATTATTTTTCTTGTAATACAAAGGCTACAATTGGATTTTTCAAAAGATTTACAAATTATGGAATCATAGATTTTTTTGAATCAAATTGAGTAAAAACAATTATAGAAGATAGATGAAGAGTTATCACAGCATCAGGACATGCAAGAGATATTGTTCAAGTATTAACAAACAAAGTAAAAAAAAATAACACTAATATTTTAACTGAAAAAGATGTTATATCAGTAGAAAAACAATGAGAATTTTATATTTGTAGAACCTTTACTGAAGAATTTCAAACAAAAAACTTAATAATTGCAGTTTGATGAAAATCTTATCCACAAGTTTGAACAGTATGATTTGGATATAAAATAGCTAAACAATTTTGATTAGATATTATCACTCCTTACAAAGGATTAGTTTGAATTATTACAAAACAAGATTTATCAAAATTTTCATGAAGTAATATAATTTGTAAAATAAAATTACTAAAATGAGAAAAAGAAATTTATAACGAATACTGACCTTTACTTTTTACACACCGATGAGTTTCTTGACCAATTATTTACAATACAGTTTTAGCTTTATGAAAAGAAATAAATTGTAAAAATAGAAATTTAAACTACCATGACTTTAAATTAATTATAGAATTTGATTTAGAAAATACTACTAAAAAAATTAAAAAAGAACTTAACTTATCAGAAGAAAAATCTTCACTAAAATTAAATATTCAGAAACTTAAAAACTGGAAAGAAGCAAAAATAACATGATGATGAATAAATACAAATGAACTTACAAAATATCTTGAAAGTAAAAAACATCCTTGATTATTCTTTATCTGAGAAATTATAGATATCACCTGAAAAACTTGAGGATTTAATCTTCAATGGGCTTGGACAAGTGCATATTGTTGTGCAGAAAAATTTATCTAATCTAAAAGTTTTAATAATTCATTTTTAAATTCTTCTACTGAACAATACACTGCTGAATTTTGAATACTTCTTAAAACTTCATCATTTCTTGTATTTCATTCTATTACAGGTTTCATTTTAACTACTCAAATATCTATATCTTTATCTTTATCTAAAATAAATCTCATTTCTGAATAAGGATTTGCTTTTTCATTTATTGATACAATATCAATATCTGATCATTCTTTTCTTTCACCTCTAACAGTACTACCAAATATTCAAACTTTTTCAGCTCATCATAAAAATTCTTCTCAAATCGTTTTTATAACTCTTTTAACTTCATGAGGTTTAATTTGTCATGAATTAAACACATCTAAAATAGTCTTATTTTTCATGTTAATAATATTAAATCAATAAATTTGTATATTATAATAATAATAAATATTTTGTCAATTTTTTAAACTTGGATTCTAAGACGAAGTGCAAAATAAATTTTTTATAACTTAAAAAAATAATATTATGAAAAAACTTGTTTTACAAATTATATCATTTATAATCTTAGTAAGTTTAATAATATTTTTAATAAATAATAATAAAAAAATAAAAATGGCTAAACAAAATGAAATAGAAAAACTTATAATAACAAGTCCTAACTTTGAAAACTGAAAACTAATTCCTTCAGATTTTACATATGATTGAAAAGATTTATTTCCAGAGATAGAAGTAAGTAATATACCCTATAAAGCTAAAAATCTCTTGTTATATGTAGAAGATCCTGATGCTCCTGGATGAGATTTCATACATCTTATAGTAGCAAACATAAAAATAAATAATGATAAAGAAATTATCACAGATAAAATATTAGAACAAAGTATTTTATGAATAAATTATTTCCAAAATTTATGATATAACTGACCTTGTCCACCAAAACAAGAAGTACACAAATATTATTTTAGAGTATTTGCATTTACAAAAGATTTAGATTTAAAAACTTGATTTACATTTGAAGATATGACAAACACGATAAACAATAATGTTGAAAATATTGTATGAAGTGGATATCTACTTTGATTATATAAAAGATAAAAATGAAAAATAAAATTTGAATATTAATAATTTTAATAATAATTTATATACTATTAAAACATGTAATACCATATTGAGATAAAATAGTTTATCCTATAAGTTTATTAGTAACTTTTTTACATGAATTTTGACATGCCTTTTTTGCTTTTATAACATGATGAAAAGTATTATGAATACATATAAACTCAAATGGTAGTTGATATACTATTACTTCATGATGAATTAGAAGTTTAATAGAAATGTGATGATATATTTGAAGTGCTATTTTTTGAAATATTTTATTGTATATATGATTTAAAAAAGAAAATATATCCCAATATATAATATATTCTTTATCTTTTCTTATGATATTTGTTGCAATTGTTTTATATAATAGTATTTTTTCAAGTCTTATACTTATAACTTTAGCAATATTATTATTTTTTATTTCAAAAAAAACAAGCTATGATAGCTTAATATTACAATTTTTATGAGTTTCTACAATCATCTATATTATAGAAGATTTTAATGTATGACCATCATCTGATTTAGCTCATTTTTCTTGAATATTACCAGTAAGTATATGGATGATAATTTGGTTATTGATAGTTTTAAGTATTACATGATATAATCTAAAACTAATTTTTAAAAAATAAATTACAACATATTAGCATAAAAATTATCAATTTGTATTTTTCATACATTAACTTTTTCTTTATATTTTGTAATTCATTCTATTTTAATTTCATTTCATTCTTTTATAAACTTTAAATTTCTTACATTAGAATTATAATTTTCATCGAAAAAAGTTACTTTAAAGTCTTTTGATAATAAATTTTTAAAATAATTAAATTCCATATTTTCTGAATAAGTATTTCATGATATTATATCTCGTAATTCCTTTATTTTATAACCATTCTTTATTAAAACTTTTAATAAAACTGAAGATAAAATACTTTGTTCTATTTTTCAGTTTTTTAAGTTATTAACTAGTTTTTGCAACAATCAAGGATTATTTCACCTTATAATCTTATCATAAATTATAATAAATGAATTATTTTTAAACTCTTTTTTAAGAATTAAATTATTTTTACTAAATAATGAATTAATTTCTAATTGATAATTTTTTTCTATTAAATTATCTAACCTTTTAATATCTATATTTTTTCAATCTTTTACAAAATTAGTTCATACCAAAGAATTAATAAATTTTACATATTCTTGTAAATTATTATGTCAAATATATTTAGAAATTCATTTATTTGTTAAATAAGTTGTATCAAATATTATTCAATCATCTAAATCTAAATCTTCATAAATATTTTCATTTATATTTTTTTTAGAAATATAAAATTTACCATCTTCTTCATTTTTTATATAAATACTTAATATTTTTTTAGTAATTTTTAAAATATTTATAAAATCCTGCGGTTTTTCACAATTAAATTTTCATTTAACATTTCATATAGTTAATTCATACTCATCTCATTTTTTATAAATTCATTCAAATCACTTATATTGTTTCACTTCATTTAAAGAACTTTTAATATTATCCATTTGATTTTTGTTTTAAAATAAAAAAAACTTACTAAATAAATAATAAGTTAATTATATTTTTTGTCAAATTTTAAAATAATTTTTATTCTACAAAATGTAAATAAACACCAGCAACTTTCTTTACATCTTGCACTTTTACTACTGTTCCGTCATCCAACTCTATTTCTCATGTATCAGCTGTTTGTCATCCTCATTCTGCATAAAAAGGAGTTTTATCAAATACATATATTTTTTGTCAATCTATATCTATTTCTTTCAAAAGTTTTGGATTTTCTAATTCTAAATTATCATATCAAACAAATTCGGTTGGTTGAATTCATTCAAGATATTTTGCCCAATCTATTCACCTTGAAAATAATCATTTTGCATTAGCTTTTGATTTATTTTTTGCTTCCTGCATATGTTTTTTAAATCAAACTTCATCTACTTTTAATCATTTTTCTTCTGCAATCTCTTTTGTAAGTTCAAATGGGAACCCATAAGTATCATAAAGTTTAAATATTATTTCTCAGTCTATAATATCTGAATTAACATCTTCTATAGTTTTTATAATCTCATTTAATAATTTTAATCACTTACTAATAGTATTCTCAAATTTTTCCATTTCTGATATAACAATATTACTCAATGTTTCATTATTTTGTAAATTTGTCCGAAATTCTCAATACTTCAATTCTACGGCTTTATAAATTTCTTTTACTGTTTTTTTATAATCTATATTTTTATTTAACAAATACATATTATAAAATGCTCTTCTTATCAATCTTCTAAGAACATATCATCTTCATTCATTTGAAGGTAAAATTCAATCAGCTATCAAAAATAAACTTCATCTAACATGATCAGTAATTATCCTAAATCTTCTAGTAATTCATTTTTCTTCTTTATTTAATTTATCTTCATCTATACTATAAGGAAGATATTTTAATCAAGTTTGTCCTTCTATAACTTTAATAATTCATTCAAATAAGTCAGTTTCAAAAATAGTTTTTTTTCATTGTAAAATCATAGCAAGTCTTTCAAGTCCCATACCAGTATCAACATTTTGAGCTGGCAATTCTGTAAAACTTTTATCTTGATTTTTATAAAATTGCATAAATACATTATTCCAAATTTCAGTATATCTATCATTTTCATCTAACAACCAATCATTTTTTCCAAACTCTTCTCATCTATCAACATAAAATTCACAATCTGGCCCACAAGGACCTACTTCACCAGCTGGACCCCACCAATTTTCTTTCATAGCTCTTATTCTTTCATCGGGAATACCACATTCATTAAGTATTTTTCTAGCTTCTTTATCCTCTTCTAATCACAATTTTTCATTTCATAAAAATATAGTAGCTCAAATTTTATCTAATGGTATTTTACAAACATTATGTAAAAACTCTACTGACCAAACAATAGATTCTTTTTTAAAATAATCACCAAGTGACCAATTTCACATCATTTCAAACATTGTAAGATGTCTTTCATCTCAGATTTCATCAATATCAGGAGTTCTCACACATTTTTGAATATTATAAAGTCTTTTACCAGATTCATGTGGTTTTCCACTTAAATACGGAACAAGCTGTTGCATACCGGCAACTGTAAAAAGTGAAGTCTTATCTCCTTGTGGAACTAAAGGTGCTGGAGATAATTGTTTATGATTTCTACTTTTATCTTCCCAAAACTTTTGCCATTCTTTTCTTATTTGCTCTGATTTCATAAATATTTAATAACTCAAATAAATATCTTTAAGATAATGAAAAAATAGTTAAGTTCAATAAGTTATAAAAAAACCAAGGCCATACCTTGGAATATATTTTTTATTTATCAAATATAGAATTAATAATAGAATCAGAACCTTGATTATTTATTTTCTCTTCTAAAACTCATTTTAAAGCCATTAATACATTTACATAATTTTCTTTTTTTGTTTCAGAATAATTAAGTCCAAATAGATTGTAAAATATTATAAATAGAAATCCTAGAAAATTAATTGTGGTAAATTTAAGTAAAATTGAGTAGTTTTTCTTTAAATTGTTGAGGTGTCTCCTTAAATTTATCAGGAAACAAATCATAGTAATATTTTAAAGCATCATAAGGTGTCTTTTTTCTTATCTCTGCATATATACCTAAATGTCTTCTTTCTAAATTATAATAGATCATAAATCTTATTATATCAACTATCATATTTTCAACATTACTATATTGATTTTTCTTTATAGTTCAACCTTTAACTGTATCATTTACTTTCTCTACCATTCAGTTTGTCCAAGGACTATATGGCTGAGTTAATCTATGTTCTATATTAAATTCTTTACATATTTTATCAAAAGCACCT
>Ga0256842_1003388_pt1 | contig 10648 bp, 9 predicted proteins | sample 4559240metaG_FD_185973 | JGI IMG/M metagenome (GOLD analysis project Ga0256842, IMG submission 185973) | Hydrothermal vent microbial communities from Guaymas Basin, Mexico - 4559-240 | ecosystem: Environmental > Aquatic > Marine > Hydrothermal vents | place: Mexico: Guaymas Basin | collected...
GAGAAACCAATAATATTAGAAAGTTCGCATACACAATGAGGACGAAAAGAAAGTAAAGTAATTATTTTAAGTCTTGTTTCATCAGATAAAGCTTTTAAAATCTTAGCTATATCTTTAAATGATTTCATTAAAGCCTCCTTTTCAAAAGGATCTATTTACAAATTATAGCTAATTAGTTAAATTTCAAGATTTTTAATTATTTAAAAACTAATTTTTCTTTAGCTTTTATTAAATTAGTAATAACTTGATTTATCTCAGCTTTTAAACCAGCTTTTTTAGCCAATTCAACAATAGCTCCATTTAGAGCATCAATTTCTGTTTTTTTCCCTGATTTTATATCATAATACATAGAAGGATAATGCTTAGCAGTAGGAGGTATTAATTTTTCATAAAAAATTTTTTTATACTCTTCAGAGTTTTTCCAGTTAAGTTTTATATTATTTGCTTTAGTAACTTCAAAGATCTCATCTATGATTTTATTCATAATCCATCTTGTTTCTTCCATCTCAGCCAGATCTCCATAACTACACTCAAGAAGTGCTCCTAAAGGATTTAAAGCAGAATTGTAAAGAATTTTATCCCATAAAATAGCATACACATCTTCAGAAACACGGGTTGGAATACCTGCATTGGTAAGCATATTAGCTATGTTTTCCAAGGTAGTTTTATCAATAGCTTTATCAGGTTGTCCTATAACTACATCATCAGCGATAACTGTGACTTCTGCTAAACCTGGTTTTATAACTCTTGCTCCAAAAATAACCCTTCCTAAAATAACTTTTTCTTTTCCTAAGATTTTACTGGCTATTTCATAGTTTCCATAGCCATTTTGGGCAAGGAGAACCAAAGTATCAGGCTTTATAATTTCTTTAATTTGATAAATTGCTTTTTCTGTATCAAAAGCCTTTACTGTAAGAATGATTAAATCCAAGAATCTTTCTTTTAAATCTTTTAATTCATAAAAGAATTCATTTAGTTCTACTTCTTTTTCGCCAAATAAACCTATGATTTTTAATTTTTTATTTTTAAATTTAGAGAGATGCTCTTTTTTAATAAAAGTATATACATTATGGCCTGCATTTTTTAAACAGGTAGCAAATACAGTTCCTAAAGCACCTAATCCAAAAACAAGGATATCCATAAAACCTCCTTCCAAAAGTTCTGCTATTTTTCTTCCTCTTTTCTTTCCATATTCTAACACGGTGTTAAGAAGTTTTGAACCTATTCCTTTACCTTTTTATCTCTTTTATATAGCCATTTGAAATATCGTTTAATGTCTTTATAGGTAGTGTATCATAAACATTTTTAAAATTCTGTGATATAATTTAATTCAAAAATTTATAAAGACCACTATTGAAATTAAGGGAAAACAAGGAGTTTAAAATGGAAAAACAATCTCAAGAAGAGTTTATTTTTAAACCAATTGGTTATGTTAAGACCTCCGCTATTGAAATCCCGAGGCATTGGAGTTATTCTAAAGTAGAAGGAGAACTTATTATAAACCCTGAATATAAAGATGGACTTAAAGATATAAAACCTGGAGATAAAATAGTAGTGCTTTTTTGCTTTCATAAATCACCTTCTTTTACAAAAGATAAACTTATTCAAAAACCTCCTCATAAAGATAGTCCTAAAGGAGTTTTCAGTCTTTGTTCTCCTATAAGACCTAATCCTATAGGACTTTCAGTTCTTGATGTGCTGGATGTAAAAGATAATATTATAAAAGTTAAAAGAATAGATATGTTTGACGGAACACCGATTTTGGATATTAAACCTTTTAAAGCTTATTCTGAAGCAGAAAATTAATTTTATTTCAAATATTTAGTTTTAAAAATTAAAAAATAATTTTAAATATGTGAAATAATTTTTTTATATTATGAGTTATTTAAAATTGTTAAAAGGGAAAATAAAAACTCATCCAGAAGAATTTAGAGTTGAAGAAGTAGTGGATTTAAAATTAGAAGAGCAGGGGGAATATAGTTATTATAAACTTACTAAAAGGAACATTAACACATTTTTAGCTTTAGATTTAATTGAAAAATACTGGAAAATTTCAAGAGATAGAATAGGTTTTTGCGGATTAAAAGATAAAAGAGCTATAACCATTCAATATATTTCTATAAAAAACGGTCCTGAAAAAGATCTAACAGGTTCTAATTTTAAATTAGAATATATAGGGAAGGGGAGTAAGCCTTTAAAATTAGGAGATGCTAAAGGAAATATTTTTACCATTACTTTAAAAAATGTTAATCCTGAAAGGATTATTAAAAATTTAAATAAGCTTAAAGAAATTGGTTTTGCCAATTATTTTGGAGAACAAAGGTTTGCCCCTGATTTATATATGAAAAAGCCTTTAGTGAAATATTTTTTAGATAAAGATTATGAAGGTGCTTTGAAAGAGTATTTTACCCAACATCCTGGTAAAAAAAGAATTCTCAAAAAATTCTGGGGTAATTGGGAGGAATTTTTTAAAGAGGCAGGACATTTATCTACTATAGAAAAAAGAGTCTTAATAACATACATTAAAAAACAGAATGCAGAAAAAGTCTTTAAAATATTTCCTAAGTCTTTGAAATTATTATTCTTTTTTTCTTATCAGAGTTTACTATGGAATAGAATTTTAACAAATTTTATTAAAAAAGTAACACATCACTTTTGTTTGCCTTTTATTCGTAAAGAAAAAATTTGTTTCTATAAAGAACTTTCTCCAATTTTAAAAAATTTTAAAGATTTTGAATTGCCATTTATTAGTTCTGAAGTATTGAATTGGGATGGTCCAGAGATTATAAAAAAAGAAATTTTGAAAATAATTAAAGAAGAAAAATTAGAGGATGTTTTGGAAGCTGAGGCCTTAGGATTAAAAATTTTTACCTCTGGAACAAGGAAAATTATGGTTTTTCCAGAAGGTATGAAAATAATTAATTATGACTGTAAAGTATTTACTTTTAGATTTTTTCTTCCTTCCGGAAGCTATGCTACTGTTTTTTTGTTAAACTTGTTAAGTTTTAGAGATTAGGGATTTACAATTTTTTGCAACTTTTTACAATCTTTTACATTTAAATAATTAACTTCCGATAATGTATATTATGTAAAATCGATTAGAATTAATTTTTGAATATAATTTTTTTCTTTTTTTAGAGATTTTTTGAAATTTTGAAAAACCTGGCTTTAAAAAGAAAAAACACCGGACAGGAAAATTTCCTGTCCGGAAATTGAAAATATTTAGAATTCTAAAATTCTTTTTGCTAAATCATCTTCAGCTTCTGTAAGAAGTGGTAATCCTGTAACTTCAGCAGTTTCTTTATTTGCAGCCATAATATCTGAACGCGAAATAGCAGAAAGACTGAATTTTCTTGCACCAGCCATAAGTTGCTGAAGACCTGCAGATAATTTATCAATATAAGTATAAAGAGCAATAGCTCCGAAAGGTATATTTTTCATTTCTTTTTTACCTACTTTTTTCTCTACTTCATAATAACAAGCAAAAATTTCTTCAGGAGTTTTACCTATTGCTGTAACTGAAGGTGGAAGTTCATCCCAGTTTCCATTTACTGCTTCTTTTCTCTCTGGTTTCAGTACACCTTCAATATTAGAACCTAAATGACAAGGAATAAGAAGTGCTCTTCCCAAGCAGACAAGTTTAACAAATGGTGCTCCGAGAGCCAAAGCTTTAAATATATGGTCTTCTCTTGCAAAACCTCCACCAAAAGCCATATCAACAACCCTCCCCTTTTTAGAGGCAAGAATGGTAGCATATTCATAAGCCTTTGAGTGTAGATAAATAGATGGTATGCCCCAGTGTTCCATCATATTCCAGGGGCTCATTCCAGTTCCACCACCTGCTCCGTCGATGGTCAAAAGATCAAGTTCTGCCTCGGTTGCTACTTTTATGGCAAGAGCAAGGGCTTCCATTCCATAAGCCCCTGTTTTCAGGGTAATTCTTTTAAATCCAAGGTCTCTTAATCTTTTTACTTCGTTATAGAAAAATTCCATAGCCTCTTCTACTGTTCTGGCATTAGTAAAACCAAGTCTACTATGTCTGGCAAAAGATTTTATAGTACCTTTTTTGAAAGCTTCCTGGACTTCAGGAAGTTCAGGATCTGGATCTATGATATAACCTCTTTTTTTAAGAAAGAGAGCATATTCAAGATCTTTTACCTGGATTTCACCACCTATACTTTTAGCTCCTTGTCCCCATTTTAACTCTACAATAACTTCATCTCCGTATTTTTCTATAACATATTCTGCTACTCCGTTTCTGGTATCCTCTACATTCATTTGAAAAAGTATAGCACCGTATCCATCGTGATATCTTTTGTAAATATCTATTCTTCTTTCAAGTTCGGGAGATTTCTTAATGCGTCCATTTTCGATTACTGAATTTTTATCAACACCTACTACATTTTCTCCGATAACTATTGGAAAACCAGCTAATGCAGCTCCTACTGCTAAAGGTTCCCAATATTTTGCAGCAATAAAAGTAGAACCCATAGCACCACTTATAATTGGCACTCTAAACTTGGTTTTTATTTTTGCCCCAAAACTCCCTTCTATACTTACATTAGGAAAAACACAATCATCTGAAGAATTTGTTAATCCTTCAGGTAATCCCTTAACACCATAGAGTCTTCCTGCAATTCTTATAGAATTATAGGAAACTCCAATATGGAAGGTGTTAGCACTTCCAGCTGTTACTTTTCCAAAATCGCGTGGATAAAGAAGTTTTCTACCTAATAAACTTGACATCCATACTTCGCACTTCCCTTTACAGTCACACCTACAAAGAGTACAAAGACCAGATTCTGCAGGGTTTCCTCGATTAGCTGTACCAAGTGCATCGTTAGCTTTACGCCATTCAAACATACCTACCTCCTTTTTTAGTTTTTTTTAATACTCTATAAAATAGGTAAATATCTTTCTAATTCAAAAGATGTGATTTGTACTCTATACATATCCCATTCAAGTTTTTTATTTTGGATTATAAAATTAAAAATCTTTTCTCCTAAAATCTTTCTAAGGAGTTCACTTTTTTCAGCAATTTCGATAGCTTCTATCAGACTTCCAGGAAGATATTCTATATCCAAAGCTTTTTTTTCTTCATCAGAAAGAAGATAAACATCTTTTTCTATAGGATCTCTTAAGGGATATTGTTTTTTTATACCTTCTAAACCTGCTCCTAACATACAGGCAAATGCTAAGTAAGGATTACAAGCTGGATCAGGAGACCTAAGCTCAACTCTCACAGCTTTTTCCTTACCAGGTTTATACATTGGAACTCTAATAAGAGAAGAGCGATTTCTATGCCCCCAACAGATATTTACAGGAGCTTCATATCCAGGAACTAATCTTTTATAGGAATTGACCCACTGATTAAGTATGATAGTAATTTCTTTTATATGTCTAAGCAAGCCTTCAATATAGTATTTTGCAGTTTGGGAAATACGATAAGGGTCTTTAGGGTCAAAAAAAGCATTTTGTTCACCTATAAAAAGACTTTGATGAATGTGCATTCCAGATCCGTTTATACCATAAACAGGTTTGGGCATAAAAGTAACATATATACCATTCCTTCTTGCAACTTCTTTAATTATAGCTTTTACAGTTACTACAATATCTGCCATTTGCAGAGCTTCAGTATATCGAAGGTCTATTTCGTGTTGAGAAGGGGCAACTTCATGATGTGAGTATTCTACTTTGATGTTCATAGCTTCTAAAGCAAGAATTACTTCTTTTCTAAAACTTTCAGCTATATCTAAAGAATAATCAAAATATCCACCTTCATCTAAAAGTTCTGGTTGTTTGTTGTTTTTAAAGATAAAAAATTCAAGCTCCGGGCCTATATAAAAAGTATATCCTAATTTTTTAGCTTTTTCTAAGTTTTTCTTAAGGACATATCTTGAATCTCCAGAATAAGATGTTAAATCCGGAAGATAAATATCAGCAAACATTCGAGCGATTTTATACCCTTTATACTCCCAAGGTAGAATAGCAAAAGTGCGGGGGTCAGGAAAAGCGAGCATATCTGATTCCTCAATACGAGCAAAACCTTCAATAGAAGATCCATCAAAACCCATACCTTCTTCAAAAGCTACCTCTAATTCATCTACAAGCAATTCAAGACTTTTTAACTGTCCAAGAACATCAGTAAACCATAACATTACAAATTTTACATTATTTGCTTTGATAGCTTCCATAACATCTTTTTTATCTCTGATAGCTCCACCCATAAGGAAAATCCTCCCGAAGTTTTTAAAAAAATTTTACCACAGATTAATGTCTTATTTTACCACAGATTAATATTTTAAAAAGCTATTTTATCAATCTACCGGTTTTAAAAATATTTTAACTATTTAAAACTTATAGACAAAATTTATGCCAATACTGAAAATAGAAAAATAGAATGTTAAAAGAGTTTAAAATAAAACTTTTAATACAAAATTGTTATTTAAATACAAATTTGTAACAACACGTGAGTTTGACAATTTATAAAATTTGTAATAAATTTTTAGAAATTTTTTAAAATGTTGAAATAATCATAGGGAAAAATTTATGCGAAAACTTGACTATAACGCTATAATTGAAAAAATAGTTAATTTTATAAGAAAAAAAATAAAAAATAGTAAGGCCAGCGGAATAGTCTTAGGAATTAGTGGTGGAATTGATAGCACAACAGCGGCTTCTCTTGCTGTAAAGGCCTTAGGAAAAGAAAAGGTTTTAGGAATAATAATGCCTTATTATCAAAATCAAGAGTTGGGAGATGCAATTTTTGTATGCAAAAAATTAGGTATTAATTATAAGATAATAAGTATTAAAGAAATAGTCGATAAATTTGAGAAGGTTTTAGGTTTTGAAATAGATAAAATAACAAAAGGTAATTTAATGTCCAGAAGTAGAATGGTCATTCTTTATGGAATTGCTAATGCAAAAAAATATTTAGTTTTGGGAACCTCAAATAAAACGGAATTTTTAGTAGGATATTTTACTAAGTGGGGAGATGGAGCAAGTGATATGGCTCCGCTTTTGAGTTTATATAAAACAGAAGTTAGGGAATTAGCTAAAATATTGGAAGTACCTGAGAAAATTATTTCAAAAAAACCTACCGCAGGTTTTTGGGTGGGACAAACAGATGAGGATGAATTAGGAATAGAATATGCTCTGCTTGATAAAATTCTCTATAGATTAGTAGATTTAAAAATGCAAAAGGAAAAAATAGCAAAAGATTTAAATATACCTTTAGAAAGAGTTTTATATGTAGAAAAGCTGGTTAAAAAAAGTGAACATAAGAGAAAATTGCCGTTATTTCCAAAATTTTGAAATTTATTAAAAATTTTAACTGATGAATTAAAAAAGTTTTGTATTATCCAATTTTACATTAATCCGTATTTTTTAATCTTATAATTAATCTGTCTTTTTGTAAGACCAAGCATTTTAGCAGCTTTGGTTTGATTATAATTGCAGGCTTTCAATGCTTCTTTTATAGCTTTTTTTTCAATAAGCTCAAGTTGATAAGTAAGTGATTCTATAGGTTTTATTCCTATTATTTTGGAATTTTCTTCTTGCTTTATATAAAAAGGAAGATCATTTAAAGTAACTTCTTCTCCCTCAGCAAGAATTACCAGTCTTTCTATTGTATTTTCCAGTTCTCTTACATTTCCAGGCCAAGAATAATTTATAAGTTTTTTCATAGCTTCTTGATTTATGTTAAGATTTCTGCCATATTCCTTGTTAAATTTTTTAAGGAAGTGGTCAATTAAAAGTGGTAGATCTTCTTTCCTTTCTCTTAAAGGAGGAAGGTAAATTGGAATAACGTTCAATCTGTAGTACAGATCTTCTCTAAAAGAACCATTTTTTACCATATCTTCCAAGTTTTTATTAGTAGCAGCTATAATTCTTACATCCACCTTTATTGGTCTGGTTCCCCCTATCCTTTCAAAAGTCCTATCCTGAATTACTCTTAAAAGCTTAGCCTGAAGAGAAAGAGGTAAATCTCCTATTTCATCTAAGAAAATAGTTCCTCCGTTTGCTAATTCAAATTTTCCGGGCTTGGAGATCAAAGCGCCAGTAAAAGAACCCTTTTCATAACCAAAAAGTTCAGCTTCAAGTAAATTTTCTGGTATAGCTGCACAATTTATAGCTATAAAAGGATCTTTAGCTCTATCACTTTCATAATGAATAGCACGGGCTATTAATTCTTTTCCTGTTCCACTTTCTCCTGTTAAAAGGATTGTAGCTTTACTTTTGGCTGCTTTTAAAGCTATTTTAAAAACTTCTTGCATTTTATCAGATATTCCTACTACATTTTGTAATTTGTATTTTTTCTTAAGCTCTAAGGATAATCTTTCTTTTTCAGCTTTTTCTTTATTAAATAATTGATAAAGTTTCAGATACTGAGCTATAAGTGCGGCAACAATATTCAAAACTCTAATATCTTCTTCCAGATCAATTTCTTCACTAAAAATCCTATCAACTGAAAAAACTCCTAAAATTTCCTCTTCTATTTTTAAAGGAACACATAAAAAGGATATATTATCTTTATTTAATCTTGCTCTTGTTCTATTTAAAAATAGGGGTTCTTTGCCAATATTTGGAATTATCATAGGTTCCCCGGTTTGAAAAACTCTTCCAACTATACCCTCCCCTATTTTATATTTACCTCTTTTTATTTGCTCTTTTGTAAGTCCATAAGCAACTGCAATTTGAAGTGTATTGGTATCAGAATCATAAAGAGTAATAGTTGCCCTTTGCATGTCCAAAATATCAGAAAGAACCTTTAAAGCTTTTTCAAGATTGGTTTTTAAATCAAAAGAAGAACTTAAAATTTTGCTGATTTCAAAAAGAGCTGTAAGTTCTTTATTTTTTCTTTCTAATAATTCCGAAGGTTGAAATTTCATATTTAATATTATATCATGTTAATCTGATTTATAAATAATTTTTTCAATCTCTTTCCAAACCCTTTCTTTTATTAAAATAACTGTTACTTTTTTAACATCCTTTGAAATCAATTTCTTGTATAAATTGGCATAACTTTTTTCTCCCCATCCTTTATAGCTTATTATTAAAACAAGTTTTTTACACTTTATTTTTTTTAAAAAACAAGTTACAGGGGGACAATTAAAAGTCCATTTTGGAAAACAAAGAATAACGGTATCATTTGTAGGTGGTTCAAAAATGGCTTTTAAAGATAAATAAGGTATAAAAGATAAAAATAACCAAAGGAGATAAGGCAATTTATAACTTTTTATCTCCTTTGGTTTTATATTAAAAATTTTTCCAATAAATTCTGCTATTTTCTTTGAAGTTCCTGTAAAAGTAAAATAATAAACTTCCACTTATTGGTTTTGTACTTTGATAAGTTCATTTATTAAATTATCAGGAGCTTCCTGGGGAGAATCTGTTAATAATATTATTATACCATTATCAGAAAGATAATCAGCCAATTCTTTGGGCGGATTGAATAAAATAATATGAGTAGCTACTTGTTCTTTAAGGAAATCCAATAAATCTTGATTTTCTGGTTTTTTAATTACATCTTTTACTAAAATTTTTCCATTTTCAATATCATAAATAGCATACATATCTGCTTTATTTATATCAGCCTCCATTTTATTAGGAGGTGTATCCACAGGAATGGCTACTCTCATATACCTTCCTTCTAAAACATCTCTTTCCATTTCTTCAGTAGCTGATATTATTTTTCTGATTAATTCTTCAAAAGCTTTAGCTGTAGGGCTTTCAGGATAAGCAGCAATAAATGGCCTTCCAGTATCTCCAGTATCTACCACACGTGGATCAATAGGAATTCTTCCTAAAAATCTAAGCCCAAGTTCTTGGGCTAATCTTTCCCCTCCCCCTTTTTTAAAAAGATCTATAGGTTTACCACAATGAGGGCAAATAAATCCACTCATATTTTCTACAATACCAAGAATTCTCATTTTTGTTTTCTGGCAAAATCTGATAGATTTTTTAACATCTATTAAAGAAACTTCTTGAGGAGTTGTAACTATAAGAGCATAAGCATCTGGAATAGTTTTAGCAACAGTAAGAGGCTCATCTCCTGTTCCAGGAGGTGCATCAATTACTAAATAATCAAGTTCTCCCCAATCTATATCTCCTATAAATTGTCTTATAGCAGAATGTTTTAAAGGCCCTCTCCAAATAACAGCTGCATCTTCTGAAGGAAGTAAAGGTTCTATAGAAAGAAATTTAAGGTTTGGAGAGTATTTAATTGCTCCTATTTTGCCATCAGGTTTTCTTGAAAGTTTTAAATCTCTTGCTCCAAGCATTTTGGGAATGTTAGGACCATGTAAATCTACATCTAATAATCCTACCATAAAATCCTGCAAGGATAAACCAATAGCTACATTAACAGACACAGTGCTTTTCCCTACCCCTCCTTTTCCTGACATTACCATTATTTTATATCTGATTTTAGAAAGTTGTTCTCTTATCTTTTTATCCTGCTGATCCATTAAAAAATGTTTTTCTTTAACTGGGTTTTTCTCTTTTTGATCCATTTCAGAAGCTCCTCCTTTCAAAATTTTAAAGACTATTTTAATATCAACTAAAATTTTGTCAAATTTGTTTTTTGTTATTTAAAATGTTTGTAATAAATTTTTTTAGCAAAAAGTTTTTAAAATTGGTTATAATT
>Ga0256842_1003389_pt1 | contig 10643 bp, 14 predicted proteins | sample 4559240metaG_FD_185973 | JGI IMG/M metagenome (GOLD analysis project Ga0256842, IMG submission 185973) | Hydrothermal vent microbial communities from Guaymas Basin, Mexico - 4559-240 | ecosystem: Environmental > Aquatic > Marine > Hydrothermal vents | place: Mexico: Guaymas Basin | collected...
GGCAAAGGGTCTGGCTGTGGGTGAGGCTGCGAAGGAGAAGATCCCTGAAGTCAAGCCGCTCAAGACTGGAAAGGCTGCGGAGCGTTGGCTGGAGATTTTCTTTGATGTCGTGCAGCGGGATTATATGAGTCTTATCCGGTTGAAGCAGGGTAAAAGAGCGATTGAATTTCTGGAAAAGGAGGTTCCGCCAAAGCTTGTGAAGGTTCTTGAGGACATTGATCCAGAGGACAGGCGCCGGGCTGTTCTTGTAGTGCTCCAAGAACATGAGGAGGACTGGAATGAGGCTTTCGTTTCTAATTTGAGACGTGTTATTCTACGCACCCTTTCACAAAAGTTGGAGGTGAAAGCCAATGTCTGAGTTTCGTTTTTCGGAGAAGGTGCTGGTCTCGAAGGCTACGAAGCAAAAGCTTTGGAGGTTGAAGGAGCGGAATGGGTTCAAAAACTTTGATGAGGCGGTTTCGTTTTTGCTGGATTTTTATGAGACTGCCACGCGGCGGAAATTGTTGTTGAAGGAGGTGGGAGAATGAGTTTGCAGGTTAGGGGTTTTGAGCAGTTGAGGGTTTTGGAGGCTTTGGAGAGGGCGCCAGCCCTCGTTAGCGACCTTGCAATGGAGTTAAGAATGCCAGCCAGCGAGGTAAAAGCCGTCTTAGAGCAACTGAGGATGAAAGGCGTTGTTGAAAGAGCTCCAAGCGGATTCTACTACCTTAAAGGAGGGGTTAAGGCATGAAGCAGTTCTATGGCTTCCTGGAGGTTCGGGATGGTTTGAAGCAGGTTTATTTTGATGAGATTGTGATTGAGGCGGAGGGTTACGTTAAGGCAAGAAGAGCCTTCCATTACTGGCTTGCGCTTAAGGCCATGGAAGACGTGCCTGATGGTGATGATCACGCTGAGTTCATGGACATTGTACTAGCTCCGAAGCGAGCCAAAAACTTGAAGCCAAAAGAAGCCAAAGAGTTGATTTCAGAGGTGATTAAAGTGCTTGGCGAGGTGGGAGCATGAGTTTTCAGACTGCTCTCGAACTCTTTTCTGAGAACGAAAGAAAAGAAAGGCGGATGATTCTTGCAGCGGCTAAAGGCTTAAAAAAGCATGTTGAAGCCTTCCAGCGGACGTACAGGAAGGACATCATGAAAGACGTCATGGAAATTCTTTTAGGGAGGGAGGAGTAATGGTTGCAGCTCGGGCGGCGATGGTGTATAACAAGAGGGATGCTGGTCCTGAGCTCTACAAGGACTTCTACGAGCACATGAAGAGGGAGATTCTAACCTCAGAGAATAGGATGGTTTTCAGTAGGACGCTTGACTTCCTCTTTGGAAAGGGGGAGTTCTCAGTGTATGATATTGACGCGATAGTCTTTGATTGGCAGAGGAAGCGGTACGTTTCGGCTTTCGAGTTGAAGTTCAAGAGCTGGCGCGTTGCCAAACAGGCGTGGCTTGACGGAGTTATTGAGGTGAATGGGTACCAGTTCATTAGGACGAAGAGACTGGCCAGGCTTCTCAGGATCCCCCTGTATTATTTCGTCCAGATTGGGCACTATCCAAAGGCCAAGTACGTGATGTTTGATCCTACAAAGATTCGGGCCGAGATGGAGAGGAAGTACGAGGGGACTTATGCTGAGGACTTGTACGCGTTGATTCCGCTGGATGATGCTATTGTTTCGAGGAGTATCGAGGACTTGAGGACCGACTTGGGCTTACTAATAGGGAGGTGATGGGCGTGGTTCATAAGTGGGGCGAATTTGACGATGAGGGTGCGGAGGAACTACCGCCTTGCTTTGGGGACTTTCGAGGGGGGTTGCTCTGTGAAGCTTGCGAGTTTTTCGACGAGTGCATTATTGCAACACTTAGGAAACTTGGGAAGGAGGGGCGTGATGACTGTGGCGATTAGATGTCAAAGAACGGATTGTAAGTTCAATAATAATGGCTGGTGTAGTCTAGATTACATTGAGGTCAGTGAAAAAGGCGAGTGTACAAAGTACGAACCGGACGAGCGCAGGCAGATTATCGAGCACAACACTCGCATGGCGGAACTGATTGAACAGCTCGGGGGGATGGAGTTTCTTTCTGAGGAAGACAAGGATTACTTTGTAACCTTGCTCGTTCTTGGAATGAAGACTGAGGACGGGGAACTGGTCATGGACAAGATAGAGAAAATCCTCAAGGAGCGTGATGGCCGTGGTAGTTAATATGGAGTTTAGAAAGAAGTTAAAGAAGATGTTGGAAGATGGTGATGCATTTAATGACACAGAAATTATAAGATATGTCCTAGAATTTGCGTGGGAGCAGTATCCTAGACCAACACTAGTATGGTTCCTAAAAAAAAATCATTGATTGGGAGCAATTCTGAGGAGCGTGATGGCCGTGAGTGAGGATTTGAGTCTTGACAACTTGATAGCGTTTGCAGAGGCGGACTTCGAGAAAGAACTCCTCAGCGCGGAGCTTTTGACTCTCATAGTCGTGGCGAACGCGGGCAGGAAGCTCAGAAAGAGTGAGCTTCTTTGTATCCTCAAAAAGCTCGCAGAGAAACATGAATTGTTTGGTTGGTTCAGGCACGCGACACGTGACGACATTGATGACATAGTCGAGACCCCTTACCTTGTGGTTGATGTCTATGACATTGTGAACTATCGCATCAGCCTCAACGAGAGGGGAAGGAGGCTCTACGAGCAACTATCGACTCGCATTGAGAAGCGCATGTTTGAAAGCATGGTCAGTGCAATCAAGGAGGTGGCCAGGCATGACTGTTAACTTTCGTATGGATGTTAACAGTCCGGGGTCACAGTTGTGCCTTGATTTTTCCAGATATTTCTCTGACCCGCAAGCAGGGTTGTGCGATGGGGTATTTAAAAATAGGAAATCAACACTTCCCTTTAGCACTCACGGAGTTGGGGAGAAAAAAGCCCGCTCCGGCCTTCTTTTGAACGTCAATCCCACCCAAATGAAAACAAACTTTCCGGGGTGAAAACATGGCTTCCTGGTTGGAGAAGGCGTTTGAGTATGGCATCTTCAGGGGCAATAAGATAGCGTATGAGAACATCCTCGACAAGCTCAAAATAGAGCACGGCGGTAGGCTCTTCATCGGTGACCTCAAGAAATTCAAGGAGGAGGTTGCCAAGGCCAGCGGTATCTCGGAGCGCCAGGTGCACAACATCATCCAGAACCTCAGAGAAAAGGGTGTTTTAGATGCGGTCATCATCGATAACAAGGAGTACCTTGTCCTTTCCAAGACCTTTGGCTCCCGCCTGGTTAAGATGGGTAGGAATTATTGGGATTGGTTAGGGTGATTTAGATGGCAGAGGCTGGAGTTAAAACAAATTCTAACTCGAAGGGTGGAATAAAGCACAAGTGGAGTTTAGAAAACCGCCGGTACTACGGGCGCGCCCTTCTAGTGGTATGCCCCAAATGTGGCCGGCTCGGGAGGTTATATTTTAATAGAAGCATCGGTTGGTATGTTAAGCACAACTCTAAACAAACCCACAGCGTAAGGGAGGACGAGGCCTTAGAAATCCCCCTGCACGAGGGCAGGATTAATCTAATAACATACATTGGCGGGGACTCCTACCTTCTACCGTACCTTGCAAAGATGATCCCTCCGCACGAGACCTATGTTGAGGTATTTGGTGGAGGTGGGGTGTTCCTCTTAAACAAACCGCCTAGCAAAGTCGAGGTCTATAATGACCTTGATGGCAACCTTGTGAACCTTTTTAAGGTCGTCAAGGAGCGACCTGAGGAGTTCCAACAGCAGTTTGAAATGATCTTATATTCTCGCCAGACTTACTATGAGTTCCTGAAAAAATACAAGGGCAGAGAGTGGGCAGATGACTTAGAGCGTGCAGTCGGATGGTTCTTTTTGACACGTGGAGCACATCTTGGCAAGCTCGGGAGTGGTTTTGCAACAGGTAAAAGCAGAAACGTCGCCCGGAGTTTCTTTAATGCGGTCGAAAACGTCAAGAAAATCCACCGGCGCCTTCGCAATGTCATAATTGAAAGCCTTGACTTCAGAGAGGTTATAAAACGCTACGACGGGTCACGGACGTTTTTCTACTGTGACCCACCCCACCTATATCTGAGCACTGATAATGGCGCCATAGGGACTAATTATTATAACATGGACATTAACGCTTTTAACGACGCTGATTACATGGATCTTTTGAAGTTACTCGAGAACCTTGAGGGCAAGTTCCTCCTTAAGCAGGCCGTGGATGTCCCGTTTCTAAAAGATTGGGCGAAGGAACACGGGTTTTCAGTGGTGAGGCTTAAGCTCAAAAAAGCAGCGCGTGGCGACCCTCGCGGCAAGGAAAACGACGCATATCATCTTTGGTTCATCGCGAATTACAAGTTGAAGGGGAAGTGGGGGCCATGACCGCAACTGCCTTAATCATGTGGGGCGCAGGTCAAAATTGGTGGAGTTTCATGGATGTTTATGGAGAAAACCGCCATAAAAAGACAGATGTGCACATTACTCTTGACCAGGACGTCCTTCAGGAACTGGACAGGCTCGGCGTCATAAGGTCTCGTTTTATTAATGGCATGTTGAGGTGGCTCTTTTTCAAAGAAGAACCGTCTCCAGTGGTGAGGCTTCTTATAAGTGGGCACGAGAAGGCTGTTTTGGTGCCCCGGCCGGGATTTGAACCCGGGGCGCGGGCTCGAAAGGCCCGCATGTTTGACCGGGCTACACCACCGGGGCGTCGATATTGCTAAACCGGAGGGGATTTAAAAATCTTTCGCCGATACTCTCAGGATAAGTCAGCTGGATTATCAGGCGCTCTCACAGGTTATTCTGACAGTATGCTTTCGCCCGGCAATAAGTTTTTAACCTCTCCTCCATTCTTCTGCTCGATGAGAATGAAGAAACTGGGGAAGATATTTGCAGAACTCCTAGCAGAGAGGGACATATACAAAATCGGCAGTCTGTCCAAGAGAGTGCCCAAAAGGTATTCCAGAGATAAACTTCAGGAGATAGCAACTGCGGTTCTTGAGGGGTATGGGACTATCTGCAGGCTGAAGAAACCGGCCTATATAGGCTGGGATTTGGAAGGAAATCCTGTTCATTGGGTGGAGTATGCATTTGTCCACAGCAGCATTGCCGGCGAGTTTAAACCTGTTTTAACATCCAGAGACTTGAGGAATGCCCTCCCTGACTCTCCTTACTTCATAATAGATTTAATGCACTGGGAAAAACATTCCCAAAAGGAAAAGATTAAAGTGGCACTTCAATCGGCCCAGAGCTATGGTGTTATTTGCGATTACCTCTGGGGAGACCGCTTGGCTCTCACATGGGTTAATGAGGAATTCAAGGCCCTTGCAAATTTTCCCCTCGATAAAATAACTGCCTATGAAGGCTCAACAGCAGAGTTTCTGAAGGAAGAGAGCATTGGTGAAGTTGTTCTTCTTGACCCGAGGGCTGAAAAGGAGCTGGGACCGGATGATCTGAACGCTGGAGCATTTGTAATTGGGGGTATCATTGATACAAGCGGTAAAAAGAGGGGAATTACGGCCAGAATCGGGGATGCCCTGGAAGATGCTGGCATAAAGGTCAGAAGAAGGAAAATCACACTCAGGGGCGATATTATAGGAGTTCCGGACAGAATTAATATGATCCTAGATATAATGCTCAGGATCCTCGTTGAGGAAAAACCTGCAGAAAAAGCCATTCTTGAGGTTCAGGCTCCTTTACAGGCAAGATGGCGTCTGAGGAAGGAACTCCCCAAGCGTGCAATCAGATACAAAGTGAACGGCAAGACTTACAGGGTGATCGAGAAGGAGCTGTTCGATGAGTACTCCAGGTGGCTTAAAATCCGCTGGGAGGACTTCGTGAAGGTTCTGCGGGAGCTCGACCTGATAGCGCTCGAGCGGAAGAGGATACAGCACCTCAACAAGATCTCCAATCCCCGGCTAATAAACGGAAAGACATACCGAGTAATTCTCCTCAAGAAGGCTGCAATGCTGTGCTATAACTGCTAATTTTACTGTCTTTATGTTTATCATAGTATTTTGTTAATTTTATTGTTTGTTTGTCAGACCGCTAATTTATTAAGGTTTAAGATTTATTATAAATGCTGGACAAGTATGGTAATGGAGGGGCGGTCATATGAAAAAAACTTCCTCTCTGTTGATACTGATTCTTATTAGCTCTATATTTGAGGTGGTGTACCCTGTTAATGCTGCTGGAACTTCAATTTCAAATATATACGATGGCCCTACTTATTGGATTAAAACTTACAGCATCTTAGGAAGAAGCTCTGTAAATGACATAAAGATTTCCAAAGATGGAGATATTATTGCAGTTGGTATGGTATATTCGAGTACAAGAAGTTGGGATGCTTTTGTAATGAAACTTTCATCAAGCGGGGAAGTGGAATGGAGCAGAACATATGGAGGAAAAAGTGTAGACGTATTCACTGCAATTGCTATCGCCGACAATGGTGACATTATTGTTGCGGGCTCTACTGAAAGCTTTGGTTCTGGAGAACGAGATATTTGGGTTCTTCGTTTGGATGAAAATGGAAACGTGAAATGGCAAAAAACATATGGAGGCTCTAAAGATGACGGGGCTATTTCCATCACAACATATAAAGGGGACATCATTGTTTTAGGCCATACTGATTCAAGTAAAAGTAGATCTTGGATTCTTAGACTTGATAAAAACGGTAATCTCAAATGGTCTAAAACCTATGGTGGGCTTGGTAGTGAGTTTTGGGATGTGGCCATTGCACATAACGGAGATATGTTTGTTGTTGGTAGTAAACTAATAGATGCGGATAATCAAGATGCATGGCTTCTCCGTTTGGATGAAAATGGGAACATAAAATGGCAAAAAACATTTGGAGGTAATGGTGTTGATGTGGCATCCTCAGTGGTTATACTGGGAAATGAGCTCATTGTTGCAGGAATGAGAGATATGAAGGAGTTTAACTCTACAGTATTTGCATGGGATATGGGTTATTTGTGGGTATCCAAGCTTGATGAGAATGGCAATATAAAATGGGAAAGGGTTTACAAAGGAGACCATCCGAATCGGGTTTATTTCTCATTTCTCACTCCAGATATAATAGGCACGCCTAATGGTGATATAGTTCTCGCAGGATATACAACCGGTAAATCTTCAAAAGAAGATGATATTTGGCTGTTGAGGCTGGATAACTCCGGAAACATAAGATGGCAGATCGCAATCGGAGGAAATAAAGAGGATGTACCCAAAGCGATTGCTTTGATCCCTGATGGGAGCATCGTTATAGGGGGGATATATAATGCAAGTGACTTTTATCTCCGGCATAGAGATGGGGACGCTGCACTTCTAAAACTTCCCGGTAATGGGAATATATCTGGCTGTTCCATTTGTAGATATACAAACGCAAAGATATACTCTGTTTATTCAGAGGTAAGAACTCCAAAAATAAATGTAGATGTAACTGGTTTTTTAGAAACTTCAACCTCAAATTTGTCTACAACAGCCTCCTTGGGTAAAGTTATCAAGACTAACGTAACGGCTTCCATAGTAAATGTAACCGTACAAGCCCAATGTCGGGATTCTGATAAGTGGGCTAGAACATATGGGAAATTTTGGAGTAGCAAAATTAGCGATATGAAAGTTTCTCCAGATGGAAGTATAATAGCAGTTGGCTCAATGATTTCAAGCCGTGATGGTGTTGTCATGAAAATCTCATCCTCCGGAGATATTATATGGTGGAAAACATATGGTGGAATAGAAAATGATGATGCCACTGGAGTTGCTCTAACACCAAATGGTGATATCATTGTTGTGGGATATACCAATAACACTAAAACTAATGGTTATGATGTGTGGGTTCTCCGTTTGGATGAAAATGGGAACATAAAATGGCAAAAAACATTTGGAGGTGATGGAGATGATAAAGCCCATGCGGTTGCTCTAACGCCAAATGGTGACATTATTGTCGCTGGTTACACCAATAGTTTCGGTGCTGGTGGTTATGATGGTTGGATTCTTAGGCTTGATGGTGAAGGAAACATTAAATGGCAGAAAACCTACGGTGGGAACGGATCAGATGAAGTTAGCACGATTGTTTTAGCTTCGAATGGTGATATTATTGTGGCTGGTTATACTGAAAGCTTTGGTGCTGGTGGGAAAGACCTTTGGATCCTTCGTTTGGACAAGAACGGTAACGTTAAGTGGCAGAAAACCTACGGTGGAAGCAATGATGATGATGCTTCCGCTCTTGCTGTTACCCCCAGTGAGGACATTATTGTTACAGGATCCACTACAAGTTTCAGCGCTGGTGGCTGGGATGCTTGGGTTCTCAGGCTTGATAGCGAGGGTAACGTGGAATGGCAGAGAACTTACGGGAAAGAAGGAAATGAGTGGGGCCGTGCTCTTGCAATAGCTGACAATGGTGATATTGTTATTGCTGGAGATAAACTAAATTTTGCTCATAAGGTCAATACTGTTTGGATTTTACGTTTGGATCCCAGGGGTGATCTTATTTGGCAAAAAAGTTATCCTGGACACCCACTTGAAGTGTTTGTATTTATCCGCACAATCTCTATATTCAATGGAGATGTGCTCGTTGGAGGTTTATTCAGATATTTCGGTTTAGGCTATAACTATCCTTCAGCAAGCCTAGTTTGGTGTTTGGATAAAAATGGAAACATCAAATGGAGGGGAAGATTTGGTGGTCCATCTGTTTTTGGTTATGGTTCAAGCTCAGAGGAGGCACGCTCTACAGTAGTAGCACCCAATGGTGATATCATTGTTGTGGGCTACATCGGTAGATTTAATGATGATATTGATGCATGGATTCTTAGGCTTGATGGTGAAGGAAACATTAAATGGCAGAAAACCTATGGTGGATATGACTTAGATGTCGCTTCCAGTGTTGTAATAGCTCCTGATGGTGATATTATTGTTGCTGGCTACACTTACAGCTTCGGTGCTGGTGGGGAAGACATTTGGATCCTTCGTTTGGATGATAACGGTAACATCAAGTGGCAGAAAACCTATGGTGGGAACGAGAGTGATGGCTGGGTGGATGTTAATGTCGCTATCGCTTCCAATGGGGATATCATTGTCGTAAGCTCAACAAGAAGCTTCGGCGCTGGGGATTATGATGCTTGGGTTCTTCGTTTGGATGATAACGGTAATGTTAAATGGCAAAAGACTTACGGAGGAAGAGATAGGGATTGGGCTTCTGCAGTTGCCATTGTCCCGAATGGGGACATTATAGTTGCAGGTTTGACTCAGAGTTTAATAACTAAGACTAATAAGGCTTACAGCTGGGTTCTTAGGCTTGATGAAAATGGAAATGTAAAATGGCAGAAAAAATACTATGGCAATTATAGAAGCTCACCCAACTCAGTTGTTGTCTCACCAGAGGGAAATATTGTCATAGTGGGATTTATCATGATGAAACTGGATAAAAATGGTGAGGTATTGTGGGCGAAAATTTTTGGAGCTGATGCGACTGGAACAGTGACTCCAGAAGGAGATGTTATAGTTGGGAGAGCTTTGTATGTTAATTATGGTACTTTAGCAGATACTTATCTATTTTGCTTAGATACAAATGGGAACATTAAATGGGTGAGGGGATATGGCTCTAAGCATACTGATGATGTAATTAACGCTGTTACATTCACTATGGAGAATAACCTCGTGTTAGTTGGCAGAGCTTGTGGCTCATGGCAATGTGATATTTGGGTTCTTAAAACTGATTATAAGGGAGATATACCAAATTGTACCCTATGCTCTGAAGTTTCAGGCACTATAGAAAAGATGACTCCTAAAGATATCATTATAGAAAGAAAAAGTCTAATAATACCAAAATCATTTACACCAGTGACAAAAATACTCTGGAAAACTAAAAGGAGTGTTGTTATCGACAACATTCAGTTTTATCTTCTAACCCCTTGGGATACTCCGGATGTCATAAACCTTCAAGAGCTTCCACCTTCTCGTACTTTAGAATTTGAGATATGGTTAAAGAGCCATACTGGGGGCACAGCTGTTGGAAGCATACTTATTACATTGCCAAATGCCACCACAATCGAGTTACCTGTTAATATAACTATAAAACAAAATGAACCTACAATTGTTTATGTTCCGTGGAAATTACCAAATAATATCATTCCTGGAACTTATGCGGCGGTATTACTCTTATATTCTCCTTCAGATTTACATAATCCGATAGCAATGAGTACTGATGCATTCTATTTTGAGGATCCCGACAGAAGTTATGTGCAGGTCTTAGTACTTCCCGATGGAAAGAAAATTGTTCATATGCATCTTCAGAGGTATAGTTTTGGATCTCCGGAATTTATTCCTAGTTATGTGGAATTTCTCAAACTTTTAGATTTTGACATCGTCAACCTGGGACAGGGGGCCATTGAAGTAATTAAACAAAAAGTGAAGGGGGTTGTTACCCCTACTCATCCAATAGACAAAACTCTAGTGTTTGAAGCAAATTCCAGTAATGGTACTTATATTGCGTATCTATCCGATACATATCCTTTGGATGTTTTAAAAAAGGAAATTAGAGAGGCTACAATTACACTACTTCTAATAACAGTGTCACTTGTTAGTGGTCCAATAGCTGATATTTTAGAGGCACTAAGTAGTCCAACTTTCCTTTCAATCCCTGCAAAGTTGGGAAGTAAGGTTGTAGTTGTGTCAAA
>Ga0256842_1003390_pt1 | contig 10640 bp, 7 predicted proteins | sample 4559240metaG_FD_185973 | JGI IMG/M metagenome (GOLD analysis project Ga0256842, IMG submission 185973) | Hydrothermal vent microbial communities from Guaymas Basin, Mexico - 4559-240 | ecosystem: Environmental > Aquatic > Marine > Hydrothermal vents | place: Mexico: Guaymas Basin | collected...
GAGAAAGGCGAAGTGGTGTCGAAACAAATAGTATCGCTGTTACAAGCCGCACATACTGGTTCTACCAGTGATATATGCGGAGGTGAAGCATCGGCTAAAAAGGTCCATACAAATGGTGAGGTAGGCACAAGATCATGTCCACATGTATCGGTAACATAAAAGTGTGCTTCGATGGGCTTTACCACTTGGGTTGAGCAAATGACATCCATAGGGATATCGAAAGTAAACCATCCCGATGTGGAATTAGGATTGTCAGGAGACCATCCGCTTGAAGGACCTTCAAAAATAAGGGATCCGTTGGAGAAAAGCGTGAGAGTCGCTGTGTTATTTATTGGGCAACTGCAAGCTCCCAGAGTATCAGATACATGAACCCTTATTGGACAACTTTGTTGCATGCCCAACGAATCGCAGCACAGACAACTACATTCACCGGGTATCACGCTGTCAACCCTCAAAACCACATCAGGTTCCACCCTTCGAGTGCAATAGTGCAGACAGTAAAGGGCTCCTATACATATTGGCGCATTGCAATTGCCTCCACTTGTTACCTGCACCTTGAGGACATTTTGGCCCGGTTGGAAAAAGCTCGGCGGTATCGAATACGCAACAGGGCCGTTATACCACGTTCTATCACATGGGTAATTTCCCACATAATGACCATTGAGCCAAATTTCTGCACCATCATCTACAGTTATGTCCAGACAGGCTTCACAAACCCTCTCTGAAGGGTCGATATTAAAAACCGTAAAGTAAGTCTCTGTGAGTGAACCGGAGTGGCGCCCATCCCGTCGTCCAGAAACCCAATGGGCGTTACAAGGAGGATTTTGCATAGGGAAAGTGATGGAAGACCACCACGTGTAGCAAAGGCAAGGAGGCAACACAGCATCGATAGGTGCATCAACACCTGGATCAAATCTCTCATTCCTGTTGGTATCAAAGTATGTATTGCTTTGGCTACTGGGGACATGGTGCCAATGTTCTTCTTCACAGCATGGCGAAGTCATATCTATCTTATCACATGTGCTGTCAAACCTCGCAGATTTCACTCTCACCGTAATCGGTCCTGTGTCAACAAAAGCTGTATCCCTTACCACAGTAAACTCCCAAATATCGCTCTCTTGCAAAAGCGTTCTCCGTCCCACACGAGATGGTCCAAAGGCCTGAATTTGCCATGCATAACTGTGCCCATCCTCCATAGCCGGAGCGGATAAGGGATATTGGAATGGAGAAATGACATCTTCACTTTCAAAGAAAGTAGGATTTGTTTGCATGGCCTGTTCCTTAGTTTGTCCCGGATTTATCTCAACAATCCTTAACTTATGTGTTACTTCCCGTGAGGACGCATAGGGTGAAAGCCAAGAGAAAACCAACGGAGTAACGGCTAATACGGTGTCTCCATCTGCCGGTGAGATGAGTTGAATCGATTGAACAGGAGCAACTTCAATTTGTTCACAGTCTTCTCCCTGTAATGCTCCGTTGAGATCATAGACTCGGACACAAAATTCATAAGACCCTTCGGGGATGACACCAAGTCTCAACCCTTTCTCGATCTGGGGGTTCAAACTACTGGAGGAAAGTTTAATATCTTTGGACGTCAGATGATAATTTCCATAGGGCATAAGCCTGTAAGGCTGGGTTTCTCCATAACCTACCCTGCCCATCGATGCTTCCGTGATTTCGCCTTGAAGGTAAACATCCAGTGTTTCGTCCGACGTATTCGTAAGGTCCAAGCTCCAGAGAGATGAGTTAGTAAGCTGGTCAGGCGGTGGGACATGAAGGCTAACGATGACTTTCCCATGAGCCTGTGCCAATGCCAGGCCTATCCATGCCATCATAACAACAAGTTTTTTAACCATGATAAAATCACCTCCCCCGAAGAGTGAAACAGCGTCTCTCCTCATCCGCTTGGACGGAAAAGGAAAGTAGCTGGCTCACTCTCCGTAAGTTTGTAACCGTTTACCCAAACTTCCACTTTCCATGCATATTTCTTACCCGATTCAAGTATAGGATAATCAAATGAATAAATAAAACTGTTTGAATTCACTGTTTCGTTTACTAAAGGGGGATTCGCTTCAAGAGCTACAGCAGGGGGTTGGTCGTCCAAAACTTCCACTATAACGATTTTATAGGTTATTTTAGAAGTCGAACGAAGCAAAACAGGACTCCACCTAAATATAGGTGTCTGCGACCATACTTCACATTCTGGCATAGGATCATAAAGTTCTGGAGGAATTAAAGGCTCTACAAAATGCTCAAAACAGTTCTCCGCTATTACCTCGCCTGTCAAATCTATCAAATCTATGCATATTTCGTAATTTCCTTCGGGCAATGCGCCTATCCTCTCTATCTCTTTTCTCGTTCTTTTAGAATAAGAAACCACATTGATGTCTGTTATTAGATCCGATGATACCACAGCAGAGGAGTGAGGAGAAAAATGGAAGGTATTCGTTGTGAAGTCCACAACCACCTCGTTCGCATCCGTATCGAAAACTTTTATCTCAAAATACCCGGTGATCTCATCAGAAGTTGTATTGGAGACAGCAAATCTTGATATGGAAGCCAAATCTCTGGATCCAGCAGGAATTAAAGGGGTTATAGTAACCGATTGGGTAAGTAGAAACAATACAATTTTTAAATATCCTAACATTTTAATCACCTCCCGTTATATGAAGAGCCTGTTAAATAATTCCCAACATATTGAATATGTTTGTTTTCCTGCCCACCCCCTCCTTGCTCATACTCCCATCTACTTGTATCCTCTCTGCACCAACAAATCGAAGGAAAGCTATGAGAAAATCTCAACAACTTTCCTTCATCGATTTGATTGTCAAATACCTTATCCCTGATGATGAGTCTCTCAAAATCCTCTTTGACTCTATCGACTTCTCTTTCATCTTCGACCTCGTCAAGGACAAATATAAGCCCAGAGGCGCTCATGGCTACAACCCTGTCTCCCTCTTCAAAGCCCTTCTCCTCATCTACCTCGGCATCGCTCGCTCCGAAAGAGACCTCGCCAACAAGCTCCGTTTCAACGCCAGACTTGCTTTCCTCTGCGGCTTCCCCTTCGGTAATACCCCTTCCCACGCCACTTTCTACTGCTTCAGAAATAGACTCGGATCCAAAATATTCTTCGACATCCTTCTCAACCTCATAGCTCAAGCTGCTACTATCATCTTCGATAAGAAACTCTCCCTTTCCATAGACTCCACTCACATCGAAGCTTTTAAGTCCGACAAAGACGCTAAAATAGGCGTTAAAAAGACCAATTTCTTCTTCTACGGCTATAAAGTCCATGTTGTTGTTACTAACACTGAACCACCGCTCCCCATCTCTGTCGAGGTAACCCCAGCCAACAAACATGATGGCAATCTCCTCAAACCACTTGTCGAAAAGGCTCAGAAATCCTAAAAAATCAGGGATAAACCGGGAATCCCCGCCAGATTTAACGGTAGAGGAGACAAAATGTGGAACTATTAACCCGCAATGAATCAGTGATTCATACGTCAAAGGTGTTTCTGAGATTAAAAGTGCCTTAAATATTTTTTCAATTTTTCTTGTTTCCTCCAAGTTCATTTCGTAATCTCCCATTTTTGCATATTGAAATATATAACGAGGTTACTTTTAGAATTCAACCTGCTGTCGGCTATTGGCCGTTTACTTTGTGGTGGCAAACATAACGTCCAGATTATCAAATGGTTATAAGCTGCAAGACTGTTCCAATCTCTTGGCATAACTTATCCGTCATTTCGCCCCGCCGCCATCGGTTTATCAATCCTCGTCATCTCACACGAGGTATCCTTTACTCCATGTCCCATCTCTCTGTGTTCACCGTGTCCTTGTGTGGTTTTTATTTCGTTTTCACACGGAGACACAGATGACACAGAGAAATAAAAATTTCTATCACAAACAAAACAGCAAATAGCCGAAAGGGGTTGAAAAAGTTTCAGGTATTCATTATTAAATAAAAATCAACATGGGGAGGTGAAGGGTTATGAAGCTGAGCGCAGCTGAAAAAGAAAAGCTTAAAAAGCTTGCTCGTTCAACCGATTACCGTATAGCTAAAAGGGCTCAGATTGTGCTGTTACGGGCAGAGGGTAAGTCTTACAACGAGATTGGTAAAGAACTTGGTGTCCATTACAACACCGCCAAAAGGTGGATAAAAAGATTTGAGAAATATGGGGTTAAGGGACTCTATGACCTGCCAAGACCTGGCCGTCCAAAGATCTTTTCCGAAGAGGTTGACAGGAAGATACTCGAATTGCTGTCGAAATCGCCTTCAGATTACGGCATTGATGCCGAAAAATGGTCGGTTTCCCTTATAAGGGATTATCTCATAAGCCATAAGATAGTGAAAAGTATATCCGTTGGCCGAATTTACAGCTTTCTCAGAAAGAAAAACATCAGGCTCAGGTAACGCTCTGCCCAAATTTATATCTGGATTTGATGTTTTTCCTCAGTCAAAACACGGCCGCAAGGAAAGGCACTAACATTTCTCGTTGTGTTAGGCCTCCATGTCTGCCTATAAGTTCGTTTTCTTCATTATTCCATACGATGTTTTTATTGCCCGTGGGAGTTACGATTATGTCTCCGATCCTGTCGAGAAAGGTCGCTTTAGGCACAGGAGGACCAAAAAGTCCATCCTCAAAAGCCTCTCTTGATGGAATTACCAGAAAGTCTTTTCCGAGTGCATCTCTCAAGATTTCAATGGTGCCCTCCATTTTGCCGTTTTTCACCGTGAGATAGGTAAATCTCGATTCCCCTGTCGGTAGCATAAGTAGGCTTTCGCTTATGCCCTTTATTTCCATAATGTTAACCGAGTTCGAAGGAGGGGAGTGGACAAAACCGTGATCCGCGGTGATGACAAAAAGGGTCCTTTTACGGGCATCATCTCTCAGGTTCTTTATGAGTTTTTCGAGGCCGCGCGAGATGGTTTCCATTTCATCTTGCCAGACTTCATGGGACGGCCCATAGTGATGGGCCAGACTGTCGAGTGCAGGCCAGTAAGCCACAGCTATGAATGGAGGGGACTCTTTCGTCAGCGTCTCTCCAAGCAGATAAAACTCGTCCCACATGTTGATTATTCCGATTTTTTTGTGAATGCCCTTGTGGATCGCTCTGGATAACGGACTGTCAACTATAAACCTATTCAGAAGGGAGAAAACTTTCACATCGCTTTCTCCGATAAGTTTATCTATGCCACCGAGTTTAACCAGTTCCTCGGCTTTCAGGCCATAGCTTTCTAAAAGTCCGGGGGCGGATGCGGCAACCGGGCTGAACCTCAGCATGTTGGCAGTGCAACCGATTTCCTTCAGGAAGATTTCGAATCCGGCCATTCCATGTATCGAAGGTGGGGCGCTATACCAGATGGAAGTCATTGCCACCACGGTCGTTGATGGTGCCACAGAGGTCAACGGCAGTAACCGCCCCTGCCTCTCAAATTCGGCGAAAAAAGTGTCCCTGTGGTCGTCTATGTATTCCCGAAGCATATTGTAACCGAGTCCGTCGAGGATAATCAGGGCAACCCTGTCGATCTCAGCGGCGATCCAGTTCGTGTATCTTTCAGACAGCGGTTTTGAAGGAAATAACGTCCTGGAGTGGCCGTTCAGTAGAGAAACCAGCCCCGCCATTACACTGTTTATTGCTCCTCCTTCATATTCCGGGAAAACCAATCCCCTTGAGACAATATGTTCCTTTACATCCATTGTCTCTTCCTCCCTGTGCGTTTGAAAGGGTGCATTATAAAGCGTGGAGTTGTCAAAAATACAAGTCTGCTCTGGACTTATTTTGCAAATGTAATTCCACAATAAATGGCCACAAATAAATGACATTATTGTGGGAAGATTGCAGGATACTCGATCTATCCCCCTGATTGGCGATAAGGCGAAAAATCTCGGAATCCGCCCTAATGGACCCTGATTCTCCATTTTGGCCCTTTATGGAGGATACTGTTACGCTATAAGCATAGATTTTTAGGGTGTAAGTTTGATGATTTTTATAGTTTTAGCGGATTCTCCGGACAGACGTAAAAAATAAACCCCGCTGTTTTCAGGAAGATTCAGAGTTATAGCTCTTTCGCCGGAAAATATTTCCTTCTGTTCGATTACCCTCCCGCTGACATCTATCAGAGCCAGATGGACGGAGGACTTTTCCCTTCTATAATTTGTCAGATTGAGGGTTATAGATTTCTCCGATGTGACAATGGAGTTAGGGAACATATCCGTGAGGATCTCGTTCCCTTCCTTTACAGCTGGGGACCTCCTGATCGGCAGAATCACAACCGAGGGATGATTTCCTCCCATGTAAACCGTGTTGAGAGCTGTAAGTGTATCCGTTGAATTATTCACGGGCTCGTTTGTGTTAGGATTTACGGAATACTTTGGGTAATTTGACGAGCTGACAGCGAGGCCGAGTCTATGACCGGGCACGATGGTGTAAGCCGTGTAATTGAGATCTATCTCAAATTCATATATCTCACCGGGGATCAGGAAGTCTTCGCGATCGAAACCTATCCGGTGACGCGCCATAAGTATTCCATCGGTTATAAGCATTTTTCTGCCATCCGGATAGATATCAACAAGTTTACCTGTAAAGTCTGTGTCCAGCCTGTTGGATGAGGCATAGAGTTTGAGTTTTATACGACCAAAAATATCGTATGGCTCAGTCGCCACATCCGTCACAAAAGTAAGGACATCCGTTCTATTCCACACTGGGTTCTGATCATAGATTCCCGAAGGTATCGTCAAATTGTGTCCACCAATTGTGGGGACCGGATTCCTCGGATCGTAAAAATAGGATAGGGAATCCGACGAAGGGACAGTTGTCGTCAATGTCCCTTGTGCTGAGAGATAAAACCTTAAAGTGTCAACATTGTCAAACGGCCATTCGTCAAAATATAGCCAGGAATTCCAGTAGCCAGAGGTATCCACAGGTCCCATCAGGTAAAGCTGGATGTCAGGAATATCAATGATTCCATTCACTGAATCCTTGAGCCAGTAGTCATACCACGGATAAGCGTATTCGCGGAGGATATCCACCCTCGCATTTTCCGGAAATGTGACGTCTCCACACTCACGTTGTCCCGTGGTATGATGTGTCCATGGACCGATTATCAATTTTTGGTTCCCCCGTGCCCCTTCGCCTCCGTGATATTGAAGCATGTAAAAGGCTTCAATCTGAGATGGAGCGAACATATCAAGCCAGCCGGCTACATGAAACATCGGGACATGAATGGAATCGAGCCTTGTATTGCAGTTTAAAAGGTCCCATGATTCCGAGTAATTGTAATTTTGTTGGAGAAGTTCGAGCATTTCGGGCCTGGAGTTGTGCGATGCCCATGTAACGACATCGTGTTCTCTAAATTCGCCTCCCTGATACACAAATTCATACATGTTCCAGCTTGCGTTTAATGGAAAACAGGCGGTCAGGTGAGGTGGATTAGCGCCGGCAGCGAGATATTGAGTTATGCCGTGTGCGCTTCCGCCATACATAGCTATGTGACCATCGCACCATGACTGCTGCGCAAGCCATTCGATAGTGTCATATCCATCCCTCAGATCACCCCAGCCATCCTCTCGGAATAACGAGTCTTCACCTTCCGATTCGTGCCTGCCTCTTAAGTCCTGGATCACGACTATATACCTCTTTCGGTCGGTAAGCTGACGTATCGCATTGGCCATCCTTGCACCCTGTGCATCCGCTCCATAAGGTGTCCTGCGCAGGATTACAGGTAAAGGGAAATCGGAGGTATCGTCGGGAAAGTATATGTTTGCATATAGATGCACCCCATCCCTCATGGGGATCATTACAGAGTCTTTCACAAATCCATATAATTTCGTCTGCACGAAAAATATTGCTAAAGCAACAATCCAATATTTCATAATTTGACCTCCATAACTTTGAGTCAAAATGATAATGCAAAGTTCCTGAAAAAACGTTATATGCCTTCAGTTATTGCTTCTGGCAACCCCTTAAGTTGAAGATCGTTTTGCTTTATCCTTTAGAAGCTTAACTTGGGTCAAAAACTTCCCAAAACTGAAGTGAGGTAAAAAAATGGATACGAATAAGAGATTTATTCTTGCAACTGTCCTTTTTCTGGTATTCCTGATAATCTGGCAGATGGTGTATATCAAGCCCCAGCAGGAAAAGCTGAAACAGGCGCAAAGGACTGTTGAGGCCGAATCCACGACCATCAGTGCGACATCCGCGGAGTCCGGATCTGTGTTGGTCGATACAACCCGGCCGGCTGGGATTGCCCAGTTGACGACTCCGGAATCATCGGCGGTGAGCGCCGACACAGTCGTCATGGTTGTTGAAAATAAACTTTTTTCTGCGAAAATCGATGGTCATGGCACCATCCGCAGCTTTTACATCAAAAAATACCATGCTGAGCTTGTCCCCGAAGGTGGATACATCCTCTCAACGCCGTTCGACGAGAACATCCTGCCGGCTTTCGACGTCAAGGACACCTTCAGGCTTGAAGATTCGAGTCTAACACTGGTTTTCTCAACGAAGATACAGGACTCGGTCATGGCCGCCAAGGTTTATACCTTCTATCCGGATAGCTATCTGGTGAAAATCTCAGTGCCTGACACCGTTATGTTCACCGGGATAAAGCCCAATGAAGAAAATGAGAAGGATGAACTGCGCTACACAGGTTTGATTGTTTATAAAAATAAACTACGTAAATATGCCCCCAAGAAGTTCAAAAAGGGACTGAGCATAGACCTTGAAGATGCAGAATGGGTGGGATATCGCACAAAATATTTCATGGTAACATTTGTGCCTCAGGTTAAACTTGATGATATTCAAGGAATCTCTGACGGAAAATTTAATTCAAAATTTACGCTGATATCGCATGGTAGGTTGACCGGAACAGCGTATCTCGGCCCCATCGACTACTACCTGTTGAAAGACATAGGTTATGGGCTGTGGAAGGCCTATGATTTTGGGCCGAGCCTCATAAGGCCATTTGCCAAGGTGTTGCTCGCTATCTTGAGGTTTATCTACAACAATGTCGTGCATAACTATGGATGGGCGATTGTTATTTTCGCCGTCTTCATGAAACTCCTGTTCTGGCCTTTGAACATCAAGAACCTCAGAAACATGCACAGGATGCAGGAGCTGAAGCCGAAGCTGAATGCTCTGCAAAAAGCTTACAAGGACGATCCGCAGAAACTGCAACAGGAAACGATGGAACTTTACAAGAAATACGGCGTCAATCCGTTCTCCGGCTGTGTTGTCGTCCTGCTTCAGCTACCGATTTTCTGGGCGATGTTTCAGGTTCTTAAAACCTACATCGAGCTAAGAGGCGCACCGTGGATACTTTGGATCCGTGATCTGTCCTCCAAAGATCCGTATTACGTTTTGCCGATATTGATGGGGGCGGCGAGTCTGGTTCAGGCACTTATGCAGCCGGCACAGGACGAGCAGTCGCGGATGACGGCAATAATTATGCCCATTGTGTTCACCTTTATTTTCATCACGTTCCCGTCGGGAGTGGTGCTTTACTGGTTGACTTTCAACCTTCTTGGCATCCTTGAATTGCTATGGATAAAGAAGATGCATCATTGATCCTTTAGAATTAAGAACTTTATTTAGGTGGTGGAGCGGCTCGCGGAGCCGCAAATTATGGGTTATCGCATAACACGGAGGCGAGAGATGCGGTATATCGAGGAAGAAGGCAGGACCATTGAAGAGGCACTGGAAAAAGCCCTTGAAAAAGGAGGTATAGATAGAGAGGAGGCGAGATTTGAGGTAATCGATCCGGGAGGGGACGGCAAACCCGCCCGTGTCAGGCTTTACCTCGATGCCGAGGAACTCGAACTTATCGAGGGAATAATTCAGGAGTTCCTCGAAAAATTAGGGACAAGGGGTAACGTCGAGATAAAACCCGGTCCCAAAGGCTATTACGTCAATGTGAGGACGCGCGGCTATGACTCGGTCCTTATTGGCCGGGACGGCAAGAACCTCGATGCGTTCGAGCATCTCATCAAACTGATGGTTCAGAGGAAACTGCACAGAATCGATCTCAAGCTGGACGTTTCCAGTTACAGGGAACGCAAGAGAAAACTGCTTTTAAACAAAGCGCTTGCCGTCGCCAGAAGGGTTAAAGATACCGGCAAGGAAATGCGTATCGACCCGCTTACTCCCGAAGAAAGGAGAATTGTCAGGGAGGAATTGCGCAAAGACAAAGAAATCAGGGTTTACACAATCAGGCGGGGGCGCAACATTTACCTCATAGTCGCACCGGCTAAGAAACAACGCTGATGGAACCCATTGTTGCGCTTGCAACTCCCCCGGGATTGGGAGCAATAGCTCTCGTTAGACTCTCGGGAGATGATGTTTTTTCTATTTCGGATAAGGTCATCCGGGGTAGGATTAGTCCTTCCAGAGCCAAACCTCGCAGAGTGTATCGCGCCGTTGTCGTGGATCCAGAGACCGGCGACGAAATAGACGATGTCCTTTTCTGGACGTTCCACTCACCCCACAGCTACACCGGCGAGGATATGGTTGAGGTCTCAACGCACGGCGGCATCACCGTGTCGAACATGGTCATGCAGGCGTTTCTCAAGGCCGGTGCCCGGCTTGCACAGCGCGGCGAATTCACAAAACGGGCGTTCCTGAACGGCAAACTTGACCTC
>Ga0256842_1003391_pt1 | contig 10640 bp, 20 predicted proteins | sample 4559240metaG_FD_185973 | JGI IMG/M metagenome (GOLD analysis project Ga0256842, IMG submission 185973) | Hydrothermal vent microbial communities from Guaymas Basin, Mexico - 4559-240 | ecosystem: Environmental > Aquatic > Marine > Hydrothermal vents | place: Mexico: Guaymas Basin | collected...
AAATGGTTGTACAAAAAAATTAAAAGATATTCCAGAATGATTTACTATTTATGGATTGGAAGTTACTCCAAATACAAAAGCCAAATTACTAAGATCTGCTGGTATATTTGGTACAATTACTGGTAAGGATGAAAATGCTTGATTAGTATTTATTAAAATGCCTTCTGGTGAAGTTAGAAAATTTCATAATGATTGTTGGGCAACTATTGGTCAGGTTTGAAATGAAGAAAGAAAAAATATAGTACTTGGTAAAGCAGGTAGAAATAGATGGAAAGGTAGAAGACCTCATGTATTAGGTATTAATATGAATCCAGTAGATCATCCTCATGGTTGATGAGAAGCACATTCATCTATTGGTATGAAGACACCTAAAAACTTTGTTGGTAAGCCAGTACCATATGGTAAAACAACAAGAAAGAAGAATAAATGGTCAGATAAGTTTATTGTTCAAGGAAGAAAGAGAAAATTGTATCCACAAAATAGTAAATAATTATTTAAAATTAAATAAATATTGTAAATGACTAGATCTTTAAAAAAAGGTTTCTATGTTAATCCAAAAATCTTAAAAAAGGTTTTAAAAATGGAAGAAACAGGTTCAAAAAAACCTATTAAAGTATGGGATAGGGCTTGTACTATTATTCCAGAGTTTGTTTGATTTACATTTGCAGTACACAATTGAAAAGAATTTGTGTCTGTATATGTAAACGATGAGATGATAGGTTATAGATTAGGAGAATTTGCTCCTACAAAGATATTTAGATGACATCCTTTCTAGTTTGTTTCTAAATGTAAATTGATGTTTTAAAAAAGAAAGGAGTATCCGGGTTTTACTCGACTTCTTTGCCCTTATGGGAGCTTTTATTATTAGATTAAGAAATAAATATGTCTAGTAAAAAATTTGTAGCTAGGAAGAAATTTATGAAAAATAATACATTAGCTAATACACTTTCTGAAGATAAAGTATTTAGTCTTACTTCAAGAACTACAAATAAGTCTTATGTAGATACTTCAGTTAAAAAACTTTTAGTAGTTGCTGATATAATAAGAGGTAAAAATGTAGAAGAAGTTTTAACAATATTGCATAATTTACCTCAAAAGGCTGCAAAAATCTTATATAAGTATGTAAAATCTGCCGTTGCAAATGCGACAAATAATGCTTGATTAGATTTATCAACTTTATATGTAGAAAGAATAGATTTATGAAGAGGTTCAAATATTAAAAGAATGAGGTTTGCATCTAGGTCTAGGATACATAGTTATAAAAAGTATAGATCTTTTGTGAGAGTAGTTTTAAATTCTAAGTAATATTTTTAATGGGACAAAAAGTAGATCCAAGAGGGTTTAGGACAGGTATTGTTAAAGGGTGGATAAGTGAATATTTTGCACCTACAAAGTCTAAATCTGCTGAGTATATGGTTCAAGATTTAAAAGTAAGAAATTTAGTAGATAAATTCTACAAATATTCAGGTGTTTCTAAAGTTGTTTTCAGAAAGTGAATAGTTGCTGATTCAATGAAAAATGATATTCTTATTTTTACTGCAAAACCTGCATTAGTTCTTTGAAAGGAAGGTAAGAAATTAGCAGAATTTAATGCTTTATTAAAAAAAACTTTTAATGAAGAATTTAATGTTGTTGTTAAAGAATTCTCAAGACCAGAATTATCTGCAAAAATAATGTGAGAGCATGTTACTTCTCAATTAGAGAATAGAATGCCTTATAGAAGAGTTATTAAAACAACTATAGAAAAAGTTATGTGAAAATGAGCAAAATGAATTAAAATACAAATTGCTTGAAGACTAAATTGAGCTGAAATGGCAAGATGAGAGACTTTTAAAGAAGGTAGAATTCCTTTACAAACTTTAAGAGCTGATGTTGATTATCATTATCTTACTGCTTTAACAAAATATGGTATTCTTGGTGTTAAAATTTGGATTTATAAATGAGATATAGATGAATCTGCTTGAAAGACTTTAAATAAATCACAATCTGTAAAGAAAAAAGCAGTTAGGAAAGTAGTAAAGAAAAAATAACTTCTTATATTTAAAAATTAATCTTTATGTAAAATGTTGTTAGTACCAAAAAGGTGGAAACACAGAAAGCAATTTAGATGAAGAATACAAGGTGTTGCTAAAGGAAATACATATGTTGCATTTGGTGAATATGGATTGAAAGCTTTAGAAAATGCTTATATTACTTCAAGACAAATTGAATCTGCTAGAAAAGTATTAGTTAGATATAATAGAAAAGTAGGTAAAATTTGGATTAGAGTATTTCCTGATATTCCTTATACTAAGAAATGATTAGAAATGCCAATGGGTAAAGGTAAGGGTGCAGTTGATTTCTATGTTGCTAGAGTAAAAAGATGAACAATTATGATGGAAATGTCTTGAGTTTCTGAAGAAATAGCTAAAGAAGCTATTAAGCAAGCTTGATATAAGTTTCCAATCAAAGTAAAAATGGTTTCAAGACATGAAATTAATTAGTGTTTTATAATTAAACATTTTGGTCCATGAGTGATACAAAAATATTTATGAAAGATCTTTTAAATCATTCGGTTAAAGATCTTGTGAATAAAAGAACTGAATTAAGAAAAAGATTATTTACATTGAGAATAAAAAACCAAGGTTGAGCTTTGAAACAGACTCATTTAATAAAAGTCGTTAGGAGGAATATAGCTCGTGTAAATACAGCTTTATCAATTAAGATAAAAGAACAAAAATGACAATAATATGATGAAAAAATTTGAAAGAGTTAGTATGAACTGTTTCAAGTATTAAAATGGCTAAAACAATAGCTATAGATGTTGATACAGTTAAAATTCATCCTTTATATAAAAAGAGATATGTTAGAAGTAAAAAATATTATGCTCATATAGAGGATAATTCAAATATATCTGTTTGAGATATAGTAAAAATAAGACAATATAGACCAACTAGTAAGTTAAAAAGATGGATTTATGTTGATACAGTTAAAAAGGTTCAAAGTTAATTTAGATTGTTAATATTTTTCAATGATTCAAAATGAAAGTTTAGTGACTATAATTGACAATACTTGAGCTTTAAAAGCAAAAGTAATAAGAGTGTTAGTAGGTCATTTAGGTAAAAGTGCTACTGTATGAGATAGAGTAGTTCTTGCTATTAAACAATCAAGACCTGATGCTTCAGTTAAGTCATGAGAAGTCGCAAAATGAGTTCTTGTAAGAACAAGAAAGGAAATTAGAAGGAAAGATTGATCTTTTATAAGATTTGGAGATAATGCTGTTGTTTTGATAAAGGATGATAATACTCCAGTTGGTAAAAGAATATTTTGACCAATAGCTAGGGAAGTGAAAGAAAAATGATTCTTTCAAGTTGCTAAGTTAGCTGAAGAAGTAATATAAAAAATAAAAATACTTTATAGTAAGGATAACTATAAAATACTTATAGTTCCAAAAAGTAATTTTCATTTTTTCTTAAATTAAATTTACTTAAATTAATCTTCTATAATAAATGAGAAAATTAAAAAAATGAGATTCTATTATTGTTATAGCTTGATCTCATAAATGAACAAAATCAACTATTGTTAAAATAGATTGAGATAAAGTTTATTTACATGATGTAAATAAAGTTAAAAAAGCTGTAAAAGGTCAATGATTTGTAGAAAAAGAAGCTCCTATTCATATTAGCAATATTGCTTATTATGATGAAAAGGTTAAAGCTCCTACAAAAGTTGCTATAAAAATAGATGATAAGACTGGTAAGAAAGTGAGATATTCTAAAAAATCTAATAGTGTTATTTCTGAAAACTCAAGAAAAGCTTAACAACTTATTTGAGTATGAAATTTTAAAACTTTAAGTTATGTATAATGACAAGTTTGTATAATGTTTTTAAAGAAAAAATTAGGTATGAATTAAAAGAAAAACTTAATAAAAAAAATATTCACCAAGTACCTAAAGTAGAAAAAGTTGTAGTTGCTATGTGAATTGGTAACTTATCTACAAAAAAATGAATGAAAGATTTCTCAGAATTAGAATGAAATCTTGCAAAATTTACTGGTCAAAAACCAGTAATAGTTAAAGCTAAAAAAGCAGTATCTAATTTTAAGTTAAGAGAATGAATGCCTGTTATGTTGAAAGTAACACTAAGAAGAGAAAAGGCTTATGATTTCTTGGAAAGATTGAATATGTATGCTTTTGAAAGAGTTAGAGATTTTAAATGATTATCAGATAAGAAAATAGATAGTCAAGCAAATATAAGTTTTTGATTTAAGGATCAAACAGTTTTTGCAGAATTAACTCCAGATGAAATAACTGTTCCTTATGGTGTTCAAGTAACTATTGCTACAAGTTCTGATTCAAAAGAAGATACAAAAGCTTTGTTAGAATCATTATGATTTTTATTTACTAATAGTTAGATATGGCTAGAAAATCATTAGTTATTAAACAAGAAAGATTAGATATTGTAAGACAAAAATATAATGAAATCTTAAAAGATAAAAAAAATCTTACTTGGGAAGAAAAATATAAACTTTATAGAAAGTTTAAAGGTAAAACTAGATACTACAATAGATGTAAGGTTTGTGGTAGAGTACATTCTTATAATAGAGAATTAGGTATATGTAGAGTTTGCCTTAGAATGTATTGAAGAGAAGGAAAATTAATGTGAATTAAAAAGGCTTCTTGGTAAATTTTATACTTTTAAAGTAATTATTCATGAGTACTTTTGTAAATGCTCCATTGCATGATATGTTGATAAGAATTAAAAATGCATATATGGGTAGAAAGACAAATATAGATAATGTTCAATATTCTTCATTGAAAGAAAATGTTCTAAAATTATTAAAAGAACATGGGTTCATATTAGATTATTCTATAATAGAAGACGGAAAAAAGAAATTTATTTCTATTACTATTAAAGAAGTTACTAATTCTATACAGGATGTTCCTGTAATTAAGTTTCATTCTAAGCCATCAAGAAGATTATATGTTTCTTATAAAGAGTTACATAAAGTAGCTTGAGGTTTGTGAATATGAGTTATATCTACAAATAAATGAGTTATAACTACAAAAGAAGCAAAAATAAATAAAGTAGGTTGAGAATATATATTTGATATTTACTAAAAATATTTCTTTGTAGGTAAGAGTGATATTACTAACTGCCTATTAGAATGATAAGCCGATAATTTAGTTTTATCTGTTTAAGGTTTTAATGAAAACGGTTTTATAATAATAAAAAAATATTAATGTCTAGAATTTGAAAGAATCCTATAAATATACCAGCTGGTGTAGAATTAAAACAAGATTGAAATAAAATTACAGTAAAATGAAAATTATGACAACTAGAGTATACACATCCCAATTGAGTTAATGTTGTTATAGAAGAAAATATTATAACAGTTTCTGTAGATTGAAAAGAATATATAAATTATTGGGGACTTGTAAGAACTCTTATTGCTAATATGATAGAATGAGTTACTAATTGATTTAAGAAAGAATTGTTAGTGCTTTGAGTTTGATATAATGCTAAGATGCAAGGTAAAGATTTAGTTTTATCTTTATGATTATCTCATCCTGTTATTTATAGAGCTCCAGATTGAATAAAAGTTTCTGTAGATAAATGACCTAAATGAGCTGTTTTAGTAAGAGTAGAAGGTATAGATAAACAAAAAGTTTGAGAAGTAGCTGCTAAAATAAGATCATTTAGAAAGCCAGAGCCGTATAAAGGTAAAGGTATCAGATATATTGATGAAGTTGTTAAATTGAAACAAGGTAAGACAGCTGGTAAATAATAATTATATTTAATTCATATTTAAATAGAATGAAAAAATTAACTAATGCTATTAAAACTAAAAGATCTAATCAAATTAAAAGATCTAATAGAATTAGAGCAAAATTAGTAGCCAATACAGATAAAAATAGAATGGCTATATATAGAAGTAATACTCATATTTATGTTCAAATTATTGATGATAAAAAATGAGTTACATTAGCTTCTGCTTCAGATTTAAAGATAACTGAAGGAACAAAGATTGAAAGAGCTAAAAAAGTTTGAACAATGATTGCTGAAATTGCAAAAAAAGCTGGTGTTGAAGAAATATCTTTTGATAGAAATGGTTATAAATATACAGGTAGAGTTCAAGCATTGGCAGATGCTGCTAGAGAAAATGGTCTTAAATTTTAATTAGTAATCGTTTTGATTATGGCAAAAAAAGTGGAAAAACAATTTGAAGAAGTATTACTTGAAGTTAGAAAAGTAACTAGAGTAACTACTTGATGAAGACAAATGGCTTTTAGAGCTACAATGTTAGTTTGAAATTGAAAATGAAAAATTGGTATTGGTAGTGCAAAATGATGAGATGTATTATCTGCTATAAAAAAAGCTACACATGAGGCTTATAAGAATGTGGCTGATGTTACAATTACTGAAAATGGTTCAGTTCCTTATGCTAGAGCTACAAAATATAAATCAGCTTTAATTAAATTGTTGCCTGCTTCTGCTGGTACATGATTAAAAGCTTGATCTTCTGTCAGAAGAGTTTTGGAATTAGCAGGATATACAAATATCTTATCTAAAATTGTAGGTACTAATAATAAACTAAATAATGCAAAAGCTGCTATTATAGCATTATCAACATTTAAAAAATAATCAATTAAAATATGTTGTTACATGAATTAAAAAGAAGTAAATGTTATAAAGATTCAAAAAAAAGATTAGGTAGATGAAATGCTTCTTGAAAATGAAATTATTCAACAAAAGGTCTTAAATGACAAAGAGCAAGAAGTGGTTGAGCTAAACCAATCTGGTTTGAATGAGGACAAACTCCTTTGACAATGAGAATTCCTAAATTGAAATGATTTAAAAGATATTATAAATTAGTTACAAACTATGATGTAGTAAATGTGTGAGATTTGAATAGTTTTAGAGCTTGAACTGTTGTTACAAAAGGAAAATTATTTGAATTAAATTTGATTTCTTCTAATACTGTTGCTGTTAAAATATTGGGTAATGGAAAATTAGAAAAAAAATTAAAATTTGAGTGAATAGAGAAGTTTTCTAAGACAGCTGAAGAACAAATTAAAGCTCAAGAAGGAGAAATATTATAATCTTCTCTTTTTTTGTATATTGATAAGTTAATCTTTTATCATTTTATGTTATTTTGATGTTAAATACAGTAAAACATATACTGACTTCTAAAAGTATTAGAAACAAAATATTGTTTACTATCGGTATATTAATTATTTATAGATTTTTTGTTTTTACTCCAGTTCCATTTGTAGATATAACTACATTAAAAGATGCAGTTAATCAAACAACTGGTGGTATGCAATTTTTTGCAATGCTTATGGGGTGATCTTTAAAGAAATTTTCTATTATTGCTCTTTGACTTACTCCTTTTATTAATGCTTCTATTATTTTACAATTATTAACAGTTGTAATACCTCATTTGGAAGAATTAAAAGAAGAATGAGAAACAGGTAATATGAAAATACAACAATATACTAGACGGTTAACTTTTCCATTAGCACTTTTACAGGCAGTATGAATGGTTTATTTGATTAGTACTTATATTCCATGAGTTATAAATACTGGTAGTTTTGCTATTGTATTATCAGCTGCATTTTCTTTGACTGTATGAACAGTTTTGCTTATATGGTTAGGTGAAATGATTACAGAAAAATGAGTTTCTAATGGTATATCATTATTAATTTTTGCTAGTATTGTTTCAGGTATGACAAGTTCATTTATGAATTTTATGAATCCAAATTCATGAGGTAGTCTTTTATCTATATTTATATTTATCATAGTTATAGTATTAGTCCTTATAATATTATCAATATTGTTAATTAGGACTATAAAAGAGATACCTATTACTTATTCAAGAGCTGGTAAAATACAAGAAACTGCTACTTTGCCGATTCCTTTAAATCCAGTATGAATGATTCCAATTATATTTGCTATAGCATTTGTTTCATTTCCATATTTGTTAGGAAATATATTGTATAAATTTAATCCAGCATCGCCATCAGCAACTTGGTTAAAAGACTTTACAAGTACATATTTTAATATTTATACTCAAAATCCTTATTGGATAGTAGTATTGTTATATTTTATACTTATAGTATTGTTTACATTCTTTTATAGTTGGGTTACATTTAAACCGGAGAAAATGGCTGAACAAATTCAAAAAAGAGGTGGATATATTGCTTGAATTAGACCTGGTGAAGATACAGCTAATTATATAAATAGTTTGTTAAATCATTTATGTTTTTGGTGAGGTATTTGATTATGAGTTATAGGTATTTATACTTATGTGATAAATTGGATACCTTTTATTCAAGATACTGTAAGAAGTGGTTGATTAAGTTGAGTTCCTGTTATTGTTTCTGGTGCTTGAGTAATTATTATAGTTTGAGTAGTTCAAGAAATTATAAATAAATTAAATGCTGATTTACTTATGGAGAAATATAGTAAAATAGTATAAAACTAAATGGACGGTTTTTATCCGTCTTTTTTTATAATAAAAAGAAATTATGTAAATAGTTATATTTTTCAAAAAAACAAAAAAAAATATTATAGTATTATAAATTTAATTATTAAGAATATTTGATGACAGTTCCTTTGATAGAAATTGAAAATTTAACTTGGTGATATGAAAAATCTTATCAATTTATTTTTAATAAATTTTCATTTAGGTTATACGATAAAGATTTTTTAATTTTGTTGTGAAAATCAGGTAGTTGAAAGACTAGTTTGGTAAAGTTTTTAATTAGACAATTGAAACCACCTAAAAAAACTATTTTTTTTAAGAAAGAGGATATTTCTAGATTTTCTGATTTAGAAGTTCAAAGATATAGAAGAGATATTTGAGTAATATTTCAAGATTTTAAGCTTATAGATTGGAAGACAGTTTATGATAATATAGCTTATAATTTAGAAATGAGAGGTGAGAAAAAAGAAAAAATAGAAAAAAATGTAAATGAGGTGTTATATAAAGTTTGATTGTTTGATAAAAAAGATATAAAAATACCATACTTAAGTTGATGAGAGAAACAGAGGATAGCAATAGCAAGAGCTTTGATTTCAAATCCTAAGTTTATTATTGCAGATGAACCTACTTGAAATCTTGATCCTCAAACAGCTAAACAAATTGTTGATTTACTAATAGAGTTAAATAATCAAGGTAATACGGTTTTGTTTATTTCTCATGATATGAATTTAGTTTCGTATATAAAATCAAAAAAAAGATGAGTTAAGGAAGTAGATTTATGATAAAATATATATTTTTATTGACTTAGTTATTTTTGTTTATATAATTAACATACTTTTAACAATTTAACAATTTAAAATGTCTGAAAAACAAAAATTAAAACAAAAAATTTGAAATAGATTAAAAGAAGAACAATTATTAAATATAATATTGGAAGAAATTACTGATTCATTAGATTATCTTAATAAATATAAATTACAAAATATATATGATAATATAAATTATTTTATAGATGATTTAAAAAAAATAAATTTGAACTGTGTAAATTGATTAAAAAAGATTTAAAAAAATAAATAAAAATATAAATGAAAATAAAAAATATAGATACTATAAATTGATTTGAAAATAAAGAAGCATATATTCAATATTTACTTATGAATGATGATATTTCAAAGATTCAAAAAACATTAGATTCATTAGATAATCCTGTTTCTGTTGTAGAAGCATTGAAAAATGCAAATAATTTACTTGAAAATAATAGTAAGTTATCATATATATTATCTAATGTGAACAAAGAAGACAGAGATACAATAGTATTAAATATTTTATTAAACTCTTTTTTAAATAATAATTCTTTTGATAAAGAATTAGAGCTTTTTCTAAGAAAAAAATCACCAGTAATAGCTTGAGCAAAAGTAGAAACTGGTATGACTATAGCTAAATTTGCACATTGAACTTATAAACCAGAAACAGAAGTTGATAATAATTTATTAGTTGCTTAATTTTTTTTGCTAATTTCAAATAATATTATTAAAAATCATATACTTACACATATATCTGCTATATTAAAAATAGGAAATTGGTATCATAAAACAGGTGGTAGTGCAATAAAATCTCTTACTCAATGAAATATAATTCTATCTATAAAATTTCAAATTCATCAAGAAATAATAAATACAAAAGAAAAAATAGATATTTGTTTTTTGTAAAAAAGATAACATATAAGAAATAGAATACTAGGAATTAAAAATATAAGTGCATTAAAACGAAATATAGTAATTCACCAGCTTATTCATTTGTTTAAAGTTAATGTAAATATATTATTTAAGTAATGTAAGTTATAAATATAATATTTTGTTATTTGATCAATAAAAATTAGTATTGATATACTTGTAGTTATAAATAAGTTTTTTTGTTTGTAAAAAGACATTTTTTAATTAAATTAAGGTTAAATTGAACTTGTTTTATGATTAAATTTATTTATTTCAATATATTATATGTTTTTATGAGTAGATCCTTGAATTAGGAAATTATGATTTGCTTTGATAGATAAAAATAAACAAATTTTTGAATTATGAGCTTTGATAAATGAAATAGAGGGCGGAAGAGAAGATAATGCAAGAAGGATGTCTGATATATCTATTTTTTTTGATGATTTAATAAATAACTATGA
>Ga0256842_1003392_pt1 | contig 10639 bp, 11 predicted proteins | sample 4559240metaG_FD_185973 | JGI IMG/M metagenome (GOLD analysis project Ga0256842, IMG submission 185973) | Hydrothermal vent microbial communities from Guaymas Basin, Mexico - 4559-240 | ecosystem: Environmental > Aquatic > Marine > Hydrothermal vents | place: Mexico: Guaymas Basin | collected...
TATGGTTCTCTAACACTCCTGCAAATGCAGACGAATACTTTAACAGTGAATTAAAAGGAACAGGTGGTTGGTTAAAATCTCTTGATAGAGAGATGCAAGATAAAGTTGATTTACATGTGGCATTCTATGTAGATTTTCCTCAAAAAGAATTCAAATATATGAAAACTCATTATTATCCTATTAACAAATTTAAAAATAAATTTGAGAAAATAAGAACGAGATTATTAAATATTGAAATAAAAGAAAAGGATACTGAAAAATATCTTGCAGTAGTTAATACAGTAAAGCCGGATTTAATTCATATACACGGAACCGAGTATCCTTTTATTTCTATAATTGGAAAAATAAATATTCCTGTTGTTGTTTCCATTCAAGGTAATCTTACAGTATATCAGCATAAGTTTTATAGTGGAGTTGAATCCAAGTATTCTTCAATGAAATCAAATGATTCTTTAATTAAGATTATATTTTATCCTACTACTTTTAAAAAATCTTTTAAAGCTTTTATTGAAAGGAGTAAAATCGAGCAAAAATATTTAGATAAATGCAAATATGTATTAGGCAGAACAGATTGGGATAAAAGAATCACACGCATTTTAGCACCGGAAAGTAAATATTTTCATTCTGATGAGATTTTACGAGATGGATTTTATAATAATAAATGGGAAAATCCCGAGAATAAAGATTTTGTTATTTTTACAACTAACGGCAATAATATCTATAAAGGTTTTGAAACAATCTGCGAATCCTTATTTATGTTAAATAAACTGGGAAAGAAGGTAAAATGGAGAATTGCCGGTATTAATGAAAATGATTTAATTGTAAAGGTAGTTAAGAAAAAATTGAAAAATAGATATCCTCAACAAAATTTAGAGCTTCTTGGGAATTTAAGAGAATCGGAATTAATCAAAAATTTAATAAAATCCAATATATACGTAATGCCTTCTCATATTGAAAATAGTCCAAATAATCTTTGCGAAGCAATGATACTAGGAATGCCTTGTATTGCAACTTATGTTGGCGGTACCGGTTCATTAATGGATGACAGGAAAGAGGGGATTCTTATTCAGGATGGCGATCCGTGGAGTATGGCAGGAGCAATTTTAGAAATGAAAAATAATTATAAGAGTGCTATTAAAATGGGGATAAAGGCTAGGGAAAAGGCATTAGAAAGACATGATAAAGAAAAGATCATATTTAAGTTAGTACGAATATATGATGGTGTTGTTAATGAAAAAAAATAAAGTTTTAGAATATCGAGACAATCTTTTGACATTCTTATTAATAGCTAATTCAGGGATGCCTTTTTTTACTAATAATCCTTGGGTTTTAGTATATTCTTTGTTTTTTACAGCTATGTTTATAAAGAAATACCAATATTATTCTCATAGATTTTTTCTTATTACAATAGGAAGCTTAGCTTTATTAGTTATAGGGCAAACAATTGTTTTTAAGTTGTTCTCTTTAAAGACAACAATTTCTCTCTTTGTAAGATGGAGCTATCCATTTATATATTTATATGTCATTAAAGATAAATTTTTTGATAAATACGTGAATGTTTTATATATATTAACTATTATTAGTCTCATTCTTCATTTTTCACTAATAATTTTTCCACCATTACAAGACATTTTAAATTCTCTATCAAAATATTTCAATCAAACTCCGACTGGGGTATATAGTTATAATCCCAATATTGTAATATTTACAACTCCTGCTCGTTTTATTATAGATGGCGTTGCAATATTTAGAAGAAATTCCGGTCCTTTCTGGGAGCCGGGAGCTTTTGGAATTTATTTGGTTTTAGCTTTTATTATTAATTTCTATTTAACAAAAAATATCTGGAATAAGAAGAATCTTGTTTTCTTATTAGCTATATTAACTACTTGGTCAACAGGTACATTTGTCTCAATATTTTTTTTTATTGGCTTATATGGAATTTTAATTATCAGAAAGAAAATATACACATTATTGATTATCCCAATATTATTACTTGCGATTAGTCAGTCTTACAATAAATTATCTTTTTTCTCAGATAGAATTGATAGATCAATTCTATATTTTAAAGAAAGAGATCAAGTCTCTAATATGAGAAGAGATCGGATGATTTCTGCTATTGTGGATATACAGAAATTGATAAAATCTCCAATTCTAGGATATGGTAGAATTCAACAAATTCGTACAGGTCATGAGAAATTTGATACTATTATAGACCATCGAAATAACGGCACGACTGACTTTTTTGTTAAATACGGAATTATTTTTTCACTATATTATTTTATGATGATTAGAAGATCTTTTTTTTATTTTAATGATTCCAAAAAGAAAAGTAAGATATTTGCTGATATTGTTATAGCTACAATACTATTGCTTGGATTTTATGAAGTTATCTTTCAAATGCCTGTTTTTATAACATTATATTATTTTTCTGTTTTTTTTATTAGAAAGGAGCAATATGCAAATACTAATTATCTATCCAAATAGTTTTCCATATTCAGGTGCTGCAACTAATCGAATTATAAGTATTGCAAGAGGATTAGTAGAGAATGGTAGTGATGTTAAGCTCATCATCAATAGACCGACTGAGAAAAATAAGAATTCAAAAAATAATAAAGTTGAAGGTATTTATAAAGGAATAAAATTTAGATATGCTTCTAATTCTTTACTTTGGCCGGATTCTAAAATAAAGAAATTTATAGCTTATACACGTGGTTTGACTAATACAATTATTTTATTATTACAAACAAAAAAAATAGATGTGATAATTTCTGCTGCAACTACAGGATTTGTAGAAAATTTAATTTATTACCTAATAAGTCGCTTTAAAAAGGCAAAATTTGTTCATACACTAGATGAATATCCGTGGGTTGTCTTACGGAAAGATGATTATAATAAATTTTACCGCTGGTTTTATTTAAAATACTTTTATAAACTTTTCGATGGTTTTATAATCATGACGCAGACTTTACTTGATTATTATAAGCCAATATGTCGTAGAAAAGCAAAATTAATCCATATTCCAATGTCTGTTGAATTAGATAGATTTGATATTGCTCATAATAAAAGCGAATTTGGTGATTATATTGCTTATTGTGGAGGTGATAAATCTGGGGATAAAGATGGCGTTGATATATTGGTTAAAGCTTTCAATTTAGTTAAAGACGATTTTCCAAACCTTCATCTGTTGATTATTGGTCATGTCCATCCAAAAATTGAAAAAATTATCCTAAATTTTGATTTATCCAAAAGAGTCCGATTGCTTGGTTTTGTGAATAGTGATGTAGTTCCGCAATACTTAAAAAATGCAAAAGCATTATGCCTTGCAAGGCCGGCTAACAAGCAAGCTGAGGGCGGTTTTCCAACAAAATTGGGAGAATATCTTGCTTCTGGAGTACCGGTTATCGTTACGAATGTTGGTGAAATATCTAATTATTTAGAAGATAATGAAAGTGCTTACATTGCTAAACCGGATAGTATAGCTGATTTTGCTGATAAAATTAGACAAGTTATTAATGATAAAGGTAGATCTAAAAAGATAGGAGAAAAAGGTAAAATGGTTGCTGAGAATAATTTTGATTATTTTAGACAAGGTAACGAGATGAATAGGTTTCTTAGGGAGATATTATAGAATAATGAATAAAAAAATATTGATATTACAAAATCAAATTACTCCATATCGTTCGATAGTTTTTGATGAGCTTGCGAAAAAGTATAAAAATAATTTGTTAGTTGTATATTGTAACAAGGTAGAATCTAACAGAAAGTGGATTATTGATGATTTAAAGCATAATTCAAGGCTACTAAATAAAAGTTTTATTAAAATTGGGCATAAGTTTATTTATTTCAATTTTGATGTTATATCGGTATTAAAAAATTTCTCGCCGGATGTGGTTATTACTTATGGCTTTAATCCAGTGATGCTTTTAGCTTGGATTTATACTTTTATTAAGAGAAAAAGACATTTAATACTAACAGATTCTTGGCTGCTAACTGTGAATAAATTAACATTTTTTCATAGATTAGTTAGAAAGGTTGTTTTTAAATATACGCACGCATTTATATGTGTGGGGAAGAAAGGTATAGAATATTTAAAGGAATATAAAGTTGATGATGATAAAATATTTATCAGTCAATTAGTTACTGATAATGATTATTATAGAAAATTTATTTTTCAAAAAAAGGAATATGATTTTGTATTTTCTGGAAGATTTATTGATATAAAAAAGCCTTTTTTTGTTATTGATGTTTTAAAGATTTTAAAAGAGAAGCTTCCAAATATAAATATTTTATTAATCGGAAGCGGAGAAGTTAAAGATCAAATTTTGGAAAAGCTTAAAGAAGAGAATATCGATTACTATTATCCTGGTTTTATACAACAAAAAGATTTACCAAAATACTATGCTTCAGCTAAGTTATTGCTTTTTCCTACAGAACAGGATCCTTGGGGATTAGTTGCAAATGAAGCTTGTGCTGTAGGTGTTCCAGTTATTACTTGTGATAATGCAGGAGTCGCAGGAGATTTAATTATAGATGGATATAATGGATATATTTTACCGCTTCAAATTGATGTGTGGGTTAAAAAAATTGAGATAATTCTAAACGATAAAAAATTGTATGAAAAATTGTCAGAAAATGCATTAAGATCTATCAATAAATTTACAGTTGAATTGGCTTCAAAAGGCATAGATGATGCTATAATTTATGCTACACACTAAAAGGATGGTTTAAATGTTCAAAAATAAAATTATGCTAATCACCGGAGGAACCGGATTGTTTAGAAATGCAATTTATGAGTAAATTGAGGTAATATTATGAATAAAAAGGAAGTCTTACATTTATTAACAGATTTTAAAAAATCTCATCAAGAGAAATACAAAATAATGGAGTTGGGAATTTTTGGTTCTGTAGCAAAAGGCATTGAAAACAGCGAAAGTGATGTAGATATTGTAATTAAGACTAATAGTGCTAACCTTTTCTTGATGGTTCACTTCAAAGAAGAACTTGAAAACTTGTTTCATAATAAAGTAGATATTGTCAGATATCGCGAAAAAATGAATCCTTATTTAAAGCGACGAATTGATGCGGATGCAATTTATGTATGATAAAAAAATAATTATTGAGATACTGTTGCAAATCAAAAATGCAACTGAGATAGTTTCAAAAAGATTCTCTTTAATAAAAACTTCGGATGATTTTTTAGATAATGATGAAGGTCTACAATTGCTTGATTCTATTTGTATGTAATTAATAACAATCGGGGAGAGTGTCAAAAATATAGATAAAATAACCCAAAAGAATTTACTTACTAAATATTCAAAGGTCGATTGGCAAGGTGTCATGGGAATAAGAGATATTATCACACACCATTATTTCGATATTGATGCTGAAGAAATTTTTTATGTTTGCAACAATGAAATTGACCCGCTTGCAGATACAATTCAAAAAATGATAAATGATATTAGAAAAGGAAGGAAATATGTTCAAAAATAAAATTTTACTAATCACCGGAGGAACCGGTTCATTCGGAAATGCCGTATTAAAGAGATTTGTTAATACGGATTTAAAGGAAATAAGAATTTTTAGTCGAGATGAGAAGAAGCAAGATGATATGCGTAAGAAGTACAACAATCCAAAGATAAAGTTCTATATTGGAGACGTTCGTGATCGCGAAAGCGTTGATTCTGTGATGAAAGGCGTAGATTATGTTTTTCATGCTGCAGCACTTAAACAGGTTCCAGCTTGTGAGTTTTTCCCAGTTCAAGCAGTTAAAACAAATATTCTCGGTTCAAATAATGTGATGGAGTCTGCAATTGTCAATAACGTGAAAAAGGTAATAATTCTTAGTACAGATAAAGCGGTTTATCCCATTAACGCAATGGGAATGAGCAAAGCTATGATGGAACTTGTGATGGTTGCTAAGGCAAGAGAGGTTGCTGATGGAGGAACTGTTTTTTGTGGAACAAGATATGGAAATGTTATGGCTTCTCGGGGTTCTGTAATACCTTTATTTGTTGATTTAATAAAGCAAGGCAAACCTCTTACAGTTACAGATCCCAATATGACACGCTTTATGATGACTCTTGATGATGCTGTTGACTTGGTTTTATATGCGTTTGAACATGGAAATCAAGGCGATCGTTTTGTTCAAAAAGCACCAGCTTCGACTGTTGGTGATTTAGCGCAAGCATTAAAAGAATTGTATAAATCTGATGTCGAAACAAAAATTATCGGAACTCGCCATGGTGAAAAACTTTATGAATCTTTGGTTAACCGAGAAGAAATGGTTAAAGCGGAAGATATGGGCAATTATTATCGTATTCCGGCAGATCATAGAGATTTGAACTATAATAAGTTTTTTGATCAGGGTGATAACAAAATTTCTCAAGTTACTGAATATACTTCTCATAATACAACAAGATTGGATGTGGAAGGAACAAAGAAGTTGCTGTTGAAATTGGATTTTATAAGAGAAGAAGTGGAGAGTAATGAGTAAAGAGTGAGGAGTAAAGAGTGAAGCGTAAAGTGTGAAGAGTAAAGAATGATATTTCTTCTTCCCCTTACTCATCTCTTTTTACTATTTACCCATTACTCATCTCAGTTAACTCATCACTCATACCTCATAACGGAGAAATAATGAAAACTCATAAAGATTTAGATGTGTGGAGAAAATCAGTTGATTTTGTTGTTGATATTTATGAACTGACAAAGAGTTTTCCTAAAGATGAAATTTATGGAATTACAAGTCAGATTAGGCGAGCTTCTGTTTCAATTCCTTCTAATATAGCAGAAGGTGCCGGAAGAGCTTATGATAAAGAATTTAAGCAATTTCTTAATATTGCTCTTGGCTCCATTGCTGAAGTAGATACTCAATTGTTAATCAGTAATAAACTAGAATATTTAACAAACAAAGAATACAAAAAATTTGAAAATGAACTCACTCAGATTCGAAGAATGGTTTTAGGATTAAGGAAGTATATTAATGAAAAATCAAAATAAAACATCCCCCATCACTCATCCCCCATCACTCATCACCCATCTCCCATTACGCATAGGAATTACAGGGCAATCGGGTTTTATTGGTACTCATTTATATAATTATCTTGGATTACAAGAAACTATAGAGCGTATTGAGTTTAAGGATGAATATTTTAACGATGAAAAGGTATTAGATAAATTTGTTTCACAGTGTGATGTAATTGTTCATCTTGCAGCACTGAATCGACATAATGATCCTCAAGTTATTTATGATACTAATGTAGGATTAGTAAAAAAGCTAATTGATTCTTTAAAAAGAACTAAGTCAAAAGCTCATATTTTAATGTCATCGAGTACTCAAGAGAATAAAGATAATTTATATGGGAAGTCTAAGAAAAAAGGAAGAGAATTATTAATTGAATGGGCAGAAAGTTCAGAAGGTAATTTTACCGGATTAGTTATTCCGAATGTTTTTGGACCTTTCGGGAATCCTTATTATAATTCATTTATCGCTACTTTTTCTCATAGAATTATCAATGATGAAACACCGGAAATTCAAGTTGATGCAGAAATTAATCTTATCTATGTTCAAAATTTAGTTGCTAAAATTTTCCAAATAATAAAAAATAAAGAATATGTAAATAAATATAAAATTAGTCATATTGCCACTGAAAAAGTTTCTGATATCTTAAATAAACTTTATCAGTTTAATGAAGATTATGTTGTTAATGGTGTTTTCCCTGAATTAAAAAATTATTTTGATTTATGTTTATTTAATACTTTTCGGTCTTATCTGCCTAAAGAATATTTTCCTAGAAAATTAAAACTTCATACAGATGACAGAGGTTCTTTTGTAGAAACAGTTAAAACTTTAGGACAAGGTCAGTTTTCATTTTCAACAACCAAACCCGGAATTACACGTGGGAATCATTTTCATATAAGAAAAGTTGAAAGATTTGCTGTTATTAAAGGTAAAGCTCGTATTCAATTAAGGAAAATAGGTACGAATGAAATTGTGAATTATGAACTGGATGGGAAACAACCTGCTTATGTTGATATGCCTGTTTGGTACACTCATAATATAACAAATATCGGAGATGAAGAGTTGTTAACTCTTTTTTGGATAAATGAATTTTTTGATCCGAACGATCCGGATACTTATTATGAAAGAGTGTGATAGAGTGAAGAGTTAAGGGTGAAGAGTGAAGAGAGAAGAGTAAACAGTTAGGTGTTTCTTCTTATTCATTACACTTTACTTCTTTCTCATTGCTCATTACTCCTCACACATTACGGAGAAATAATGAAAACCCATAAAGATCTTGATGTCTGGAAGAAATCTGTAAATTTTGTTGTCTCTATATATAGGATTACTAGCAAATTTCCTAAAGGAGATATATGGTATTACAAGTCAAATTAGAAGAGCATCAATTTTGATACCTTCGAATATTGCTGAAGGTGCAGGTAGAGAAAATCAGATAAAGAATTTTTGCACTTTCTATCAATTGCTTTAGGCTCTATCGCTGAAATTGATACGCAATTAATTATTAGTAAAGAATTGAACTTTATGTTGGAATTAGATTATAATAATTTATTAAATGATCTTATAGAAATTAGAAAAATGATTTTAGGATTAAGGAAATATATAAATGGAAAATAAAAATAACTCATCACGCATTACTCATCACTCATCACTAAAGGTTATTACGATTGTTGGTACACGTCCGGAGATTATCCGTCTTGCGTGTGTAATGCCTTTACTGGATAAATATGTGAATCATATAACTGTTCATACCGGGCAGAATTATGATTATGAATTAAATGAAGTGTTTTACGAAGATTTAGAACTTAGAAAACCTGATTATTATTTGGGAGTAGATACAAGTTCTCTTGGTCATGTTCTTGGTGAAACATTAATTAAAATTGAAGAAATATTTTTAAAAGAAAAACCTGATGCTTGTTTGATTCTCGGCGATACTAATGCTTCTATTGCAGGAATAATGGCAAAGCGAATGAAGATACCAATTTATCATATGGAAGCTGGTAACCGTAGTTTTGACTTCAATGTACCGGAAGAAATTAATAGAAGAATTATTGATCATACTGCTGATTTTAATTTGGTTTATACTGAAAATTCAAGGAGACATCTACTCTCTGAAGGATTGCCGCATCGAAGGATTTATGTTACCGGTTCTCCAATGTTTGAAGTCTTAAATAAGTTTAAAGAAAAAATTAATCAATCAAATATTTTAGAAACATTGAATTTAAAAAAAAGAGAATATTTTATTGTAAGTGTACATCGTGAAGAAAATGTTGATAATCCTGAAAATCTAAAGAAGATAATTGAGATTCTTAATAATTTAGCTGATGAATATCAACTACCTGTCATAATTTCCACACACCCCCGTACACGTAAGAGACTAGAATCTCTAGCCGGGTCATCGAGCGGAGTCGAGATGCACCCTTTACTAAAATTTCTCAAACCTTTTGGTTTCCACGATTACAATTATCTTCAACTTAATGCAAAATGTGCCATTTCCGATAGCGGGACAATAAGTGAAGAATCATCTATGCTTGGATTTCCGGCAGTAACAATTCGTCAATCTATGGAACGCCCGGAAGCTATTGATGCAGGTTCAATTATCTTAACAGGATTAGATCCTGAAATAGTTTTGAATTCAGTAAACGTTGCTATCGATGAACACTCTTTACTCTTTACTCACAACTCATTACTTCGTTCTCCTCACTCATTACCCGACAACTACAATGTAGAAAACACTTCATGGAGAGTTTTAAAAATCATTCTTGGAACAGCAAAATTAAGTAATAAATGGTGGGGGCTAAATATAAAGTGAAGGAAATTATTACTAAAAAATTTTTTGGGTTAAAATTTTCTTTATTTGATAACAAACAATTATTTAGTTGGTTAAATTTTTGTGTAAAAAATGATAAACAACAGATAGTTTTTGGATATAGTTTGACAATTCTTCCAAAATTTAAAAATATTCCTCAATTATATTATTTATCCGATGAGTTTGATATATTTTTAGCTGATGGTAGAGGGATGTATTTACTGTATAAGTTTTTTGGAGTTCCTCTAAAATCTGATTTATCTTTACCGTTATTTGTTAATAAATTGTTGGAAGAAGGGAATAAAAATAAATACAGCATCTTATTGTTGGGAGCAGATAAAGAAACCAATTTGTTAGCTACAAAAATAATTAGAGAAAAATATTCTAACTTAGTTGTCTATGATGGAATAGATGGATATTTCTCTCAAAATGAAGAACAAAAGATTGTAGATAGAATAAATTTTTATAACCCCGATGTCCTTTTAATTGGAATTTCATCACCTAAAAAAGAAGAGTTTGCAATAAAGTGGAAAAATAAATTAAACTCTAAAATTATTGTACCTTGTGGTGGAGTAATTGATATTTTAGCCGGTAAAAAGAAATATGTGCCAATTTTCTTTAAAAAATTAGGCGTCAGTTGGTTATATAGATTTATTCAAGAACCTAAAAGATTGTTTAAACCGGTATTATTAAATGGATTATCAATATTGTTTTTTTTAATACCAAAAATGATTTTTCAAATTATAATTTTAAAAAAAGAATTTTCAATTCCTAAATATTATATAAAAAATAAGAGGTAAACAATTATGATAAAA
>Ga0256842_1003393_pt1 | contig 10635 bp, 9 predicted proteins | sample 4559240metaG_FD_185973 | JGI IMG/M metagenome (GOLD analysis project Ga0256842, IMG submission 185973) | Hydrothermal vent microbial communities from Guaymas Basin, Mexico - 4559-240 | ecosystem: Environmental > Aquatic > Marine > Hydrothermal vents | place: Mexico: Guaymas Basin | collected...
CTATATAAGCGTGCGACCATTTTATGGACATACTGAAATTAGGTATAACTGTTTTGAAGCTGGTAGCTATGAAGTTTCTCCTTGTGCTTCAGATCCGGTTATTGAATATAATGACTTTTATGATAGTTTCGTCTCAATTGAGTTTAATCGTTACTATACTCAATCTGCTTTTGATTATTGTTCCTCTGAAACTGAAATTAGAAATAATAATTTTTATAATAATAACACTTGTATTTCCATAAAAGGAAACAATACAATGTATGGAAATGGTGATTGGAACGGGAATTATGGAATAAATGGTAATCTAATAACTGAAAATAATTTTTGGTATTTAGATGATATTGAAGAATTGATTATTGATGTATCAGACAATCCTGATTTTGTTTACAGTGTCAAAACACAACCAACTGAAATTTCTAATAATGGGGGAATTCAATAACAATTATGGAGAATAAAATGAAAGTAATAATATTAGCAGCTGGAGTAGGAAGTAGATTAAGACCAATTACAAACACAAAACCTAAATGTTTAGTAAAAGTTTGTGGTAAATCAATTATTGAATGGCAGATTGAAGCATATTTGTCTGCAGGCATTAAACAAAAAGAAATATATTTATTGATTGGATATAAAGCTTCTCAAATAAGAGAATTGATCGGTTGTAAATACAATGAGATAAATTATATTGAAAATGAAATTTATGACAAAACGAACAATATGTACTCTTTAAAGCTTGGATTAGACTCTATTATATTAGAAAAAAAAGATTTATTGATCATTAGTAATGGTGATTGTATATATGATTTTTCAATTGTTACTTCACTCCTTAGAAATAGAAATGAAAATTTAATCCCATGTGAAAAAGATGTTTATTTTGAGGAGAATATGAAAATATCGATTAGGGATAATTATATTGAGGATATTTCAAAGAAAATTTTAGAAACGGATTTCTATGGTACTTCAATCGATATATATAAGTTGTCTTCTGATTCAGTTTTAAAATTAAAAAAAATTATTGAAAACATAATTGCTCAAGATAAAAATTCTTGGACAGAAGTAGCTTTGGATATCCTATTTAAGAATATTCAAGCTGTTCCAATGATTATTAATGGGAAAAAATGGATGGAGATTGATAATATTGATGATTTAGTTACAGCTGAAACAATTTTTACTAAGTTTTCTATAAATCAAAAAAAAGCAATTGTATTAGACCTAGATGGTACCGTTTACCTTGGGAACACCCCTATACCATCTGCTATTGAATTTATCAATAACAATGCAACAAAATATAGTTTTTTCTTTATGACAAATAATACGTCAAAATCCAAAAATAAATATATTCAAAAATTGAAAGAATTTGGAGTACATAAAGTGACAGAACATCAAATTATAACGCCTGTTTTGCCAATGATTAATTACCTTAATCAAAATGATATTCGAAATATTTATGTAATAGGGACTGAAAGTCTAAAAGAAGAACTGAGAATGAATAGGTTAAATTGCTTAGATGAAAAAAACTATGAACAAGCAGATGCTGTCATTTTAGGTTATGATACTGAACTTAATTATGAAAAAATTAAAAGAGGAAGTCGGTTACTTCATAATAAATCAATTCGATATTTTGCTACTCATCAGGATATGGTCTGCCCGACGGAGTTTGGTGATATTCCTGACATAGGTTCATTTGTGAAAATGTTTGAGATAGCCACTAATAGAAAGCCTGAATTATTTTTTGGTAAACCAAATACTATCTTATTAGAAAAAGTTCTAAACAAGTATTCCAAAAATGATATTGTTGTCGTTGGTGATAGACTTTATACAGATAAAATTTTAGCAGATAATTCTGAGATAGATTTTATCTGTGTTTTAAGCGGGGAGACCAACCGAGAAGATATTGAAAAAATAGAAAAGTGGCCTTCTTTAATAATTAAAGAATTAGGCGATTTTAAAGAAATATGATTAAAAAATTTGTAAAACAAATTCTTTTTAAAGTACTCTATTTTATTGATACTATTGTTGCTAAAAATACTGATTATATTATTTTTGGTAATATTGGTTATAATAGAAACTGGAATGGTAATCATCAGGCATTTCTTGAATTTCTAAAGCAGAGAAATATTAAAACTTATATTGTAGATGAAAAAAAAGATTTTTCAAAAATTATTAAGGTTTTCAAATCTAGGATTGTTGTCGTGCATCATGGATTAAGTGACTTAGATTATCCTTTTCTAAATCTTAATAAGAGAATAATTATTGTATTATGGCATGGAATTAATCTGAAGGGTTTAAGCTTAACAGATTTTCATTATTACTATGATAGGCAGAAACAGAATGTGGTTATGAAGAATTCGGCAAAATACAGCTTATTAATTTCAACTTCAAAAATAGTAAAGGCAGTAATGATTTCTAGTTTTGGTATTTTGCCAGAAAAAGTAATTAATACCGGATATCCAAGAAATGATCTTTTAGTACAAGGTAGTGAAAAGCTACCGGAAATCTATCTTAAGCAGTTAGAGCGAATTCGAAGAATAAAAAAGGATAAAAAAATAATTTTATATGTCCCGACTTTTAGGGATACTGTCGATGATTTGTATCAGTTCTCACAAGATGAAATAAATGTGATTTCCGAAACAATGAAAATCTATAATTGTATTTTTTGCTTTAAAGGACATCCCAATACTTTGATTAAACTCAAAACTTCAGAATATATTATTGATTTTTCAAAATTTAATATATCGGAAGTTCAAATAATGTTACGAGAAACAGATATTTTAATTACAGATTATTCTGGTATTTGGTTTGATTTTCTTTTAATGAAGAAACCTATGATAGGCTTTTGTTATGACTTTGAAAAGTATGAGCAAGAGAGGGGATTTGTTTATGATTTTAAGAAAATATTTTCTGGAAAGATCACTTATGATTTTAAAGAACTAATGTATGAATTAGAAAGGTTATTAAAATTGAAAGAATTCAGAATTGAAAACACTAAATATGAATTTACAAAAGACCTGTTTCATCAGTTTACGGATGACAAGTCTTCCGAAAGAGTATACGAAGTTATACAGAAGTTAATTAATAAAGAAGAAATTCCTAAAAAGTATCTATAGATGTCAAAAAATAAAACTAACTTAACAAAAATTACTAAAAATGCAGGAATGACATTTATCAATAAAACTCTGTTTATGTTACTTGGCATGGTCAGTTCTGTTTTTCTTGCCCGTTTTTTAGGTCCAGAGAATAGGGGATATTATGCTATGGTGCTTTTTTTACCAAGTACTCTTTCCATGGTTTTAGGCTTAGGGATACCTTCTTCGAATGTTTATCATATTGCAAAGAAAATAAACTTATCCGAGATATTGAAATTTAATAAATTACTTAAAAATTTTCTAAGCATTGCGGGACTAATAATAGGCATCATAATTATTGATTTTTTTAGTGAAAAGTTATTTCCTGGTATTCCAAAGAACTTACTTAGTATAGGTTTAATTTCTTACCCATTATTGTTAATAAATTCATTTTCATTTAGTGTATTTTTAGGATTACAGGAAATTAAAATATATAATAAAATACAGCTTCAACAAAAAGTAATTTCTACGATTCTTGCTATATTTGCAACATATTTTTGGAATATAATTGGAGCGATAATTGCCATTATTATAAGTAATATTATAATCTATATACAATGTAAGATTCATATAACAAAAGTTACAAAAAATGATCAAAAGAATAAAACTCTTAATAAAAATAAGTTTATACAGTATGGATTAAAATCCTATTTTAGCGATATTATTGCGTTTCTAAATTACAAAGCTGATATATTTTTTATAAATTTTTTCTTAAATCCCGTATTGACAGGTGTCTACGTTGTTGCAGTAAGTCTCGCTGAAAAGATATGGATAGTAACCAGTTCTATTAGTTTGGTAATTAATCCAAAATTAACTGAAATATCCGATGATGAAAATGAGCATACTCATCTTACAATTTTAACAGCAAAATGGGTTTTTTATCTAACTTTGTTCATTGTAATATTTCTTGGAATTTCTATAAAATATATTGTAAGTTTTTTATATGGCGCTGAGTATTCACAAGTTGTATTACCTTTTATTTTATTACTGCCTGGAATTTGTTTAGGTGCTATGTCAAAAATAATATCAAATAGTTTTGCCTCTCTCGGTAAACCGGAAATAAATCTTTATATGGGGATTGTAATATTAGTAATAAATATCACATTAAATATTTTACTTATTCCTAGATTTGGATTAATCGGAGGTGCAATTGCTACTTCTGTTTCGTATACTACAGTTACTATCTGTAAGCTATTTATTTTAAAACAACTTCAGGATATAAAAATCCATAATATTTTTATAATAAATAAACGAGATTTAGTTTTGTTTAATAAATTAATATCGAAAATCAAAAAATCAATCAGAGGCATAATTGTTAAAGAATAATTCAAATAAAACCCTCATCCTTTTCACGCAATCATTTCCTTATATAAAAGCTGCTGAGCAGACCTTTTTAATAAACGAAATTCCGTATCTTTTGCATTATTTTTCGAAGGTAATAATTGTTCCGGAATTTGCTGAAGGTGAAAAAATTACAGTAAGTGAAGATGTTATATTAGATAAGTCTCTATTTTACTACATTAAGCACAAAGAAAAACAAAATAAAATAATAAAGCTACTTTTAGGGTTACATTTTGGATTACTAATAAATGAATTGAAAAACAGACCTGATATTTTTTTATCTCCAAGAAAAATAAAAAGGTTTTTGTCTGCTGTCTATAAAATTAGATTAGTAAAGGAATGGTTTAATAAACATTATAAAGAAAGTGAAAACATTATAGTTTATACTTATTGGTTTACCTCTACTACCGTAGGTTTGTTAAATGAAAGAAACAAAACTGTTACAAGAGCACACGGAACTGATTTATATGAAGAGCGGCATAATAATTATATTCCGTTAAGGAATTATGCATTATCCAAAATAGACAGGGTGTTTTGTGTTTCTCAAGCAGGAGTTGCTTATTTAACTCAGAACTATCCTGAATATAAAGAAAAATATAGTTTAGCAAGAATTGGTGTAAATAATAAAATAAGGAATTTTCAGAATAAGAAAAAATGTGGGGGACTCCGGATTGTATCTTGTTCAGGGTTAATACCATTAAAACGAGTTGATTTAATCTTGAAGGGAATTATTGAATTTGCAAGAAGAAATAATGATGTGAAAATTGAATATATTCATTTTGGTGATGGGCAAGAAATGGGAAAAATTAAAAGGTTGATAAATAGTAATAATTTGTCTAATCTAAATCTTGATTTTAAAGGAAATACGAGTAATTCTATGATATTGAATTATTATGCGGATAATTATGTAGATGTATTTATAAATGCAAGTACGACAGAAGGTGGATGTCCTGTGTCCATTCAAGAAGCACAAAGTTTTGGCATTCCGTTTATTGGAACTAATGTGGGTGGGATACCTGAAATAATTGATAAAAAAAACGGCGTAATAATCAGTGAGAATCCATCTGCAAAAGAAGTAGCAGATGCAATTAATGAAATTTATAGTTTGGGTAATGAAGAAAAAATATTGATGCGTGAAAATTCATATAGTAACTGGCAAAATAGATTTAATTCTGAGTTAAATTTTAAAGCATTTGCAGAGGAAATTTCAAAATTATGATAACAATAATAAACTATAAAATGGGTAACCTTGGTTCAATTCAAAATATGCTAAAGAAAATTGGAGAAAAATCAATAATTACCAATGACTTAGCGGTTATAGAAAAAGCAAAAAAAATTATCTTACCCGGCGTTGGCTCATTTGATAGAGCAATGAAAAATTTGGAAGATCTGGATTTGATTCCAATCTTGAATAAAAAAATTCTTGAAGAAAAAACTCCTGTTCTTGGTATTTGTCTTGGAATGCAACTTTTGGCAGGTTTTAGTGAAGAAGGTAATGTAAGTGGATTAGGCTATATAAAGGGGAAAGTTAAAAAATTTAATTTTTCAAATAAGGCTAATTTAAAAATTCCTCATATGGGATGGAATACCATAAATTTTGCAAAAGAACATAAATTGTTATCAGGATTAAGTGAAGAACCAAGATTTTATTTTGTTCATTCTTTTTATTTTGAATGCCAGAATAAAGAAGATGTTTTGAGTGTAACAAATTATGGTGGGTCTTTCGTCTCTTCTGTTGCTCGGGATAATATTATGGGGACACAATTCCATCCGGAAAAAAGTCATCGATTTGGAATGCAATTGTTAAATAACTTTGTGGAGAATTTCTAATGTTGCGAACTCGTGTGATTCCCACTTTACTTTTAAAAGATGACGGTCTAGTTAAAACCACAAAATTTAAAAAGCCAGAATATATTGGGGATCCGATAAATGCAGTTAAAATATTTAATGATAAAGAAGTGGATGAATTAATTTTTTTAGATATTACTGCAACACCTCAAAATAGAGGGCCAAACTTTAATTTAATAAAAGATATTGCTAATGAAGCGTTTATGCCTTTTGGATATGGTGGTGGTATAACAAAAATTGAAGAGATTGAGGAATTATTTTTTTTAGGAGTGGAAAAAATAATTTTAAATACATCTGCTTATTTAAATCCGAATCTAATAACTGAGGCTGCTAATATTTTTGGGAATCAAAGTATTGTAGTTGCAATAGATGTAAAACGCAATTTATTTGGAAGAGAATATTTTTATATTTATTGTGGCAAAAAGAAGATTAAAGTAGATCCTGTAGAATATGCGAAAAAGGTTGAACTTTTGGGAGCAGGAGAAATATTTTTAAATTCTATTGATAGAGATGGTACAATGCTAGGTTATGATTTATCGCTTATTCAATCTATTACAGAAGCTGTTGAGATTCCGGTTATTGCAAGTGGGGGAGCAGGTTCTATTGATGATTTTGCTGATGCTGTAAAAATTGGGGCAGGAGCAGTCGCTGCCGGAGCAATGTTTGTATTTAATGGAATTCATAGAGCTGTATTAATTAGCTATCCAAACTATGAGGATTTAGAAGAAAGATTAGGAAAAATAAAATGAAAAAAGAAAGAGAATACCAAATTTGTAAAAGATGTGTAATGGATACAACAGATCCGGATATTGTTTTTGATGAAAACGGATATTGTAATCACTGTACAAAAGCAATTGAAAGTCTTAATAAAATTGTTTTTATAGATGAAAAAGTAAAAAAACAAAAGTTAGATATAGAAATTTCAAAAATTAAAATGGCTGGTAAAGGCAAAAAATACGATTGCGTTATTGGGTTGAGCGGAGGAGTTGATAGTTCATATTTAGCCTATATCGTAGTTAAAAAATTTGGATTAAGACCTTTAGCAATACATTTGGATAATGGATGGAATTCTGAACTTGCTGTGCAAAATATTGAGAATATAGTAACAAAACTAAAAATTGATTTAGAAACTTATGTGATAAATTGGGATGAAGTAAAAGATTTGCAGAGAGCATATTTAAGAGCATCTGTAGTTGATTTTGAAGTAATATCAGATAACGCAATATCGATAGCAATTAATAAATTAATGAAAAGACATAATATAAAATATTTTATTAGCGGCTATAATATAGAAACTGAAAGTATAATGCCGAGTAATTGGTTTTACTCTCCAAAATATGACAGTCTTAATATTAAACATATACACAAATTATTTGGTGATGGGGTTAAATTAAAGAACTATCCTTTGTTAACTTTCCCCGGTTATATTTACTATCGGTTTTTTAAATCAATACAGATATCGGCATTATTGAATTTTGTTGATTATAATAAAGAAAATGCAAAAGAAGTTTTAAAAAATGAATTAAATTGGAGAGATTACGGAGGTAAACATTATGAATCTATTATAACAAAATTTTATCAAGCATATATTCTTCCTGAAAAATTTCATATAGATAAACGAAAAGCTCATTTATCAGGGTTAATCTGCTCAAAGCAGATTACTCGTAAGCAAGCTTTGGAAGAGTTACAACAACCATTGTATAAGACAAAAGAAGAAATGTATAATGATAAAGAATATTTTATAAAAAAAATGGGATTATCTAAAAATGAATTTAATGAAATTATGAATGAGAAAAGGAAAGAACATTTTGATTACAAATCATATAATAAAATGATAGAGAAACTTAAGGGGTTGATTAAATGAAAAAAATATTATTTATTCAGCACGGTTTAGGTTATGGTGGAGCAACAAAGAGTTTGTTATTGCTCCAAAAGCAACTATTTAAAGAATATAAGTTATATACTATTTCACAACCAGTTAGTAAAAAAACAAAATCAATTATAAAGGATTTTGAAAAGTATTCAGAATTTGCTGAATTAGATTTTCCATCTATTTATAGTTATTCAGCTGATACAATATCGGAAGATCTTTTTCGAGAAGCAAAATTATTTTATCCAAAAGAAATAATCGAATTCATTAACAATCATTACATTGATATTGTTCACATTAATTCAACACTTTTTTCACATTTATTAAAACCGATAAAAGAACATACAAAAGCTAAAATAATAGTTCATTTGAGAGAGATGGTGCCAAATCAAGATTCAGAAATTTCTCAATTTATTGTTAACAATCATACGAAATTTTCAGATTCAATAATTGCGATCTCTGATAACGAAATTCAGTTTTATCCAAAATCCCAAAAGATAACAGTAATTCCAAATCCGCACGAGTTTGATATTACAGATAAATTAGAAGAAAGAGAAATTAACAACGAAATTATTATTGGTATGTGTGCAAATTTCTTGGAGTTTAAAGGTCATTTAGATTTTTTAGAAATGGCAAGTATTGTAGAAAAAAAATGTAAAATGAAAAATGTAAAATTTAAGATTATTGGATATCCAAAAAATAGTTTTAAAGAAATTATAAAAAAAGTAATTAAACGGGGTTATAAACAAAAGTTTGATCAAAAGGTAAGAAAATTAAAAATCAAAAATTTAGAAATAATTAATTATACATTTGATATTTATGGAGAGATCTTTTCATGGGATATTTATATCAGGCCCGACTACACTGGGCACCCTTGGGGGCGTGATATAATAGAAGCGATGGCAATGAAAAAGCCAATAGTAGCAACAGGTTTGTCAGAATTTTTTATTGAGAATGGGAAAACCGGGTTTTTGGTTCCACCTAAAAATCCGCAAGTAATGGCTGAAAAAGTTATTGAGCTTATCAAGAATGAAGAAATGAGAAAAGAATTTGGGGAAAGAGGATACAAAAAAATAAAAGAAAAGTGTGATATAGATGGATATGGGAAAAGAATAGCAGAAATTTATGAGGAATTAATAAGCGAATGACGAAAAAAGAACTATTTAATTATTTACTGACTTTTTTGGTATTAGCATTATCCTCAATTTCATTTTTTTCATATAAACAAATGACCTTTGCTGTAATGTTAATCTTTAGTTATATTCTTTTTCTCAAAAAACGTAAAAAATTTGATAAAGATTTTATAATATTTATTTTTATTTTATCATTTATTATTGTTTCTCAAGTAATTCAATTTAGTTTCTTTTCTTTATGGACTACGATAGGTACTTTTACAAGATTTATTTTACCATATTTTCTCATAAAAATTATTGGTAGAGATTTTGATAAATATTTTGTTAACTTAATGTACTTTTTTTCAATTATTAGTTTTATTTTTTATTTTCCTGCTCTTATTTTTCCACAACTAATAACAGTATATTTTTCCATTGCAAATATTCTTAAAATAGATTTTGCTAATGCTCCAATTTATCAGAACTTTATTATTTTTACAGCTGAACATTTTATTTCCGGCTTTTTACGGAATTCTGGATTTACATGGGAGCCCGCAGCATTCGCTGGTTTCTTGAACATCGCTATTTTATTGAATACATTTATAAATAAAACCTTAATTAATAAAAAAAACATAATCTTCATAATTGCAATTATAACAACAATTTCAACTGCTGGATATATTACTTTAGCTTTTTGGGTTATAATGTATAGTTTTTTCTTTTATAAAAAGAAATCTAAGATAATAATCATACCAATAATTGTTTTTATTGTAAGTACTGCTTATATAAAATTAGATTTTCTTGGAGAAAAAATAAACTATCAAATGGAGATAGCTGAAGGTAACACAACTATTGAACGTAATAGGGGTAGATTTGGAAGTGGATTAGTTGATTTTTATGATCTATTAGAACATCCTGTTACTGGTAGGGGGAGAAATATGCAAACAAGATATAAGCACCTAAATTCATTATCTATGATTGAGAAACACAGAACTAATGGAACTTTTGATTTTATGGTAAAATATGGGTTATTGGGTTTTATTATATACTTTGGTATGATGCTAAAAACATTAAAAAAATTAGTAAAATCCAATAACTTCGATAAGCAATTTGCGTATATCGGATTGATATCAATTTTATTAATTGGATTATCTGAAACTTGGTTTCAAACAACTTTTTTTATTTCGTTAATTTATTATTATCTTCTTTTGGGAAATAACAATGCAAATACTAATTATCTATCCAAATAGTTTTCCATATTCAGGTGCTGCAACTAATCGAATTATAAGTATTGCAAGAGGATTAGTAGAGAATGGTAGTGATGTTAAGCTCATCATCAATA
>Ga0256842_1003395_pt1 | contig 10631 bp, 13 predicted proteins | sample 4559240metaG_FD_185973 | JGI IMG/M metagenome (GOLD analysis project Ga0256842, IMG submission 185973) | Hydrothermal vent microbial communities from Guaymas Basin, Mexico - 4559-240 | ecosystem: Environmental > Aquatic > Marine > Hydrothermal vents | place: Mexico: Guaymas Basin | collected...
CAGACGGGGGAATGTTTGTCTGGGTCACCCTGCCGGAGGGAATAGACACCAAGCTCATGATGGAGAAGGCCGTCGCCAAGGGCGTCGCCTACGTCCCGGGTGAGGCCTTCTTCGCTCACCGCGACGTCAAGAACACCCTCAGGCTGAACTTCACCTACGTTCCTGAGGACACCATCAGGGAAGGTGTCAAGAGGCTCGCAGAGACCATTGAGGAAGAGCTCAGAAAAGTCTGAGCCCTCCAGAACTTTTTTATAACCCCTTTCTCTTTTGTAGTCCTGTGGGTGATGCTTATGAAACCTGTGATCGTGATAATAGCGGGCAGTTTCAACGACATTAAATCAAAATGGATCCTCCATCACTCGCGGGCAATTAGCCGCGCCGGGGGGATCCCGGTGATATACACTGCCCTCGGTGATCCCGGGGACGTCGTTGAGATAGCGGATGGGATCCTGCTAACCGAGGGGCCGGACATACACCCCTATTTCTACGGTGATGATCCCTCCCCGAGCATTAAGAACGTCGATTATAGCAGGGACAAGTTTGAGATAGAGCTCTTCCGCCGAGCCCGAAGCAGGGATATTCCGGTTCTCGGTGTGGGCAGGGGAATGCAGATTATGAACGTAGCGACCAATGGAACTCTCTATCAGGATCTTCAGAGGGAGATTCCCAAGGCGATAAAGCACGATTGGGATCCACTGACTGTGGATCCGGGCCAGAGACTTCACAGCATAAGGCTGAAAACGTCTTCAAAGCTTTATGATATTCTCAAAGATAGACTGGACGTTGCCAGCACCAACGAGGTGTTCATCCACGTCAACAGCTTTCACCACCAGGGTATAAAACGGGTTGGGGAAGGATTTAGGGCCGTGGCGTTTTCAATAGACGGCATCGCAGAGGCCGTTGAATCTGACGAGGGCTTTTACATAGGGGTTCAGTGGAACCCCCAGTTCCTCCCCGAGATGATCTCTCTCTACGAGGCCTTCGTCAAGGCGGCAAAGGAAAGCCAGAAGAGGAGAATCGAGAGGGAACAGATTGAGGTTGAGGCCGAAGGTTAAGGAACCAGATGAGATCCATCGCAGCTCGGGTACGAGTGATAACCTTCCCTGCATGAGCCAAAGGTCATTCCCCTCTTTGTTATCTCCCTCTCAGCCTTCCTGAGGATCTCGAATCTAACCTCCCGTGGCAAATAGTGGTAACCTCCGATCCGCTCACCTCTCTCGTAGAGGGGCCACAACTTCTCCATAAGGTCTGGGAACTTGGCGAACATCCTCCTCTTTGAATCTGGCCTCAGTTTGAGTGTGGAGACAGTGACATGACTGACAAAATTCAGGGCCTCGACAGTTTTTTCAAAATCATCCCATGTGTAGAAGGGAATTATTGGATCTATTCTTGCGTAGACGGGGATTCCAGCCTTTTTGGCTTTTTTGAGGGCCCTTATCCGCTCCTTCGGGGAGGGAGCATTGGGCTCGAGGAGCCTTGCCTTCCTTTCATCAACTGTCGTCACGGTAATTCCAACCGCACAGCGGAGCTCGCTCAAAACGTCTATATCGCGCTCAAAGATGTCGGATTTCGTCAGGAGCAAACAGCGGACGTCATAGCGCCTGAAGAGCTCAAGAACCTTCCGAGTTATTCCGAGCTCGCGTTCGATGGTTGGGTACGGGTCTGAGGAGTAGGAGAGGGCTATGATGTGGCGCCCATCGAACTTTCTGAGCTCGCGCTCCAGCTTTGGTAGGAGGTTCTCCTTGGTTCTGACACGGAAAGCGTTGGGAATGTAGCTCGTTATGTAACAGTAAACACACGCGTGGTCGCAACCCGTGTAGACGTTCAGGGTGTACTTGAAGGGGCAGGTGCAGAGCTTGGACTTCCATGGGTCGAAGGGACGGATGTAGCTCATGGTTGGGAATACGAAAACACCTTAAAACCCCTATCGATACCACTACGGTGATACTGGAATGAGCGGACCTGTTAAGGGAAGGGTCGAGTGGTTCAGGGATTACCAGTTCATCGGCAGAATAGAGGGCGACAAATGTTCCGTGATTCTAGGGGAAGGGGGTATAAGCCCCATGAAGCTTCTTCTCCTGAGTGTCGCTGGCTGTACTGCCTACGACGTGGTTATGATCCTCAAGAAGATGCGCGAACCTATCGAGGGCCTGGAGGTTGAGATCTCCGGTGAGAGAAGTGAGGAACACCCGAAGGTTTACCGCCGGGTTCACCTGCACTACCGCATTCACGGCAACGTGAGGGAGGAAAAGGCGAAGAGAGCCATAGAGCTCAGCCAGGACAAGTACTGCTCAGCCTCTGCCCATATGAAGCTCAGCGGTGCGGAGGTCACGTACTCCCTTGAGATCATCCCGGGGCGGTAAATTTTTAAGTTCCCACCTTATCCGGGGCCGGTGAAGTTTCATGATTGAGCTCCTCAAGACGTTCGTGATCCTGTACGGTGGTCTCTTTGCGATAACGAACCCCGTTGGAGCGGTTCCAGTGTTCCTCAGCGTCACCCATGACCTCTCGTGGAGGGAAAGAAGGGAAATAGCCACTAAGTCTGCCGTAACCGTCGTGGTAACCCTTATAATCTTCGCCCTCATAGGCCAGTGGATATTCCGGTTCTTTGGGTCGACGACCGACGCCTTCGCTATAGCAGGGGGCATACTCCTCTTCAGGATGGCAATGGAGATGCTCTCGGGAAAGCTGTCGTCGGTTAAGATAAGCAGGGACGACACCGAAGAGCTGGACGATGAAACGGTAACCCTTGAAGAGGTGGCGGTGATTCCCCTCGCAATTCCCCTGATCTCCGGCCCGGGTGCCATAACTACGGTTATGCTCTACATGGCGAACACGAATACAATGACCGAGCGAGTGGTGCTGATCCTCGTTATACTCGCCATCGGCATGACGGTGTGGGCCACCCTATGTTCGGCCAACAGGATAAAGCGCGCCCTCGGCCGTGTGGGCATCAAAGTTATGACGAGGATGATGGGCCTCATACTCACGTCGATGGCAGTTCAGATGATAATCAACGGGATCAAGGGGGCCTTCGGCCTCTGATCCCCGTTTTAGGTTTTAAAACTAGTGGATTGTCTAAATCCTGACAACCTCCAAAAGTCTGAGTTGTGTAATCCTTCCATAACACGGTTATCACTTCGAATGATAAGGAAACCCTTAAATAGAATGAAGTTCAACCCCGTAGTGCAGTCCCCTACCGGAGGTGAGGGGGTGAACCGGAAAGCCATAGCTTTGTTTCTTGGAGTCCTCCTGTTGGGGGGGGGTCGTGATCCCGACACCGGCTAGGGCTGGAGAGAGCAACGGAAAGGATATTCTACCGGTTGTCCAGAACCTTGCAATTCGGGAACTCCATAACAGCACTGAATCTTGGGGGTGGTTAACGTGAGAAGGATTAGGTGGGCTTTTTTCTTGATGGTTCTTCTTGTGGTTGCCGGTATTGCCGTCGCCTACGGTTCTACAAACAACACAGGCAACGGGAGGGACTCTACGGAACGCGTTTGTCCCGCGGGGGCACCCCCCGATGCCCTCAACTCCTTCGGCTGGTTGGCCGTCGCAGAGAGGTTTGAGGACCACTGGGTGAGGTTCACAGAGGTGTTCGCCCTCATCCCAAAGGTGGACCTCAGGGCTTCCAATAGCTACGGCAGGCTTTACATCGAGAACTGGACGTCCGGGATGAACATTAAGCCCCCCTGCTACGTCCAGGGGGGAGAGGCCGTGTTTGAAACGAACTCCACGGCCAGGGTGTTCTACCATGTCACACTCTGCACGTCCAACTCCCCCGAGACAAACCTGATGTACTCTCCATGTGAGGAATTAAAAACCCTCCGCGGAAGGGTGGAGCTCCCGGCCGGCAGGGTCAGCCTGGCAATGTACATCGTGCCCACTGGAAACGCTTCGTGGGACAGGTGGGATCACGTCTACTGCTCCCGGGTGGAGAATTTCCTTGGAACCTGCGGCCACCCTGAGAAAGTCGTCAAGAACTTCACGGTCCCCTGTCACTGTGGCATTGAAGCCGTTCTCTCATACCTCAGGGAGCGGATCGAGGGAGCGGGATTCGAGCAGGTGTCTTCCAACGGGACCAATGGAAACGACGTGTTCTCCGAGGTTCACCGGCTCACCTACAGGGGGCCAAGCGGGTACCTGTACCTTGAGGTGGCTGGCATAAAAGGCATGAACGCCACCAGGGTTTTCATCGCTTTAGGAGACGAGGGAATGGTGAAAGCCGTCTCGGGGGTCTTCTCCTCAGGTTAAAGTTTGGGAGGTGCTGTCCATGAAAAAAGTCCAGATCCTTGCCGCCCTTCTGGTTTTTGCCCTCCTCTCAGGGGTGGCGGCCCTCCACCTTAAGGGTGGATCCGGAAAGAAAGCGATGACGGAGGATATGCCCTCCCCAGGAACCAACCCTCAGGATTCAACTCCGATCGAAACTGAAAAACCCGAGGTTCCCTCCTGTACCCTCATCTCGAACACGAGCTTTGAGCTGGCCAATGCGGGTGGAGGCGCAACGATATTCAATGCCACCAGCGGAAAATCGTTGTTCTTCATGGGGCTTGAGCTCACCCCCGAGGTTCACTTCCTGGAAAGGAAAAGCTACGGAAAGGTGTTCTCCCGGGACTGGCCCAAAGAACTGGGCATAAGACCTCCGTGTGCATTTACCGGCGAGTGGGAGGTGTTTGTCTCCAATAGAACCGCAACGGCCAGGTTTAGCTACAGCATCAGGGGTAAGCTTGTCCTTGGCCAGTTCAGGGACTTCCCGGCCGGCAAGGTTTACCTGGCTCAATACATAATCCCGATTCAAAACGGGAGCTGGAAGATCATCGAGAACATCGTGACCATAAACGAAAGCGATTTTCTGAAGACAGGGGGGATGATACCGAGGATGAGGCGTCTCACCGCGACGTGCTCCTGTAATCTCGAGGAGTTCGCTCAGGCCTTCCAGCGCTCCATTGAGAAGGCGGGGTTTGAACGGGTCGAGAACTGGTGGGAGCCTCAAGAGAACGAGGACTTTAAGCCCGTAATGATCGGCCTTTACAGGGGAGGAGACCAGTACCTCTACGTCGAGATCGCTGAGGTCAAGGGAACGGGGCTCCTCAGGGTCTTCATGGCGATGGGTAACGAGGAAGTAACCAGGGCCGCGGCGGAGATCTTCTCGGCCACGTTCCCAAAGAGGACATCGCTCCAACATGCAACCTCATCTCAAACACGAGCTTTGAGCCGATAAACGGGGTCGTCGGATAGTGGATAAAAGACGGAACAGGGAGGACAGCCTACGGCAAGGACATTGAGATCACTCCAAAGGTGAACCTCAGCGAGATGAAGAGCTACGGTAAGTTGCTGTGGGTTGGCTGGCCGGCGGAACTCGGTATAAAGCCGCCCTGCCCTCTGGCGGGAGATGCCTTCATCTCGGTAAGCGAGGCAGAAGTCAGAGCCAATTTAAGCCTCCCTGTCATTCCCTGAAGAGGTCGGCCAAGTTACCACCTGGAAAGGTCTATCTGGCGAGCTACGTTGTCCGGTCAGGAACTCAAGCTGGAGCGCCTACGAGAACATCCCCATCGGCAACGGAACCGATTTCCTGAAGACGGGCGGTATACAGGGGGCAGGGTGACAAACCTTACGGCCCTCTGCGCCTGTGGAAGCGAGGATCTGATTGAGGCCCTTAAAGCGTCTATAAATTCCGCCGGTTTTGAAGAGGTTCCCCTCTGGAGGACACCGAGGGAAAACGACTGCTTCAAGCCGCTGATGGCCGACCTTTACAGGAAGGGTGACCGGTACCTCTACGTCGAGGTGGCCGAGGTAAAGGGTCGCGGTCTGCTCAGGGTTTTCATGGCAATGGGAGAGGAGGAAACCCTAAAACCCTACGTTGAGGTTTTCTCGGTCGAGTGAGCAACCCTTTTAAGACCGCTTCCCCACTTTTTTCGGTGTCCAAAATGCGTGGTGATCTGATACGCGTTCTGAGCGATATCGAGGAGAAGGCCAACGAGTTGAAGCTCGACGGCTACGAGCCGGACGTCGTTCTGGTCGGTCTGGAAGCCTACGAGTTCATAAAGGAGCAAGTGAGGGAGGAGTTCGGGGGAGATGAAGAGATACTGGAGCTTTCAGGACTTAAGATAAGGCTCCTCGAAGAGCTCGGCGGCGATGCGGTGGTTATAGACACGAAGGCCCTCGGCTACGCTCCCGCTGCAAAGAGGCTCAGGATCGTCCAATAACCCCAAAAACTCTCCCGTTTCTCATCTCTATTCTCAGCCCCGAGAGGGCCAGAAGGCTTAGGGAGACCGCCATGACGTCGGCCAGACTTCCGGGGTTCCGCAGGTCGCCCTTCTCGGCCATGAAGGATTCGAACTCCTCGGTGCTTATCCGCCCCTCCAGGAGTTCCCTGGCCCTTTTCCGCACGAGCTCTGCCTCCTCCCTTCCGGCCTTCCTCTCTATGAGGGTGTCCCTCCTCTCGGCGAGAAGCTCAACGAAGGCCTTTTTAACGGCCTCCTCAAGTGGCTCCCGCGAGAGTAGCTCCACGAGCCTGTCGGCGGTTGAGTATGTCAGGGAATAGCCGCTGATCCACTCGCAGAAGATCAGCTCTCTCTCACAGCTTATCTCCCCGAGCTTCCAGAGGTTCACCCTGTCCTCGAAGAGCTCCCGGAACGACTCCTCGCTGTACACGTCGTACCTCTCTGCCTTCCCTATTCCCTTTGGGTTGAGCGTCCTGATTGCCCGGTAAAGTTCCATCGTGTCCCTAACAGTGGACTCACGGAGGAGAAGAGTAGCTTTTTCCCTGCCTTCAAGAACGTTCCTTCCCATTGCGAGGCCAGCCATCAGTGGGATCGAGAGGGCAATAACGCCAAAGTTTGGGTTGGCGTCCTGCACTCGCCTTACCGCTTCAGTTCCCCTTCTTATCAGATCCCCAAGGCCGGCCTCTAAGGGGGAGAGGATCCCTTTTCGCACCAGCTCACCAACCTTCACGGCCTCATGGTAAATGGGAACGAGGGCGGTGTTCCCGAAGAGAAAATGGTAGATGCTCAGATCCTCAAAATCCCTATGCCTGCTAACGTTTCCGGGTTTTGGTATGGTAGCCTCCAGGAGGGACCCGAGCAGGAAAGCCTTCACGATACTCCATCTCTCCATCGCTATCACCGCTTGATGAGCAACAGCAGGACAAGCGCCGCCAGGAGGAGCCCGAGGGGGAGAGATACCGTCACGACCGTCCTCGATGGAAAGACTAGCGTAAGGGGCAGGAAGAAAGTGATGAGGTACACTGCGGCGATTACAACGACAACCGCTATCACGGCCTTTATTAAACCCTCATCACTCGACACAACATGGTTTACCTCCTCCCCCAGATCCCCGATGCTCTCGCTCAGGGGCTTCTCCGTCCCTTCCTCCTCGGGTATCACGAGGGCTGCCAGGAAGTATAGGAGTGCCATCGTGACCGGATTGAAGACGAGCAGAACCACAAAGATCAACCTAAGGATCGTCGGATCAACGTTCAGGTACTCCGCCAGTCCCCCCAGGACACCAAGGAGCATCCTGTTCGTTTTTGACCTCTTCAACCTCTTGCTGACCTCGGTCATCCCGTTCACCATCCAACCCCAATTACCACAGGGAGTATTTAAAAATTTCGAGGTATCAAGGACTCGCTTGGGTAAACTGTTAGAAAAGCTTATTTAAGCCCCTTATTCAAGCGAGTGCACCAGGGAGTCTGATTTGAGGGAGGTGGGGGAGGACCGCCAGAGTTTCGGTGAGAACAGCTCGAAGAGTAGAACGTTGGGAGTTTCATCGTATAACTCAAGGTTGGAGAGCACGGTTTTCTTGACTTCCTCATCACCCAATGAGTACACGTCAGCAATCACGGGAAAACTTAGAACGTCCAGGAGGTACCTAACCGCCAATTCACCCGTGAGCCTACCACCGGTTCGTATGAAAACGACCTCCGCAAGGAGGAGCTTCTCCTCATCGAACAGCAGGTGGACGTAGGCGCTTCTCTCATTCTTTGAAAAAATTCTAACCAAGACTCCCCTTCCAAGCCTCAGGGCCTCTTGAATGAGCAGGAACAGATCCTCTGGAGATTTGCAAACGATGTTTTCGAACAGCCTTATGCCTTCCCATACCCTCATCTTCATCACCGATACTCATTGCTCCCTCATCCTATTTAAAGATTTTCCAAAATTTTTGGTAAAATCTTGGATTTATTCCATCGCTTAATGATAAAAATTGCAAAAAATCCAAATGCTGTTAGAGAAAACCCAAAAACTTGAAAGTGATTTGGAATTGTAAAAATTCATGAAAACGTCAAAAAAGTTTGAAAAGCCCTCAGGCGGAATCGTAGTATATGACGTAGGTGTCGCCGTCGTCGTAGACTTCCTGCGGGGCGACGCCGTAGAGGTACTTCCAGCTGAAGCCGGGGTGAGCATCTATGTCAGGCCCTCCAACGGCCTTGTAGGAAGCCCAAACCAGCTCGGAGCAGTAGTATTTGTCCCCGTAGACATGCTTGGTGTACCAGGCCCAGTCATAGGGCTTTCCAAGCTGCTGGAGAGCGAAGTACACAGCGTTCATCCTCACGTAGTCTGAGGTTGCCACGCGGAGAACTGCCACTGTGTCGTACCTCTGGAGGAAGTCCGAGAGGTAGACCAGCCTGACCTCGCTGGGATCGTCCCAGGCCTCGATGACAATGTACTCTCCGGCGGATGAATCATAGCCAACGATCATACCGGTGTGGGTCCAGTAGCCTGGGATGAAGAGATCGCTTATGGGGTTGTGTCCGATAACGATGTCACCGGGTTTGAGGCCTGTGGGATACGGGTGGCTGTAGGGGGCTCCGCTCTTGCTTCCAAAGGCTCCCACCGGCTGGAGAACCATGGACATGGCAACAACAACCGTCAGTATTGCCATCAACCTCTTCATTTTAGGCACCCCAGGGAGTTGTTCGTACATAATAGGCGTTTAGTACTTATAAATGTTTCTTTCTGTACATTAATGGACGTTGAGAGACACCACAGAAGGGTACACCGTTGGAGTGTATTCAAAGATCCACAGAACACTCAATTATTGGGGATAAAATGAAAAACACTTAGCGAAGAAGCCTCACGAACTCCCGCATCCATGCGTAGAGATCTTCCGGATGCCTTGAGCTCACCCAGTTCCCATCGACAACTACCGGTTCATCAACCCACTTAACGCCGGCGTTTATCATATCGTCCTTTATCCCGGCGTAGCTTGTCCCCCTTCTGCCTTTGAGAACCCCTGCCGAGATGAGGATCTGCGGCCCGTGACAGATCGTTGCAACGGGCTTTCCATCCTCAAACATCTTTTTTGCTATGGCAACGGCCTTCTCGTTGAGCCTGATCCTCTCAGGTGCCCTCCCTCCAGGAAGGACGAGAGCGTCGAACTCGTCGGGATCCACCTCATCAAACCTCAGGTGAACTTCAACGGAGTAGCCGTGCTTGCCAGTTATCCTGCCGCGTTCGAAGCTCGCTATGTAGACTTCGTATCCCTCCTCCCTTATCCTGTGGAGGGGGTATATCAGCTCAACGTCCTCGAAATCGTTGGCACTCAAGAACAGCACCTTCATCCCCATCACCGGAGTTAATTTCACTGGCTCCTATTTAAAATTTCGGCCGCAAAGCCCTTAAACCGATCTTCGTTTTTAGGGTAGGTGGAGCGAATGGACGTGGAAAAGAAGATAGAGCTGATAAAGAAAAAACCCACGGAGGAACTCCTCACCGAGGAGAACCTAAGGCACCTCTTCGAGGTTGGAATTCCGATGCAGCACTACATCGGCTTCGAAATCAGCGGTTACATTCACCTCGGAACCGGACTCATGGCCGGAGCCAAGATAGCCGACCTCCAGAAGGCTGGGATAAAGACGAGGATTTTCTTAGCCGACTGGCACAGCTGGATAAACGACAAGCTCGGTGGCGATCTGGAGACGATACAGAAGGTCGCGCTCACCTACTTCAAGGAGGGCATGAAGCAGAGCATAAAGGTTATGGGCGGAGACCCGAACAAGGTCGAGTTCGTTTTGGCCAGTGAGATACTGGAGAAGGGCGACTATTGGCAGACGGTGATAGACATATCCAAGAACGTGACTTTAGCGAGGATGATGCGCTCTATAACGATAATGGGGCGCCAGATGGGTGAGTCAATAGACTTCGCCAAGCTCATCTACCCGGCGATGCAGGTCGCTGACATCTTCTACCAGGGTGTCACCATAGCCCACGCCGGAATGGACCAGAGGAAGGCCCACGTCATAGCCATCGAAGTTGCCCAGAAGCTGAAGTACCACCCGCTCGAGTGGAAGGGCGAGAAGCTCAAGCCGGTAGCGCTCCACCACCACCTCCTGCTCGGCCTCCAGGAGCCACCGGTCTGGCCGATAGAGAGCGAGGAGCAGTTCAAAGAACTGAAGACCCAGATGAAGATGAGCAAGAGCAAGCCGTATTCGGCAGTTTTCATTCACGACAGCCCAGAGGAGATAAGGCAGAAGCTCAGGAAGGCCTTCTGCCCGGCGAGGGAAGTCAGGTACAACCCCGTCCTCGACTGGGCTGAGTACATAATCTTCCGCGAGGAGCCGACTGAGTTCACAATCCACCGCCCGGCCAAGTTCGGCGGCGACGTAACTTACACAACCTTCGAGGAGCTCAAGA
>Ga0256842_1003396_pt1 | contig 10623 bp, 11 predicted proteins | sample 4559240metaG_FD_185973 | JGI IMG/M metagenome (GOLD analysis project Ga0256842, IMG submission 185973) | Hydrothermal vent microbial communities from Guaymas Basin, Mexico - 4559-240 | ecosystem: Environmental > Aquatic > Marine > Hydrothermal vents | place: Mexico: Guaymas Basin | collected...
CATAGAATTCGCCGGTGTATTTCCTGGCATATTCATAAACTGATTTGCAGTTTGATGTTGATTCATATTTTGCATCTCATTCATATGTTCATTTGCTTGCATTTGCATCTCTTGTGCATGTCCTCTTGCTCTTATGCTTGTCATTTCACCCATAGCTTTCGTATTTTCTTTAGCCATTTGTGCATCTGCACGTGTTTGTGAGCCAAATGTTTTACCATTTGCTTGCATTTTTTCCTGCAATGCTGCAATTGCTGCTGCTCTCTCTTCTTGATTCATATTTACAAGTTTTTGTTTAAACTGATTCATAAGTGTAACACGCTCTTGTGCCGGAGCTGCTTGAATTGCTGCAATTTCTGCATCAACACTTGTTGTTGTAGTTGCATCAGTTGATGTAGTCTCTGTCGTCGTTGTTGTGTTTGTTGTAGTTGTAGCATCTTCTGCCATTGCTAAACTCATTGTTCCAATTAATGCTAATGAAAGCGCGATGTTTGTAAATTTCATTTTGTATCCTTTAAGTTTTGATGTTGGTATTGTCACATAAGAGTGTTAGCGAAGTGTTAGTAAAAAAATACCTACCCACTTTTTTCCCACATACTACACTTTTTTTTGAAAAAAAGCGAGCTAATTAACCCTTAATAATAAACTATGTTTTAGATACAATTTGACAATTATTAGATGTCCAAAAAGGGTAATAGATGAGTTTAGAAAGATTAGAATCCAAAGAAATTGCATTTCTAGCAAAAGAGTTCGTATAGTCATGTGCCTGCTCATAACAATCGCCATACTAGCTGCGGGATATAATTTTTATGAACATGGTCTGCTCACGCAGGCCTATATGAGCTTTGGTTTTGCACTCATACCTTTTAGCTTTTTTATCTACAGACTCATTAAAAATCGCCACTGCATCTTTGGTGATGCAGATGACTGTAACAAAAAAAGTCCTAAAAACGGTACCCGCCAATAAGCCGTAGAGCATAGGTGTTTGGCTCACCATCAAGACGGACATGCTCATAGGTGCCTGTAAAATAAGCACCCTTCTCTTCACCAAACTTAAGTTGCAGACCATTTAAAAGCATCTTGCTTTGTGATTCATTCTCAGTTGTAAAAGAGTAACTTGAATCAAGGTCAAAATAAGTAAAACGGTATCCGCTCCACACTTTTTGCCCCATAAAGTTAAAACTGTAACCCACTTGTGCTTTATATGATGCCGCATTACGCAGACTACCTGCTTCAAAAAAGTGAAATATCATACCATTTGCAAAATAAGGATACCCTCCAAAAGCGCCAAGTGTTGCAGCTTGACCTGCTCCATCACTGTACTTCGCCACACCTGTCGCAAAATCAACACCATTGTCAAAATTACCGTTAAAACGGGCACTGTAGAGTCGGTAGTTAATGGTAGTCGTATCATGCTTACTAAGCTCGCCGACACCTGCAAAATCAATAAATTGCAAACCAAAATCATAATGAAGCGCATTGTATGTATTGGTATAGTCATACTGCATAAAGAGTGTGTTGTAAAGATCTACTGCATAGTAGTTCCAAAGCTGTAGAGCATGATGTTTTGCATCATTATACTCTAAGGCGCCAAAGTAGATACCACTATTTCCGGCTCTTTGCTTATCCTCCTGGGCAACAAAAGAGGCATCACTCATTGAGTGAAACTCTGTACCGTTTGCACCACTGTCCCAAACACCTGCCATTTTAGAAAAATAGCCTCCGTAAAGTGTCGTGTCAGAAAAAGAGTTGTTTTTATAGTAGGCAAGTTCAAATGTATCAGCCAACATATACCAATCATCTCTATCTATCATCGGTGTTGAAAGTTCTTCTCGTCCTATAAGAAGCTTATGCTCTTTTGTCTCATACTTGATATACGCCTCTTGCAGCAGTACAAATGATTTTCGTTCATTTGGATCAAAAACAAAAGTACGCTTCTCATACTTTTCATCATTCATTCCAAAATCTGTTGCACCAACTACTGTTGCTTTGGCAGAGACATTCCTGTATGTCGGTGACGTCAGTGATATTTTTGGAAGAAGGTAAAATCCCCGAGAGTCAATATGCCCCTGAGAGTTTTGCGGATTTTGGCTGATAATATCTCCATTGGCATCAATAGAGAGCGGTTTGTTACCATAATCATACGCAACCCAACCTGCACGAACATCACCGCTTATCTGCCACTCATCTTGGGCAAAAAGCCCAGAAGCAAGAAGCAAACAAGCACTACCAATGCTTTTATACTTATTTAGCATACGGATTTAATCCTAACTTCTCTACAATGTAAGCAATCGCTTTTTGTGCACGCACGCTGTTACCATAAGCATCTAACGGAGGCGATACTACAGCAATGCCATACTCACCCGGAACAATGGCGATGATACCGCCGCCTACACCGCTTTTTGCAGGAAGTCCAGTTGCATAGAGCCACCCTCCGGCATTATCATAGAGTCCTGCTGTCGCCATCACTGCCATAATCTTTGGTGTATATTTTGCAGGAATAACTTGAGTTTTTGTTACAGGATTAATACCATGATTTGCTATTGTTGCACTCATCACTGCCAAGTCATGTGCCGAAACACTCATAGAGCACTGCTTTGTATAAACTGTTGTAGCTTTTAGTGGGTCAGACCCCATACGACCATAAGCCTCAAGCAGTTTCGCAATAGCTTGATTACGCTTATTATCTGAGAGTTCTGATTTATACACCTCTTCATTCACTTTTAAATCTCTTGCGGCAAATGTACTCATATTTGCTGCTATCTTACTCCAACGCTCTTGAGAATTTTTCGCTTCTACCCATGAAGTTGTCTCGATCGCTCCTGCATTTACAAAAGGATTTGACGCACTTCCATTATGCTGTTCAATCGCAATAATAGAGTTAAAAGGAAGTCCTGTAGCATTAACACCTATCTTCTCTTTGACAAATTCATCACCTTTTTCACTCATAACAAGGGCAAGTGTAAATACTTTTGAGATTGACTGGATGGAGACCTCTTTTTTGACATCTCCTGCTTCATAAACATTACCATTTTTATCGACAACAGCTATAGCAAAGAGTTTTGGATCAACCTCGGCAAGTGCCTTGATATAATCAGCATTTTTACCCCCATTGTCATCTTTATATTTCTTATATGCCTCTTGAACTACCTGTGCAATCTCACTTTTCGTAGCCACATAGGGTGCTTTTGCATACAGAGCACCTCCAAATATTAAAACAAGTATAAAAACCTTCAACACATTTTTCATTATTATCTCTCCTTTTACAACATTATACAATGAAAAAGCGAGAAAACTAAAAAAGATTGTATTTTTGTACATTTTAGGATATACTTCCATTTCAAATTTTAACAGAAAGTGGGTGATGTGATATGCCAGGTATTGTACTACGCCAAGATGACAACTTTGATGCAGCTTATAGACGTTTCAAGAAACAAGTGGATCGTAACTTAATCGTTACAGAAGCTCGTGCTCGCCGTTTCCACGAAACAGAAACTGAAAAGCGTAAAAAATTCAAAATTGCATCTCGTAAAAAAATGCTTAAACGTCTTTATATGATGAGACGTTACGAATCACGCCTGTAATATAAGCCTTCGGGCTTATATACTCCTAAATATAGGGCTTTAACTACTACTTTAAGTTTTCTTTTTTCTATCTATTTCTAACACCATATGTCTATATTGTTACAAAGCACTCTACAATTCTATTGATTTATGTTAGTTTTATATGCTATAATTTTAATCAAGTAAGATTATTACTCTGTGGGTAGCTCCCACATATCAACACTGCAAAGGGATGGGGCTTCGGTCTTATCCCTTTTTTTTTGCCTTTTTTTTTGGCATGTTGTGGGTAGTGTTGGGTGGGAGTGTTGAAAAAAGGAGTGTTATGCTTCTAAGAGTAATAATCTTACTGCTAATTCTTGGTTATCTTACTAAGTTATTTTAGCACAAAGAGAGGGTAGCTCCCTCTCTTTGTTACTTCTTTAAACTAAAAATGATACTTTGATGCTATAATTATTGTAATTATATTTATAGTAAGGCTACAATTATGAGTTCACTTTTTTTTCGTATGCGTTTTGTTCACTGGGTTGGTATAGTTCTTCTTTTTTTAAATGCTTTTATTTTTACCGACAATATTATCTCTCAGGTTATTCAAATTGTTATTGCCATTGTCATTTTTCTTCATGATATGGACGAAAAAATAAATGGTGTAGATATAGCTAAAAAAATTATTGCCACACTTACAAACTTTAAAGCAGGTGATACAATCGATATTAAGCTTCACTTCTCCAAAGAGTATGCGGAGATGGTAGAACTAATAAACGAGTTTACAAATAAAGTTGCAGAAGCAAAACATTTGGCATCGACTTCTCACCAGCTTGACACGGAACTCAATCAGCTCAAAGAGAATCTACAAACGCTTGAAAATAATTTTCAAAACTCTCAACAGATGGGTGAAAAAGTTTATGAAAAACTTGATGTTATTACAGAAGAATCAGACAGCAATCTTGAATTTTCAGCAGAGGTCTTAGAGAGTTTAGAAAATGTAACCACAAAACTCAATAACTCTGTTGGCACGATGACACAACTTGAAGAGCAGATTACATATACACATGAAGGAGAGATAGAAGTAAGCAATACACTACAATCACTTACAGAAAATGCTGAAGATATCAAAGGAATTTTAAATATTATTGCCGATATTTCAGATAAAACGAACCTTCTTGCACTCAATGCTGCCATTGAAGCTGCTCGCGCTGGGGAGCATGGTCGTGGCTTTGCTGTCGTAGCTGATGAAGTTAGAAAACTTGCCGAGAGCACACAAAAATCTCTAACGGAGATTAATGCAAGTGTAAATGTAATCGTTCAAAGCATCGCAGATGCTAGCGGAAGTGTAAATGAAAATGCACAAACAGCACTTAAACTTGTAGATACCGCGAGAGAGATGCAATCAAGCCTTATGGATGCCAATCAAGAGATTACAGACACCCATCAAAAAAGTATTGCCGATACAGAAAACTCGAAAATCATTAAAAATGAGGCTTATAGTTCCAAAGATCTCACTCACCAGCAAATTGAAACAATGCAAAATACAAAAGAAGCCATCAATAACATCAAAGTTAAAGTTGAAACTATTGAAACATCAACAAATGCTCTTGTTAATGAAATAGCAAAAATTTAAAACTCTATACCCAAACCAAGAAGAAATTGGTAATCGTTTCTTTTTGGTATAACACCGGCTTCATCACGCTGCGGACTCTTTACATAATCCCAAACTCCCGTAATATCTATATCTAACCATGATAAAAGCTCATTTTCAAATTTTAAGATCATATGATGTTTATATACACCAGACTCTTTATTTGAAGCTGTCAATTTGTAGTTAAAGGTAAGATCGGTAATAGCCGTAAGCTGTTTTTCATACTTTGTACTCAGTTCAAATGCAGGTGAATAGTTTTCACTGTTTTTACCATCTTCAACTGTATGAAATCGGGTATAAATAAGAGCCGGACCACCTGAAAAACTCCAAAAAAGATCTTTTGTGTTCATAACTGTATATCCAAGTCCCATACCTACTGTTATCTGCTCTTTAATATTTTTATATTTATCTGTATAGAACTCACTAGAGATTGGTGTCCAGAAGAAATTACGTGTTATATATCTGTCATACTTTTCATTAATACGATGATCGTTTGCTACTTCCTCTCTCTCCTTGTAAGACACCCTACCAAAATAATCCAAAGAGAGACTAGAAATTGCTGTTCGGCGCTTTAAATTTGCCTGTGCACCATAATCAAGCTGATCACTGTTTCCTCTTCGTACATCAAGGTTAAGGGTAATTTTTCCTGACCAATATTTTTTTTCAAGCTTTGCATCAGGGGCAAAAGAGACAATATCTGATTTTTTAAATTCATATTTCTCTTGACCTTGTATAATGCTGACTTTATCGCCATAAAGACGTAATATCCCACTGATTGAAGCTAGATTTTCTACGTTTACACTAATAACCTGATGGCTTTTTATTGCCTTTATATCATCAAAATCAAATGTATAAAGTCCTATCTCATCACTGTCAAACTCAAGTTTGTTATCATAGAGTGCTTTTATCTCACCGCGAAACCACTCTCCTGATTTCGTTTGTATCCAGTCACTCTTAATTGGTGTAGGAGAGAGCTCTTCCCATCGAACTTTTTGTTTTATTTTTTTTTGCTGCTCTTTTTTATCTATCTTTTTTGCTACTTGACGAACCTCATCTTCTGAAAATCCTGAAGTATCTTCAATTTTTATTAGTTCATTAGGATCAACAATTGTAGTATTGGTATCTGTTTGTGTGTCATTTGCAGCCAAAAAAACTGTTGTAAACAAAAATAGCAATAAATAGCGTAACAATTTAGAGCTTTCCATACATTTCATTATGAAAATTTAGCGCATACCTATCACTCATACTTGCAATATAATCAGCAACAACACGATGTTTTGCTCTGTTTTGGAGCTGTTTATAATAGAAATTAGGCAGCATTTTCTCTTCTTCCATTAAGCCTCTGTAAATACCCTTTACGGCCTGCTTTCCTGCATACATACGACGCACTATATTTTTATGCTGGTACATTTTATTAAAAAGAAGTTTCTTAAGCTTTTTAATCTTTGTCTCCAAATCCTTCTCAAAACCAATCGGCATCTCTTCTTTATCGTTTACTCGCTCTTTAGAGTAATCTAGCAGAGAATAAACAAGATGGTTAATGAGATGCGAACTAAAGCGATAACGAAACATCTCATCATTTGCATCTGTGACACCTTCCGCTTCTACTTTTTGAAGTATCTCTACGGCTAACTCACTCTCACGCAAGTCCTCAAAAGTTATAAGCCCAGAGTTCACTCCATCATCAATATCATGACTCATATAGGCAATCTCATCGGCACGGTCAACAACCATTGCTTCATAACTTGGGTGCTTGTCCAAGTCAAACTGCTCATCAATACTCTTTGGTAAAAATGGCTTTTTATACGGATATGAGTGTTTGAGTATTCCCTCTAAAGTAGCAAAAGTAAGATTAAGCCCATCAAAACTGCTATAACGTTTTTCCAGTTTTGTTACAACACGAAAGCTCTGAAAATTGTGTTCAAAACCATTTTTATATCCATCACTTTTAAGGCATTCATCAAGCGTATCACCCCCAATATGTCCAAAAGGAGTATGCCCTAAATCATGTGCAAGAGCTATTGCTTCGGCCAAAGATTCACGCAAGCCAAGCTGATTAGTAATAGAACGGGCTATTTGAGAAACTTCTATGGAGTGTGTCAAACGTGTACGAAAAAAATCACCCTCGTGGTTTAAAAAAACCTGTGTCTTGTACTCAAGCTTTCTAAAACTCCCCGAGTGAATGATTCTGTCTCGATCACGGGCATAAGGATTTCTAAAATCCTTATCTATTTTATGAAATCGTTCACTTTCTTGCATTATGCTTTTTTAATAAACTCTGTTTTTAAGTAGATTTTTGTCCCATTAACACGCCCTTCAACATGGTCATCCATATCATTTGGCAAGGCAATTTTTGTAACAGTTGTTCCACGTTTTGCGGTAAACCCTGCACCTTTTACATCTAAGTCTTTTAAAATTACAATGCTATCACCTGCGTGAAGCTCAACACCGTTTGCATCACGGAAGACCACTTTATTTGCTTCAGCATTGATTGCCTGCTGAGCAAGTTTAAGCTCATCTTCTTCTAAGTACATCATCTCAACCATATCTTGACGACCAAGTTTATTCCATAAAATATACGACATGATCTTAGCAGCAGGAACTTCAGACCACATTGCGTCATTTAAACAGTTAAAATGATTTTCATCAAGCTCACCACTCTCAATTTGTGCTTTACAATTTGCACACACATAAATACTTTGATCTTCACTACCATTACCAACAGGTAACTCCATTAAAACTACATCTTCACTACTACCACACAGCTCACAAACTTCACTTCTTGCCATAGACTCTTCCTTCTTTAAAATTTTTTCGAATTATACTACTTTTCTCTAGTAAATTCTATATCTTTTTTCGATACTTTTTTCTCATCTACAACTTTATTAAATGCTTTGTCAGCTTCTTTTTCACTATAATCTTTACACTCTTGAGGTATCTGCGCATTTGGATCTTGTGCTATCTGGTCACACATTGCAGCACTTATTTTTATATGTGAACATCCACTTACAACTATAACTGCGACCACAGCCCATAAAATTTTTATCATCATCTTTCCTATTTTTGCTTGATAATTAAATCAAGATATTTTTTTGGAGTAACACGCATCATCTCTTGAGCCAGCCATCGAATTTGAAAATAAGCCGCTCCGCTATCACGAAGGTTGAAATAGTTTTTAAGGCTTCTAAGATTAAAAGTCACAACCATATCAACCTTTACGTTATCTGTAATAATATGCTTAAAAGCATCACCTACATTACGTTTTTTCTTTCCTGCTTGCAGTGCCGCGTAGAGCTCTTTTGGTTTTCCCTGCAACTCTTCTAAAAGCGGTAGAGAACTTTTAGCAACTGCAATAGAATAAAAATCTTCAACGCTTTGAAATTGAAAATCCAACTTATCATACATTGCACCGATTTCAAGACGGTTGTAGGCTTCATCTACCGTAACTAACATATCATACGACGCTACAATATCGATAAAAAAATCTCTATCCCCGCCATGTTTTGCGGCAACGAAAGCATTAATAATTCCGCTCATAGTATAACGGGTAGAACGAACAGAAATAGCTTGAATACGATGTCTTGCATGCTCTTGTAAGACACCGCGTGAGGTACCACGGACAAGATAGGATAGATTGGCATGTTCAAGAATAGAGTGGTGAAAATAGGTCCATGCAAGATCTTCTAAAAGGGCTGAATCTTCTATCTCATTGAGTGTATCACACATACTTGCATCAGGTAGTTTGTGTTCTAACTCTTTTATAACATCATTTTCACTGTTAGAAAAACTGTCATAACAGGTACGTGCTGCTGTTTCAGCCACACCAATACCTGTATCTTGAAGCAAAACAACCTGCGGTCGGCTGTATTTTATACCATACATCTCTTCCATCTCTACACCCTCATTTTTTATTACTCTATTTTACAATAATGAAGCTTTTATTTTACTACACCATCAAGAACCGGCACAAAATCACAATCTTCAAGCTCTTCTTCTATGATTCTATCGCCCTCTTTTAAAAATCTTGTAATAACCTGCTTCCCATTTTTTTCAATTGGAGCGACTAAAATACCGCCATCAGCCAACTGTTCAAAGAGTTTTTGCGGAATTGTTTTAGCTGTTGCCGAAAAGAGAATTCTGTCATAAGGAGCATACTGAATCCACCCTTTTTGTCCATCATCTGTACGTGTATGAACATTATTAATACCAAGCTGACGAAAACGTTTTTTAGCTTCTAAAATGAGTGGCTCTATTCTCTCTATTGTAAAAACACCACGAAAAAGATGGGAAAGCACCGCTGCTTGATAACCGCTTCCACACCCTATCTCTAAAACTCTATCAGCCCCACGCGGAAAGAGATACTCGGTCATCTTTGCCACCGTAAGAGGCGAACTAATGTACTGATCTGCTCCAATAGGAAGGGCATCAAGTTTATATGCCTGATGACGAAATCCCATCGGCACAAATGCCTCTCTGTCCGTCTTGGCTATTGCCTCTTTTATCTCAGGAGATAATGGAAACTGTGCATTACACTCCTCTGCCAAACGTGCTGTTTTTGTCGCTTTTAATCTATCCAATACCTACATCCATATATCGCCGCATAAGGCTAATCTCTTTTTTATTATATGCTTGCGTCAAGCAAGGCTTATTCCCATTTCTCTGGGCCTCTCCCTGAGGATTTATTATCCCACTCTGAGCCGTGCACTCTTCATTTAAACTATCACTTGCCACTACATAACATTGGTTTGTAAGTGCAAGAGCCTGTGTAAAGATATTAAAGTGCTCACGTCGTAAAACTCCCCACCATGAAGGTACTGCAATAACATCTGCTCCTTCACTCTTACACCACAACTCTTTAAAACGAAGCTCAAAACAGATAAAGAGCGCTATCTTGATGCCATCTACCTCAACTATCTTAAAATCTTCTACACTTCCCTCTTGCATATACTTGTGTTCATCGCCAAAACGAAAGAGCTTTGCTTTTGCCCGCTCATACACCACTGCACCATTATGAAAAACTTTAGCAAAGTTAAAAACCTTTCCATCACGTCGCTCTAAAATTGTCAAAATAATGATTTTATTGCGTGAAGCCTGCTTAATAGCTTCGATTGCGTGAGGTGCAAAGTCTAAAACAGCTTCAAAATTATCATAATCATAAGCCGTCAAACAGACTTCGGGAGCAACAATAAGCGTGTTTACTTCTGCTTGGTTTATAAGCCCAAGCAGAGTTTGAAGGTTTTGTTCATAATCTTGCGTTGTTTTAAAAAGAAGCGAACAGAGGGTATATCCCTCTGAAAGATTAGAAATCATCATCAAAAGAGAGAGAGCCTTTTGAGTAGTTCATTACATTTCCTTCAAAGAAATTGATCTTCTGATCATTAAATTGTGCAAAATCATCTACCCATTTAATTGGATTGGTAACATTAT
>Ga0256842_1003397_pt1 | contig 10618 bp, 10 predicted proteins | sample 4559240metaG_FD_185973 | JGI IMG/M metagenome (GOLD analysis project Ga0256842, IMG submission 185973) | Hydrothermal vent microbial communities from Guaymas Basin, Mexico - 4559-240 | ecosystem: Environmental > Aquatic > Marine > Hydrothermal vents | place: Mexico: Guaymas Basin | collected...
AAAGGGAATAATTTACAAAGAAGACGACATAAAACTCTAGGAGGCTTTAGTTGAGCTTGAAAACGAAATAAGGGAATATTTTTCAAAAATAAACTTAGAGCTTGTTATAGACAAGGATTATGCTTATTTACTGGATTTAAATGAAGAGTTTAAGCTTACAAGAAAAACAAAACTCTCCTTTTACGCTTCGTTTTTGCTGGTGATACTAAGAGAAGAGCTTTTAAAAGAAAACGAAATAATCACAAAAGACGACATCTATTCGAAATTTGCAATTTATACGCAAAACAGGGATGAAAAGAAACTGCGCTCAAACATAGACAGTGCCATAAATTCGCTTGTGAAACTTACGTTTTTAAAGGAAATTCAAAACGGCGTTTATAAAATAAGAAACTCCGTTGAGGGATTTTGCAATGTGAAGTATTTAGGGGATATGAATGAGAAGATGGAAGAATACATTAAAAAAGTGAATAGTGAACAGTGAAAAATGGAGTAAAATATGGAAAGTTTATTTGAAAATCTTGCAAAATTTAAGGGTTTCAGGCTTGAGTGGTTTGAGTTTTTAAACTGGGGTGTGTTTAACGGCACTGTAAACAGACTGAATCTAAACCTTCAAAATTCGCTTCTCAGCGGTGAAATCGGAAGCGGTAAATCTACAATAGTGGATGCCATCAGCACTCTTTTACTGCCGACTAACAGAATAGTTTACAACAAAGCCGCGGGTGCCAAGGCAAAAGAGAGGACGCTTCAGAGCTATATTTTGGGGGAATACAAAAAAGGAATAGACGAATACGGCGTTGCAAGTGTTAAGAGGTTAAGAAGCGAAAAAGATTTCACCATCCTTCTTGCGAAATTCAAAAACGAAGGTCTGGTTGAAGAGGTTTATTTAGGGCTTTTTTTAGCAATCAGGAATTCAAAGGTTATTAAAATTTATTTCATCTCAAGAGAGCCGCTGGAGATAAAGGAGTTTGTTAATGTAAAAAATATCAAAGAATTCAAAAAAGCCGTTAAGAAAAAAGCGGATATCTATGATAGCTATAAAGATTATTTCAACGCTTACAAAAAGATACTCGGAATCCGCGATGCCCAGGCGATGGAGCTGTTTTACCAGACCGTTTCGATGAAATCGGTTGAAAACCTGAACTCCTTTATAAGAGAGCATATGCTTGAGAATAAAAACATAGAAGATATCGTCGATGAAATGGTGTTTTCCTTTAAAGAGTTAAAACACGCTCATGACTTGGTGCTTGAAGCCAAAAGGGAAATTGAGATTTTAAGCGGAATTGAGGAGAGCTTTGAAAATTACAAAAAAGCGCTTGAAAAACTTGAAAAACACAGGGAGTTTTCGGAAAAACTTGAAGGGGTGTTTGCGAAATACGAACTTATAAGAAAAAAAGAGCTTTTAAGACAAAAGGAAATTTTGCTTGAGCTTCAGCGCAAAACGCTTGAGGAAAAAAGAGCCAAAAAGGAGAGGCTAAACGAAGAGCTTATTTCGCTTAGGAGCAAATTTAACGAAAAAGGCGGGGGAAGGGTCGAAGTTATCAGGGAGCGATTAAAAACGCTTGAAAACGAGCTTATAAGAAAAGAGACCAAACTGAACGAATATAAAACGCTTTTGAAAAAAGTAAACCTTTCTTTCAGCCGGGATTACAGGCACTTTTTGAAATTAAAGGATGAAATTAAGCATAAACTTGAAGATGTGAAACTGCAAAAAGAGAATTTAACATCCGTAATCGATTCGGTAAAATACGCCCTTAAAAAACACGGAGACGAGTATGAAAACCTTGAAGACGAAATTATTTACCTAAAAACCCACAAAACCAATATCCCGAGGCATCTCTCAAGGGTAAGGGATGAAATTGAAAAGAAACTCGGCGTAAAACTGCCCTTTGTAGCGGAGCTTATAGAGGTTGAAAACAAAGCCTTTGAAGGTGCGATTGAGAGGATACTCAGGAATTTCGGCATGAGTATGCTAGTCAGCGGGGAAATTTACGATGAGGTCAGCGAATATGTAAACGGCACCCATCTTGGAATAAAACTTGTCTATTTAAAGATAAGCAATAAAAGTTATCCTTACTTTACCGGGGATGATAACAGGCTTCTTATAAACAATATTACGGTTAAGGATTCGAGGTTTAAAGACTATATCCTTCAAAGAATCGCAAACGAGTTTGACTATATTTTATGCGACAGCCTTGATGAATTTAAAAAATACAAAAAAGCCGTCACAAAAGAAGGGCTTGTCAAAAGCGGCATAAGGCATGAAAAAGACGACAGGTTTGATATTAACGACAAAAGCCGTTATATTTTAGGCTCAAACGTAGAAAAACTAAACGCCCTTTTACAAAAGAGGGATAATCTTAAAAGGAAAATCGACGCTTTAAAAACGGATTTGCAAAAGAATCTGAGGCTGTTTGAAAATATTGAGGAAAAAAGGGAAACTTACAGGGAGTTATTGAAATTCGGTTTTGAAGAAATAGACAGTTTCGGTGTTAAAGAGGAAATTAACGAACTGAAAAAAGAAGAGGATAAACTCTTAAAAAACACAGACCTTGCAAAATTAAAAGAAGAAATAACCGATACCGGCATTTCGTTAAAATACATTGAAAACGAAATTTCTAATATTGACCGTAAAATAGGCGAACTTACAAACGAAATAAGCAAACTCAGAGTTGATATAAGCTCACTTGAAAAAATTGCGCTTAATGATGAAGAGTTTGAAAAAGAGTTTAACCTTAAAAATATGTCGCTTGAAAAACTTGCGGCCAGAAAAAGGGAAATCAAAGAAGAAATAAATACCAAAATCCGTTCGTTTGAGAGAACGAAAGACAACTATAAAGATTCTCTAATCAGAAAAATGAGCAGGTATTTAGATGAATTCAGGCATTTTGCCAAATATGCCGATGCAAGCGTTGAGAGTGCCGGGGAGTTTGTAAACAGGCTTAAAAAGCTAAAAGAAGATGATCTGCCAAGATTCGAGAAAGAATTTAGACGCCATTTTGAAGAAGGCACGCTTCACAATATTTTAAAAATAAACGAAGAAATTTCGCGCTCTTTAAAAGATATCAAAAACAAAATAGCCCTGATTAACAAAAACCTAAAAGAGATAGAATACAACCCCTCAACATATATCGAAATAGACATTAAACCTTCAAAAGACAAGGATCTAAAAGAATTCAGGGATATGCTTAAATACCTCTCAAGCAACATAGCCGAAGGTCTTAACGAAGACAAGTTTGAAAAAATCAAAACGCTTATATCAAGGCTTGAGGGGGAGGACGAGAGTGTGGAGAGAAAATGGCGCGAAAAAGTATGCGATATGAGAAACTATTACACCTTTGCCGCGCTTGAAAAATATTACAGCGGCGAAGTAAAAGAGTATTACAGCGATTCAAGCGGTAAAAGCGGCGGACAGAAAGAAAAACTTGCCTACACCATTTTAGCCTCGGCGCTTTCATATCAGTTTTCGCTGCTTGAGGAAAACCCTAAAAGCAGGACGTTCAGGTTTGCCATGATTGACGAGGCGTTCGGCAAGGGGAGTGACGAGAGTGCGAGGTATGCGCTTGAGCTTTTTAAAAAGCTTGATTTACAGATGCTCATAATTACCCCTAAGCAGAAAATCAACGTAATAGCGCCGTATGTCGGAAGCATTCATTTTGTAACAAACAAAAACAACGAATCGGTGCTGTTTGATATGCCGGTGGAGAAAATAGTGAAAAATGGAAAATGGAAAATGAGCGCAGCGAACCCGGCCGGTTGAAAAACGGCTGAGTGGAAAATGAAAAATGCAATTTATAAAAGAACTTAAAATTAGACTTCTTAAAAAGTATAAAAGTGGGGAACTTATAAGGAAGTATTACTCAGGAGAATTAAAATTTGAATATAAAAGAAAAAAGCCGAGTGAAAAAGAATTTTTAAACGAATACATTACTTATGATTATGCTAGCCCCTGCGCCGTTTTTAAAGAAATAAATTATAAAACAATCGGAAAACAGAAAGTGTTTGTAGGTGTTCAATTCGAAAGCTTTTATGATTTGCTTGAATTTCTAGGTAAAAAAAGGGAGTTTTTGCGCTTTGAAAGACTGCTGTATAAAGATAAAGATTTATTTGAATTTTTAAAACAAAATCCCAAAATTTTGCTTGAAAACATGAATATATGGGATAAAGTGCTTGAAGTTAAGGAGTTTTTTGTAAATAATCCCAAACCGAATATTTATATAAGGGAACTTCCGATTATAGGAATAGACAGCAAGTTTATAGAAAAAAACAAAAAGGTGCTTGATAAAGTATTGTCACAGGTTTGCGAATATGATGAAAGTGTTAAAAGCTTATCAAAAGAGTGGGGGTTTGAGAGGAAATATTTTTTAAAACATCCAAAAAACAGGATACGAATAAAAAACAAAGAGTGGGAAGATATCGAAATTAACGTTGAGGATTTGAAAAAATTCAAAGAAAAAAAGCTTTTTATCATAGAGAATTTATATACCTATCTGGCTTTTCCGGTATTGGATGATTATCTGATTGTATTTGGCAGGGGGTTTAACGCCTCTGTGCTTAAAGGCTTGGATTATGAGGTCGTTTACTGGGGAGATATAGATAAGGCGGGGTTTGCAATACTCAGTATGGTTAGAAACTTTGCTAAAACAAGATCTTTTCTTATGGATATCGATACTTTCAATAAATTTTCGTTTTTAAGTGTGGAGGATAACGAAAAAGATTATTCAAACCTTAATTTAATAGACGATGAGCTTAAATGCTATAATTTTATAAAATCTGCAAATAGAAGACTTGAGCAGGAGAGGATACCTTTTAAATATGTGCTTGAAAAATTAAAGGATGTATTGTGAGTGTAATTCGTATGATTATATTACAAGCAGTTTTAACGCTTTATGTTTTTGCCGCTCCTAAGGTAATGCTTCTTAAGGTTTATAAAGACCAAAACATTACAGGCTGGGTAATGAGCGAAAAGCTTGACGGAGTCAGGGCGTATTGGGACGGGAAGCATTTATATACAAGACACGGCAATATTATCAATGCTCCAAAGTGGTTTTTGGCAAAATATCCGCCTTTTGCGATTGACGGGGAGCTTTGGACTCAAAGAGGGGATTTTGAGAACATTTCTTCAACAGTTCTAGCCAAAACACCAGGGGATGGGTGGAGGAAAATTAAGCATATGATTTTTGACGTCCCCGATGCAAAAGGAAACCTTTTTGAAAGGCTTAATAAACTAAAACCTTACACCAACGACGTTATAAAAATAATCCCGCAGATTAAAATAAAATCAAAAGGGCATTTGCAAAAATTTTTTGAAAGTGTGGTTAAAAACGGCGGCGAAGGTGTTGTGATAAGGGACCCTTATGCAACATATGAAAGAAAAAGAAGCTCGAAAATTTTAAAGCTTAAGCCTTTTACGGATGATGAATGCGAGGTTGTGGGATACACAAAAGGCAAAGGGAAATACGAGGGGCTCACAGGAGCGATTAAGTGCAGACTTAAAGACGGCAGAATTATAAAAATCGGAAGCGGCTTGAGCCTTGAAGAGAGAAAAAACCCTCCAAAAATCGGAGATATTATAACTTTCAAATACAATTCCTTAACAAAAAATAAACTTCCGAGGTTCCCTGTGTTTCTTAGAATCAGATATCATAAATAATTTTGGTTTTGTTATAATTGTAAAAATTAAAAGGGCGGGGATGAAAAAGTTTTTGATTTTATCTTTGTAGTTTAGCATGAAACAATCCTGATGGAAATCTAAGCATTGGGTTTATTTACTGTTTAAAAGAGGTTTAATAAACAGAAATGATTATGCAAAAATCATAAAAGATTTAGAAATATTAGGAAAAAACTAAATAAATTTTTAAAAAGGCATATTGTGAAAAATAGAATTTTAGTAACAGGCGGAGCGGGTTATATAGGAAGTCATGTGGTAAAGCTGCTGCTTGAGAACACCGATAATGATGTAACGGTAATAGACAGTTTAATAACGGGGTTTGAATCTACGGTTAAAGAGCTTAAAAAAATCAGGGATTTTGAATTTATAAAATCGGATCTCAGTAACTGGGATGAGACAGAAGGTGTTTTTAAAGCAAAAAAATTTGATGCGATAATACATTTTGCAGCAAGCCTGATAGTGCCCGAAAGCGTGGAAAAACCCCTTAAATATTATTTTAACAATACTGCCAATACTGCAAATTTAGTTAAACTGGCCAATGATTACGGCGTGAAAAAATTTGTATTTTCTTCTACGGCGGCGGTTTACGGGGAACCTGATTTAATGGAAAATGGAATTAGTGAAAATTTTCCGACAAATCCGATAAACCCTTACGGACAGAGCAAACTTTTCAGCGAAAAAATAATTCAGGATGCGGCAAAAGCAAATCCTGATTTTAAATATGTAATTTTCAGGTATTTTAACGTAGCGGGCGCCGCGCCGGATTTGAGTATAGGGCAAAAAACAAAAAACGCCACACATTTGATAAAAGTGGCAAGTGAATGCGCAGCAGGTAAGAGAAAAGGAATGTATATATTCGGTACCGATTATCCTACTCCTGACGGGACCTGTATCAGGGATTATATTCATGTTATGGATTTGGCTGATGCACATATAAAAGCCCTTGCTTATCTTGACAACAGCAAAAGCGATATTTTCAATATAGGTTACGGCAGGGGTTTAAGTGTCAAAGAAGTAATCGATACGGTGAAAAAGGTAAGCGGTGTTGATTTTGAAGTGGAGAATGCTCCAAGAAGAGCGGGAGACCCGGCTTTGCTTATCGCGGACAATTCAAAAATAAAAGAAAAAATGAAATGGCATCCGAAATACGACGATTTGGAATTCATATGCAAAACCGCGTATGAGTGGGAGAAAAAACTTATTTGATATAATTTTAAAAAGGGGCGGGGATGAGAAACTTTTTAATCTTAATATTATTTGTGGTTGGTTTATTTGCAAAAGTCAATATCAACAATGCAACAATTAAAGAGCTGGATTCTTTAAACGGCATAGGACATAAAAAAGCCGCAGCAATTATTGAGTTTAGAAAAAAGCATCCGTTTAAAAAAATAGAAGATATTATAAAAATTAAGGGTATAGGTAAAAAGACGTTTGAAAAAATAAAAGATGAGATAGAAGTGGAGTAAAGTTGGTTAAGTTGCTGGAGGTTATTAAGGTTGGAGAGTTAGTTGGGATTAAGTTAAGGTTAGTAAAGTTAATTAAGTTATTAAGGTTAGTTAAGTTATTATGATTGTTTAAAAATATTTACAAACTTTTACTAACCCTAATAACTTTAACAACTTAATTAACTATGAACTTAAAAAAGGATTATTTTGAGAAACTGGAAAGATTTAAAAATCTGGGAAAACAGTCATCAGTTGGTTTTAGATATATATAAAATATTAAATAAATTTCCAAAATCTGAAGAATATGGAATTACATCTCAACTAAAAAGGGCGGTAGTTTCAATTCCGACAAATATTGTAGAGGGACATTCTAGAAATTCAAATAAAGATTTTTTAAGATTTGTATATATTTCAAGAGGATCGCTTGAAGAAGTTAAATATCTTATGTTTTTATCTAAAGAATTGGGATATATTAAGCACCAAGAGTATACAAAAATAGCAAACAGACTTTCAGAGCTTAGTAATATGTTAAATGGATTTATAAAATTTTTAAGAAATAATCTCAACAATCCTAACAACTTAAATAACCTTAAAAAAACTAATAACGTGAATAACTCTAACAATTTTAACAACCTTAACAACCAAAATAACTTAACTAACCATAACAACTTTAATAACTCAACTAACTTCAACACAAAGGACATTTCATGAAAATAGCGATAGCAGGAACAGGATACGTAGGACTCAGTAATGCGGTTTTACTTTCACAAAACAATGAAGTGGTGGCACTTGACATTATTCCTGAAAAAGTCGATATGATTAATAAAAGAATTTCACCTATTGAAGACAAGGAAATTACCGAATTTTTCCAGACTAAAGAGCTTAACTTAAAAGCCACTACAGATAAAAAAGAAGCTTACGAAGGGGCAGAATACGTAGTGGTGGCTACACCAACCGATTATGATCCCGTTACCAATTATTTTAATACCAAATCAATCGAGAGTGTAATAAAAGACATAATCGAAATAAACCCAAAAGCCACTATTGTAATCCGCTCAACCATCCCGATAGGATATACCGAAAGAATAAAAAAAGAGTTTAACTATCCCAATATTTTCTTTGTTCCGGAATTTTTAAGGGAAGGTAAAGCCCTTTTAGACAGTCTGTATCCCAGCCGTATAATTGTGGGTGACAAAACAGTAAAAGCCGAAATTTTTGCAAATCTGCTAAGAGACGGGGCTTTTAAAGAAACCATTCCTTTACTGTTTACAAACAATACCGAAGCCGAAGCCGTTAAGCTTTTTGCAAACACATACCTGGCAATGAGGGTTTCTTTTTTTAACGAACTTGATACGTATGCCGAGGTAAAAGGTCTTAACACCAAAGATATTATTGAAGGCATATGCCTTGACCCCAGAATCGGTAATCACTATAATAACCCGAGTTTCGGATACGGGGGATACTGTCTGCCAAAAGACACCAAACAGCTGGTGGCGAATTATACAATCGAAAATATCCCCCAAAGGCTTATGGAAGCAATTGTGGATAGCAATACGACCAGAAAAGAGTTTATAGCAAAAAGGGTGCTTGATAAACTATCAACCATCAACAATCAACAATCCACGGGTACTGTAGGCGTTTACAGACTGATTATGAAAGCGGGAAGCGACAATTTCAGAAGCAGTGCGATATTTGACGTAATGGAAATGCTTAAACCTTTTGTAAAACTTGTGGTTTATGAGCCTATGGCAAAAGGCGATGAAATTGAAGGAGTGGAATTTATAAACGATTTTGACGAATTTGCTGAAAAATCAGATGTAATACTTGCAAACAGGATAGATGAAAATCTTGAAAAAGTTAAAGATAAAGTTTATACCAGAGATATTTATTCAAGGGATTAAATAGTTGATGGTGGATGGTAGATGGTGGATGGTATATAGTAAAGGAAGTGTATGGATTATAAAGATTTAAATGTTCGGAAAGAATCTATGGATTTAGTCGAAAATATTTATAAAATTGCTAAATTATTTCCTAAAGAGGAATCTTATGCTTTAGCAGGTCAAATAAAAAGAGCAGTTGTTTCTGTTCCTTCTAATATTGCTGAAGGACAAAACAGAAATACAAAAAAAGAATTTATTCAATTTCTATATATTTCTTTAGGTTCAATATCAGAGGTTGAAACTCAGCTTTTAATTGCTAAAAGATTAAATTATGTCAATAATATTGAAATGGAATTAAAACAAATAACTAAGATTAGAAAAATGATAAATGCACTAATAAATTCAATAAAAAGGGAGACAAATGACAAATAAAAAACTTTTAACCATCAACCATCAACCATCAACTAAGGATTTTAAATGAAAATACTCATAACAGGTACAGCGGGATTTATAGGGTTTCATCTTGCAAAAAGGCTGATTTCAAGAGGCGATGAGGTTGTGGGGCTTGATAATATTAATGATTATTATGATGTAAATTTGAAATACGGAAGACTGGCCGAGACGGGTATTAAAAGGGAAGAAATTGAATATAATAAATTAATAACAAGTCACAAATATCCCAATTACAAATTCATAAAACTAAACCTGGAAGACAAAGAAAACATCAATAAACTCTTCAAAAAAGAAAAATTTGACAAAGTGTGCCACTTAGCAGCGCAGGCGGGGGTTAGGTATTCTCTTGAAAATCCAGATGCTTATATCCAGAGTAACATAGTGGGGCATATGAATATCCTTGAAGCTGTAAGACACAATGACGTTAAGGCTTTGAGTTACGCAAGCTCTTCAAGCGTTTACGGGCTTAACAAAAAGCAGCCTTTTTCAACGGATGACAATGTAGACCATCCGATAAGTCTTTATGCCGCTACGAAAAAAGCCGACGAGCTTATGAGCCATACATATTCCTATCTTTATAATATTCCGACAACGGGGCTTAGGTTTTTTACCGTTTACGGTCCCTGGGGAAGACCTGATATGGCACTTTTTAAATTTGTAAAAAATATACTTGAAAATAAACCGATAGATGTGTATAATTACGGAAAAATGCAAAGGGATTTTACTTATATAGACGATATAGTAGAAGGAATTGTCAGGGTAATAGACAATCCCCCAAAAGGCAATCCCGAATGGAACGGAAAACCAAGCGAAAGTATAGCACCTTATAAGGTATACAACATAGGAAACGGAAGTCCCGTTAAGCTTATGGATTTTATAGAAGCTATAGAAGAAACGCTTGGTAAAAAAGCCAAAAAAAAACTTCTTCCGATGCAGCCGGGCGATGTACCAAGCACCTATGCCGACACTAGCTCACTTGAGAAGGATTTGGGATATAAACCCTATACGGAAGTTAAAGAAGGAATCAGAAAATTTGTGAAATGGTATAAAGGATTTTATAATGTTTAACGGTAAAAACATTCTTATTACAGGCGGGACGGGCAGTTTTGGTAAGAAATATACGCAAATTCTGCTTGAAAATTATAAACCCAATAAAATAATCATTTACAGTC
>Ga0256842_1003398_pt1 | contig 10617 bp, 6 predicted proteins | sample 4559240metaG_FD_185973 | JGI IMG/M metagenome (GOLD analysis project Ga0256842, IMG submission 185973) | Hydrothermal vent microbial communities from Guaymas Basin, Mexico - 4559-240 | ecosystem: Environmental > Aquatic > Marine > Hydrothermal vents | place: Mexico: Guaymas Basin | collected...
AATGATCGGCTCGCCTTCTTCTATGCCTTCCAGAACTTCCACTTTTTCATTATCTTCGTAATCCGTATGCAACCGGATTTTGTGCGCTACGGAATCGCGCACCACATACGCATACATGTTTTCGTTTTCGTAAACCACCGCATTTTTGGGCACCAGAATTACATTTTTGTGTGTATCCAAAACAATATGCACATTGACGAACATGCCCGGACGCAATTTAGCGCTACGGTTGCGCACCCCAACCGTCACCTTAAACGTTCCGCTTGAGGGATCAACCACCGGACTGATTCGTTTAATCCAACCGTCAAATTTTTCATCCTTAAAATAATCGGAGGTAACATAAGCTTTCTGTCCGATTTTAACTTCGTTCATATTTTTTTCCGGCACGTAAACCACAGCGATAACCTGCGAATTGTCAACGACCGAAAACAATTTATCGGTGGGTTGAATGCGCTCACCGATTTTGGCCAGCCGTTGTCCTACGCGTCCGCTGATGGGTGAACGCACTTTTGTAAAATCCAACTTCAGTTTGGCTTCGTTCCATGCTATTTCCACGGCTTTAAGCTGATATTTGGCTTTTTCATATTCTTCGTCGCTCAACAGATTTTTTTGGTGCATTTTCTCCAGCCGCTGGAAATTACGTAATTGCTGCTCGTATTCCACACGTGCCTTCTGTTCGGACAGCTCGTATTCCTTGGCCTCAAGTGTAAGCATTACATCGCCTTTTTTAACATATTGGCCCTCTTCTTTGAAAATGGAATCCACAATACCCTGTATGCGACTGTACACATCGGCCATGACCTCCGTCTCCAGATTCGAGCTGAGAAGCAGGTATTTTGAAATATCGCCACGCATAACCGGCATAACTTCAACCGGAATACGCTCTTCGACATTTTGCTGGCTACCGGTTCGCGCTTGCTGAGCTGTTTGCTGCCTTTTAGCCTTTAGTTTTGCCGCCCGTTTTTGCGGATCTGGACGGCTGCACGCACCTAAGAGCGCAAGAATTAAAAGAGAAATAATAGACAGTAAAATGATTTTTTTCATAGTGACCTCATGAGGTTAAACATTAATCCCAATGAAATTCGGCTGCTTTACCAACAAGTTGCATTTACCACGACCGGGCCAACACTGTATTGCCGGCAATGCCAGATTTTCGGAGCCGCTCATCTGTAATAGCAATACATTCTTTATTCAATGCTCTTTGTTTGATTACCTTTAATTTGCACCTTTATGCCCGCAAGAAAATACAGTCGTTCAAAACTTTTTAACTGCTCCGGAATAATTCCTTAATTATGTAATATTAAAATCAAGATTAGTTTGATCTTGTAAAATGTAATATAAAGATTTTCTTGTGTAAAGAATAGTGAAATAAGTTACATAAAACCAGTAAATTTTACTTTTCCCGTGTTACTCCATTTCGGGTTGGGACAAAACTCTTTTTAATACCGTAAAAGGGATATGCGGCAGCAAGCAATAAAACAGTTTCCAGCGCCATGAAATGACAACTTTTTGTTTTTTCCTGCGCATCGCTTTCAAAATACATCCGGCCGCTTTTTCCGCTGAAATAGCCCAAAACATTTTCCCCTGATTTTCCGTCATCGGCGTACGCACAAAACCCGGCATAACTTCGGAAACCGTCACATTGGTTTTGGCAAGGTTCAGGCGCAGGCCGTCAAGGTAGCGGCTTTCAAATGCTTTTGAGGCGGTGTAGGCCGGATTTGGACTACCCAAAAACTTGGCCAATGAAGTCAGGCCTATCAGGTGACCGTAATTTTGTTTTTGGAAATAACGCGCCGCCCAGACCAAAGCAGAAGCGTAGCCAAGCACATTGGTACGCAATACGTCCTGTTCAATTGAAAAATCCAGCTCCTTGTTTTTACGCGCTATACTTGATGCAACCACACAAATATCCATGCCACCCGTTTTTTGTACAAGAAGGTCCAAATGTCCGGATAAATTCTCCGCATGCCGGATATCAGCTATTTCCCCGAAAAATCGGTGAGGAAATTTTTGTTCAAGTTCTTCAAGTTTGTCCGCATTGCGGCCGACGCCTCCCACCAGAAAGCCCTGAGCAATACTTAGTTCAGCAAGAGCAAGCCCAATGCCGGAGGTGCAGCCAATAATCATCATGCGTTCCATCATTTTTCCCTGAGTATTTTTTGCAATTCTAATCTCATTTATTAATATTTTAATTAAAATAATGCTAACATGTAAAAGATATTTTTATCGGCTTGCTGAAGAAAGGGCACCCATGAATTCTTTTAATCGCACACGAATGGATTTACGGGTCGGCACATCGGGTTACAGTTACGAAGACTGGCGCGATGTTTTTTACCCGCAAAACCTGCCCAAAGGTAAGTTTTTGGATTACTACGCCCAGTATTTTAACGCCGTTGAAATTAATAGTACCTATTATGCCATCCCGTCTGTTCAGACCATTTATCACATGACGCGTAAAACACCGCCGGATTTTGCCTTTATCGTAAAAACCAACAAAGAAACAACCCACGTACGTCAACAAAATGAACAGGCTGTTGTCCAACTTTTGGAAGCTCTGAAACCCATGATCGAAGCAAAAAAATTTCACGGATTTTTGGCTCAGTTCCCGTACTCATTCAAAAACACCGAAGCAAATCGTCGATATTTGTTAAAGACCAGAGAGCTGGTACTGGATTATCCTTTGTTCGTAGAATTCCGGCATAAAAGCTGGGCCATTCCGCCTTTGTACGAATTTTTACGCCAAAATGAAATCGGCTATGTGAATGTAGATGAACCGAATTTGCCTGGTTTATTGCCGCCCCAGGATATTGCGACCACAAAGTTGGGGTACATTCGCTTCCATGGCCGCAATGCTCAAAATTGGTGGGAAGGCGATAACACAAGCCGGTATGATTATGAATACAGCGAAGAAGAGCTGAAATCATGGCTGGGGAATATCAGTCAGCTCGTGCAAAAAACCTATCGGACTTATATTTTTTTCAACAACCATCCGCGCGGGCAAGCCATCAAAAACGCACGGCAAATGTTGAATCTTTTGGAAAACCAGCTTTCAATTTTTTAAAACGGCTAAGTCTCATCCGGGTTAAAAAATTTTTAATACATACCATTTCAGCCCGTTTAAACACGCGGCATTTTTATCCTGGCCAGATATTCTATTTTTCCTGCCCTTCTTTATGAAGCTTAGCAATGGGGAATAAAATCAAAAACAAAAGACTGATCAGGGCAATTCCCCAACCTAATCCCATCAAATCCACCAACCAACCGATAATCGGGCTAATAAGCACCACAATCAGCGTTTCCATCTGCGACATGGTCGAAAGGCCGGAAGCCATAATTTCCGAAGGCAGGGTTTCACTTAAATAACTGACAATTAACGGCCGGCGCATGTTTCGCACCAAATACAATCCGACAAATAGCAAAGCAGCCAAAGCGGGAATCCCTATAGTGAGGCTTACGCCAGCTAACAGCGTAAGGAAAATACCGGTTAAATAAGCGACATCAATGGCCCTTGCCAAATTTTTAAAACGGCTCTCCAGGCGATACGCATTTCGCGAACTGAAAGAGGTCAGCAAATACAAAATAAAATAGGTAAAACCTACCAAAACCGAGGTTCGCTCCTTTTGTCCCAAAAACAAAAAGACGGGCAACTGCAAAGCGACAATCTTTAATAGTGGCTGAAAGTAATCTTTTAATGCCTTAAAAAAACCGCCGTAACTGGACGCACTGAAAAACTGTTGCCAATATTCCAGTTTTGCAAACTGTTTAAAATACGATTTCAGCACATCGCCTAAGCGTTGCCACAATTTGCCTTCTTCTTGCAGGCGCATTTGCCGGTTGCCGGCATGATTTAAGTAGGAGGGGTAAGAAAGCAAATTCAATAAATCCAGAAAGTAGGGCAAGGCCGAAATTAAAAACAATAAGCGGTATTGCTTCCCCCAGAGAATAATGCCGATTGCCAATAAAGAACTTAAAGCGGAACCCATTTGCGACCAGGATCGGGTACGTCCGTAAAATTGGGTTTTCAGATTCAAAAGGTTATTTCGTTCCAGATAACTTAAAATCATAGCCTTGTGCGTGCCGGATCGGAATGCTTCGCCTGTTCCGAACAAAATCATGGCCAGAGCAAACAACCAATACGAATGGCTGAAATAAAAAATAAAAAATGAAACAAGATAAGAAGAGAACGAAAAAACCATGGCATTTTTTCGGCCGTAGCTGTCTGCCACAATTCCGGAAGGAATTTCAAAGAGATTTTTGCTAATTTCGCGGATGGAATAAAGCGTGCCGATCTGAAAAAAAGAAAAACCGACTTCGCGCAAAATAAGAATAATAAAAGCGTCAAAAAAACGTAAATTCTTTAGAAAGCCGTAAGCACAAAATTTATAATACTGAAAACTGCGGAATATTTGGTGATTATTCCGGAATCCCATGTGACCGTCCTCACTTGCCACTAAGCAATAAATAATCTAAATTCACTTTGTTTTAATTTATTATAATTATTGTTGTTTTGAAAAACTTATTTTTAATAAGTAATTTAATAATCTAAAAAACAGGAGCAGTTTTGCAGCTTGTTTTGCGATTTGCACCAAGCCCGACCGGCTATTTGCATGTGGGCGGCGCCCGCACAGCTATTTTTAACTGGCTAATTGCCCGCCAGAAAAAAGGACGTTTTTTATTACGCATCGAAGATACTGATCGTGCCCGCTCCAGCGAAGAATCAATTCAAAAAATACTTTCCTCTTTAAAATGGCTTGGCCTGGATTGGGATGGAGAAATCCACTACCAAAGCGCCAATAAACAACGCCATCTAAATATCGCCTATCGGCTTTTGGAAGAGGGTAAAGCCTATCGCTGTTTTTGCACGAAAGAGGAATTGGAAGAAAAACGCAAACGTGCCGAAGCCCTTAAGCTGGATCCGCGTTATGACGGCACTTGCCGCCATTTGACTCCTGAGCAAATACAACAAAAATTGGATCAGGGTTTGCCCTACGCTATTCGTTTTAAAGTTCCTGAAGGTCGTGTTACATACAATGACTTAATCCACGGCTCGACGACTATCGAAAATAATACCTTGGATGATTTCATCATTGTCCGTTCGGACAACACCCCTGTTTACCAATTAGCGGTAGTTGTTGATGATCATGACATGGGTGTAAACCTTGTTTTGCGCGGAGATGACCATATTTCCAATACCAATAAACAAATTTTACTTTATCAGGCTTTAAACTGGGAGGTGCCCCAATTCGGACATTTACCTTTGATTTTAGGCCCGGATAAAAATCGTTTGTCCAAACGCCACGGCGCCACCTCGGTGGAAGAATTTCAAAAAATGGGCATTTTCCCGGAAGCATTGTTTAATTATCTCTGTCTATTAGGCTGGTCACCGGGTGATGACCGCGAATTTTTCAGCAAAGAAGAATTGATTCAGCAATTTAGCCTTGAACGCGTTAACAAAACCCCGGCAGTTTTCGATTTACAGAAATTGCTGTGGATGAATAGCAAGTATCTGTATGAGAAATCCTTCCGTGATCTTTTGCCTTTTGTCAAATCGTGGCTTAAGGATAAAGGCCTGCCCCTAAGCTGTTTAGAAGATGAGCATTTTATCTATCTGATCAGCCTGTTAAAAATTCGTTCCAAAACAATAAATGAATTAACCGATCAATTGATATTCTATTTTGAAGATCCTTACGAGTACGAAGAAAAAGGCGTTAAAAAATATTTTAAAAAAGAAAACAGCCTGCAAATCCTTTCCGAGCTGTTTAATCTTTTTGAACAACAACCTGCCCAATTTTTCGACAACATGGAGGAAATTGAACAGAGTATCCGTTCTTTAGCCGAAAAAATGGGGCTTTCAGCCGGGAAAGTTATTCATCCTTTGCGTTTAGCCCTAACCGGACGCACAACCAGCCCGGGTATTTTTGAACTTATTTATGTACTTGGCAAAAAAAAGGTTTTGAATCGGCTAAAAAATGCTATAAATTACACTAAAAAGCTGAATAATTAAAATGCTGCATGAAGATTTAAACATATTCGCCCATAACACTGACGAAAATCTAACACGCCTGCTTGACGGAATATTGGGCACTATTGGTTATCATCTGGTGCAGGAATCTGGTAATCTTTTCCCCTTTCAAACTCTGATTTCGCATTCTTTTGATTTGCTGATCATCGACGATTCGGCATCAACTTTTATTCCTAAAAACTTAAAGCAAATTCAGCTAATCAGCCCCGAAATTCATACCATTCTTATTAAAGAGCATCTGAACGATTTGGAAGTTTGGACAGATTTTAAAAATTTAAACATTGTCGAACGTAAAGCGCTTCCGGAACGTTTACCGCTTATAATAAGCCATTTTTATTCAGAATTCAGCAACCGTAGAGTTTCTAATTTAACATATTGGAACCTGCTCAAAACCGCTCTGACAGAAACGGGTTTATTCACAGCCATTTTGGATTCAACATCCGAAATTTTATTTTTAAACAAAGTGGCGCAGGAAATTTTAAAAATTAATTTTGACGAAGAATCCACTTTCAAATTTTCCGATTATTTAAAAGAAGGCGGAAAAGTCTGGAATTACATCACCAATAAATTCCGTACTCCGCATAATAACGCCCTGAATGTACAACTGGAGCTTGTTGATAGTAATTACAATGAATTTACCTTCCCTGTAACCGTAAAAACCGTACAAAACGGCAATGCGTATTTTATTGTTCAGGGGACCTGCCTTTCGAATTCTGCCAGTTCGCCATCCATGTCTTCCGAAACGGTACTCAATGCTTTTGCCGATTCACTGGCTAATGAATTGCTTAACCCGCTGAATGTTATTTGGGGGCGGCTGCAGTTATTCCAAACAAGCTCCAACCTAAATGATCAGGATAAGCACCATTTGGAAATGGTAGAACGCCAAATTCAGCGTATTAATGATGTAATTGCACGTCTGGTTTCTTTTACTTCCATTAAGCGGGATTTGGTACCGCAAAAAATCTTTTTAAACGAAATTTTAAAACGTCTGTTTTTTCAGGCTTCCTGGAAAGCCCACAAAGACCGCTTGCATTTTAAACTTGACAAAGATTTACCGGCCATTTATGGACAGGTTGCACACATTGAACTCTTGTTTAATATGATTATTGATCTTATATTAAACTTAACACCTGCAAAAACAAAGATTATTCTTGCAACCCGATCGGGAAAATCGGCAAAGGATGGCCAGGAAAAGATCGTTGCTCAAATTACAATACAGAATTACACGGAAGCGCTGGATCAATATTTACTTAAGAACAGTTTGCAATTTAAAGATACAGGCAAAATGAAATTTGCTCTGGAATTAACCATTATTCGCTTTATTATAGATGAGTACCAGATTCGGCATGAATTAATTGAGGATGGTTCATCCTTGATTTTGTCATTGAGTTTTACCAGTATGTAACAATTTTCAGGGGGCTTAATGAAATCCAGAATATTGATTGTGGATGATGAGCAGGATGCGCTTGATTTAATGAAGGAAGTATTTGAAACCAAGGGATACTTACCAATAACCGCTACAAACGGCCTGGATGCTTTAAGCGTTATCAAACAGCAGGAACCGGATATCGTTTTAACCGATATTCGCATGCCGGAAATGGATGGCATGGAACTTTTACGCATTCTTACCAAAGAATATCCGCATATCCCTGTAATAATGGTTACGGCGCATGGCACCATTGAAACCGCAGTTGATGCTATGAAAATGGGCGCCAAGGATTACATCCTCAAACCGATTCGGCTGGATGAAATTCTGGCCAAAGTTGAGCGCATTACACAGCTCAGCTCATTAATCAAAGAAAACGAATACCTGCTGAGCAAGCTCAAACAAACGTACGATTTCACAAACATGATCGGCAAAACCGATAAAATTCGGCAACTGTTTGAACTGATCAAAGATGTCGCTGCGACAAATACCACCGTTTTAATTGAGGGTGAAAGCGGGGTAGGGAAAGAACTTATTGCAAATGCCATTCACTACAACAGTCCCCGGGCTAAACGTCCCTTCGTAAAAGTAAATTGCGGTGTATTGGCAGAAAGTTTGCTGGAAAGTGAATTGTTCGGACACGTACGCGGTGCGTTTACCGGTGCAATCCGCGATAAAATCGGACGCTTTGAAATGGCCAATGGCGGCACACTGTTTTTGGATGAAATCGGCGATATTTCTCTGAACATGCAGTTAAAATTATTGCGTGTATTGCAGGAAGGTGAATTCGAGCGGGTCGGCGGTACGGAAACCATTAAGGTGGATGTGCGCATTATTGCCGCCACCAATAAAGATTTGAAAAAAGCCATTAAAGAAGGTACGTTTCGGCAAGATTTGTATTACCGGCTGAATGTTATTCCCGTACATGTGCCTCCTTTGCGGGAACGCCGCGAAGACATTAAATACTTAACCTACCATTTTATTGAAAAATTCAACAAGATTTACGGCAAGCAAATTCGTGAAATCTCGCCTGAAGCCATGCGCATTCTGGAGGGCTACGATTATCCGGGCAATATTCGGGAGCTGGAAAATTTAATCGAACGCGTTATTGTATTAAGTAAAAAAGACACCATCGGCGTGGAAGATTTACCCGAAAACGTCCGCAATTATGTGGGGGATTCATTTAGCGACGAAATCGATTTTTCAAAGGGATTTAATAAGCTTGTGGAAGATTTCGAAAAAAATCTGATTATTAAAGCATTGGAAAAAAATAAATTCAATCAGGTTCAAACGGCCAAAATGCTCAATATGAATCGCAGCACGCTCATCTCCAAATTAAAAAAATATCAGATTTCCTGAATCGACAATGCCGGCAGGAATGATTTTCTTGTGCCTTAACCAGACTGAAAACCACTACCCATAACAGAAAAGCCGATAATTTTAAATACCTGTTCACTGTCAATCGTTTGCTCCCAGATTTGCTGATCCGTTTAAAATTGCGAAACTTCGACCGAACCATCCAAATCTCTGCTCCCGCGTTGAAAATCTAAAAAATATTCTCTTCATCTTTGCAATGATTTAAAATCCTTTGTAATTTCCGTATTCACAAATAGTTTGCGGATTTTTCAGCAATTTCATTTCCATTGAACCGGCATTTAAAACAGCGAGGGATTCCCGCTGCTTTCTAAAATGAATGTTGGTATCCGCCTACTGCGAAGCGCTTGTTCAATAGTTCCGCAATCTTTTTGATGTTTTGAAATTTAACCGGAGTTTAACTATGCCCGTAAAAAGTTTGCTCAGCCGCGCTAAACAAAAATGGGAACAAACCACTTTGCACAAAGTATTGCAGCGTTTCCCCGAACGCAAAGAGCAATTTACCACTAATTCATGGCTTCCGGTAGATCGCCTTTATTTACCACGCCCCATGAGTGAAGCAGAATATGTGCAGCGTATCGGCTTTCCGGGCGAATATCCGTTCACACGCGGTGTGCAGCCCACCATGTATCGCGGCCGATTTTGGACCATGCGCCAATACGCCGGATTTGGCACTGCGGAAGAATCGAACAAACGTTACAAATATTTACTCAGTCAGGGGCAAACAGGCCTTTCCGTCGCCTTTGATTTACCCACACAAATCGGCTACGATTCTGATGACCCGCACAGTCTGGGAGAGGTTGGTAAAGTAGGCGTGGCTATTGACAGCCTTGAAGATATGGAAACACTTTTTGACGGCATTCCCCTGGATAAAGTTTCTACTTCTATGACTATTAACGCACCGGCTGCGGTGCTGTTAGCCTTTTACATTGCTCTGGCCGAAAAGCAGGGCGTACCAAAGGACAAATTACGCGGCACCATTCAGAACGATATTTTAAAGGAATACATTGCACGAGGCACATATATTTTTCCACCAAAACCTTCCCTGCGTTTGATTACCAATATTTTTGAATACTGTTCAAAAGAAGTGCCTCAATGGAATACGATCAGTATTTCGGGTTATCATATTCGGGAGGCCGGTTCAACGGCTGTACAGGAAATTGCCTTTACCCTGGCCGATGGCATTGAATATGTTCAGGCAGCTATCAATGCCGGATTAAATGTCGATCAGTTTGCCGGACGTCTTTCTTTCTTTTTTAATGCGCACAACGACTTACTGGAAGAAGTGGCTAAATTTCGGGCGGCGCGGCGCATTTGGGCTAAAATCATGAAAGATAAGTTTGCTGCCAAAAAAGAACGCTCCTGGATGATGCGTTTCCACACGCAAACCGGTGGAAGCACCTTAACGGCCCAGCAGCCAGATAATAACATCGTTCGAGTTACCATTCAGGCGCTATCTGCGGTTTTAGGCGGTACGCAAAGTCTGCACACAAATTCCAAAGACGAGGCGCTTGGCCTGCCCACGGAAGATTCGGTACGTATTGCCCTGCGCACGCAGCAAATCGTGGCTTACGAATCCGGCGTTACAAGCACGGTTGATCCTCTGGCCGGTTCCTATTACATCGAACATTTAACCGATACCATCGAAGAAGAGGTGTGGAAATACCTGCAAAAAATCGAATCCATGGGCGGCATGGTGGCGGCTATTGAAAAGGGTTACGTACAAAAAGAAATTCAGGACGCTGCATATCGTTACCAAAAAGAAGTGGAAGCAGGAGAACGCGTGGTGGTTGGC
>Ga0256842_1003399_pt1 | contig 10613 bp, 9 predicted proteins | sample 4559240metaG_FD_185973 | JGI IMG/M metagenome (GOLD analysis project Ga0256842, IMG submission 185973) | Hydrothermal vent microbial communities from Guaymas Basin, Mexico - 4559-240 | ecosystem: Environmental > Aquatic > Marine > Hydrothermal vents | place: Mexico: Guaymas Basin | collected...
TCGACCATCACTCATGATCTTTAAGGATGCCTAAATCCCTTTGGATGGGCAGAAGTCCTTAGAGGGTAGCCTAACCCACTATAAACCACCACAAACGCCTCCAAAAATAAAACGGAGCAACACATAATCTGCATAATGCTTAGGACTATTTCCTCTGGCTGTTTTGTTTTCGTCGCGGCATGTTTTTGTTGGTTTTGCTTCGTTTGGAGGGCTTGCCTTTTGCAGACTATTCCTGCTGGATTCGATCGTGGTGGAGTAAGCACTTACGTACTTATGGATAGTTGCGGCTTTGATGCCTTAAAACAATAGGTTAGGTGCTGAACATGAATTCTGGCGAAACTTACGTTAGCTTGTTATCTTTAGGGATACTGATTAGCTTCGCTTTAACTGCTTCTTCCCTTTGTTCATCAGGTATTCCTCAACACAATTGTCGAATAATTTGATGAATTCCTCCTCCAAGCCTCTGGAAAACGTTGTTGCACACGCGTAGCCGTGGCATGCATCAACATCCCCGCCTACTTTAGTGGCTGCGCACGGTACCACATAATTATATCCCGGCATCTCACCTTTCAAGACCTTCTCTTCTAACTTTGACGGTAATCTGAATGATACCTTAACTATTTCCCAGCTGAACTTTCCTAACTTGGGTATCTCTTTAGGCATATTTTGAAAGCCTGCTAGGTAGAGGTATGGGTTCACGAATTCCTTGTTTCTTATCTCCATGCAGAACTCCCCGATGACCTTAACGCCCATCGGGGCGAACATGTCATGTACGTGAAACCATTGGATGTACTTCCCTTTATTAAGTCCTTGTGACTTCAGCATCTCTGTCACTCTATTAAATGCTTTAGCCTTGAGGCTCGCAAGGTTCTTTAAGGTTTGATAGTATTCCGCATTTGGCCCTTTGAGTGCGGTCCTGATGCCTATATCTGGCCCATTCATTAAGTAACCGACAGCTCCTAGTATTGTCAAGCTCTTTGCAAAACGTTCTGAATCCACCCCATCAAATATCTTTAGAACATACCTTTCTTTTCCTCCCTCACTAACGATTTCCACCTGTCCATTCTCTACCGCCTCAATAAGGATCCTCCTGTTCACGCCGACCAACTTGCCGAACCTATGATGGCTGTCTCCCACAGCACCTATTACGCTTAAATACGCTAGGTCATTGTTCTTCTTATTAAGGCACTTTGCAAAGAGGTAAGCGGCTCCTGCTGCAGAAATTTCTTTATCGCCGCTTATTCCATAAATCTCTGTTGAGAGAACATGCACCCTAGGATCCTGTACGTTCCCCGCGTGGTGATGGTCAATTATTATTATTTCATTACCTCCACCCCCGTATTCGGCATTTATTTTTGAGATGATTGGTGCTGCCCCAGCCCCTAAGTCGGCGAAGAGTAGTAGCCCTTTGAACTTAGTGACTAACCTTTCAACAATTTCCGGGCGAACCCTCTCTAGAGGTATGTTCTTTACCTTTATTCCCTCACGCGTAAGTGCCTCCATTATCACCGCAGCTGAGGTCAGCCCATCAGCATCGTTATGATGCGCCAGCGTTACTTCCCTGTATTCTTTAACAATTTCCGCCGCCTGCTTTAGATCAGTAATGTACTTATCTAGCATTGCTTCTCGCCCCCGACAAGCTTCACTAAGGCTCTCACAGAGTTGAACACGTAGTCTATCTTTGATTTGGTAACATCATCCATTTTCTCAAGGTCATCGCGTCTCGTAATGCCTGTAAGCACTAACACTGTGGTTAAGCCTAACTCCTTTGCCGGAAGAATATCCGTATATATTTGGTCACCAACCATTATTGTTTTCTCAGGCGGCGTTCCAAGTCTATCTAACGCCACCTTGTATATGAGTCTGGAAGGCTTCCCTATTATTAGGGGCTTAACCCCTGTGGCGGCCTCTATCGCTCCTAGGAAAGTGCCCGTACCAGGTATTGGTTTACCGTCCGACCCAGGGAATAATTTATCTGGATTAACAGCCACAAATTTGGCGTTAGCTAGCATAATAGCGCGTATGGCCCCTGTGAACTTCCACCTGTTCTCCTCTGTCACGAATCCTTTCTCATCAAAGGGAGAACCTGCAACTACGAATTCCGCTTCCTCTGGGTCATTAACCAGTATCAGGCCTGCTCGCCTCAACTCTTTCATCAGCCCTTCATGTCCCACCACGTAAACCTTACGTGTTTTAGAGTGTCTCGCTACGTAATCAGCCGTGGCGCTGGTTGCTAACACCAGATCCTCCGGCCATACATTAATACCGATGCTCCTCAGCGTCTGGACGTACTCTTCGCGGGATTTCGTCGATAAGTTTGAGAGGAATATTACTTTAAGACCTAATTCCCTCAACTTATTTACTGTCTCTGGAGCACCAAGTATTGGTTTACTTCCGCGTTTAAGAACCCCATCTATATCCAGGATCACGCCTTCATACTTTCTCCCGCTCACGCGTACGTCACCACAAAATTCATGCACGTATGTGAAGAATTCACAGCACGTTAATTACTTTAGTAGCGTCGTAACCCTCATACAGGATCTTGTAAACGGTATGGATTATTGGTGCGTCCCTAGGCCCTATTCCTTTTCTTAGTAGGAAATTATGAAGTGTGAGTGCGTTAGCATACCCCTCCACAACACCTAGGTTTCTTGCTTTCATCTCCTTAAAGGCTTCCTCAACGCTTAGCCCTGAACCAAGTAACCTCCCGAACAATCCGTTCCTGCCTCCTAAGCACGTTACGTATAGGTCGCCAAAGCCCGAAAGCCCGAAAGCGGTTTCTTTCTTACCGCCTAACCTGCTGACAATTTCGGCCATTTCACTAACGGACTTAGTTATCATAGATGCTCTTAGATTCTTGTACCCTTCGACGGAATTTTTAGCTGAATAGCCCTCAACTATACCGTAAGCTATTGCGTAGGGGTTCTTTAACGCGGCACATAATTCTGTACCGATAACGTCGCTCGTTACGGATATCCTATAGTATTGCGTTTCAAATATCTTCTTAGCTTCCAGTGCAACCTCCTCCCTCACCGAAGAATAGACAACGTGCGTAGGCATCCTCCTAGAGAGCTCCGCCGCTAGAGACGGTCCTGAAACAAACACTATGTCCACGCCGCCTAAGTTCTTGCTGATTACTTGAGTCATAGTCATGAACTCCCCGTTGAACTCCTCGATCCCCTTAGTAACGGTCATTACGATTTTTCCTTCATAACCCCCTACATCCCTCAATCTCTGAGTGATGGGGTAAACACCCTTAGAGCTAACTGCAATTACTATTACCTCCGAATCCTCTACAGCTTCCTTTAAACTACTTGGGCCATATAGGGAGATTTCCTTAGGCAGGCGAGTCTTCAACCTAGGGTGCTCCCTACCTTGGGCAAGAGCGTTCAGTATTGGTTTATCAAACTCCGTGAACCATAGTTTGATGTCATGCCCATTATCGGCTAAAGGTATAGTTAATGCTGAGCCCATAGCCCCTGCTCCAAGTATGGTTATCTTGGCCATGGGGGGGATCACCAAGAAAGTCTAATCCGGAATAACTACTACTCTGCTTGGGTCTATTCTAACCTTAATGACAGAACCCGGTGAAATCCTGAGGTTAGCAGGCGTCTTAAACCTGAGGTTCCATTTCCCTAGTTTAATGTCATAGTCTATAGCGTCTCCTGTGTATGTAGCTCTCTCAACCACTGCTTCAAACACATTGTCATTTGATTCCTCCGCCAACACTATGTGTTCTGGCCTAATAACCAATAGGACGTTGCTTGACTTACTAATTTTCTGCAAGTTACCTGTTGCTTTAATAACGATGTGATCCTCTGTCTCAACCAGCACCTGTCCTGTGTCCTTATTTAGTATCTCTACCACCTTTCCGCGTATAAACCTAGTTACGCCTAAGAATCCTGCTACGAACTTTGTTGCTGGCCTGTTATAGATTTCTTCAGGCGTGCCTATCTGCTGTATTTTCCCTTTGTTTAGGATAGCTATTCTATCGCATATCGCGAAGGCTTCGGCCTGATCATGCGTTACGTAAATGGAGGTTATTTTCAGTCTTTTCTGAAGTTTCCTTAACTCAAATCGTACCTGCTCTCTTAACTTCGCGTCTAGGTTACTTAATGGTTCGTCAAAAAGGAGTGCACGTGGTTGAAGGACTATCGCCCTCGCCACAGCCACACGTTGTTGCTGACCACCCGACATTTGATGAGGATATCTGTCAAGGAGTTCCTCTATCTGCAGAAGTTCTGCGGCCCATTTTATCCTTGCCTTAATCTCGTCTTCCGGGATCTTCCTTAACCTGAGTCCGAACGCTATGTTCTCGTACGCCGTTAGATGGGGAAACAGGGCCCAGCTCTGGAACACCATACCCATGTTGCGTTTCTCTGGTGGTTTATCAGTTATGTCCTCACCATCCACTAACACCCTTCCTCTATCAGGCTTCGTTAGCCCAGCAATTATGCGTAGGGTGGTTGTTTTGCCGCTACCGCTGGGTCCTAGTAGGCCAAAGAACTCCTTATCCTCTATCTTAAGGTACGGTATATCAGCAGCTACAACCCCCTTGAATTTTTTTAGTATGTTTTCTAGCACTATTACGACCATTATTACCCCCCACCCAGACCAAGTGAAACTTGAAGGTATTTCTCGAGAAATGCGGCTATGCCTATGGCCGGAACTACTATCAGCAGGCTTAGCGCGGCAGCGGGCTGGGGTGTCAGGTAGTAACCTCCAACATATTCATATATTGATACTGGAAGGGTCTTCACTCCAGGGAATCCCAGCAGCATCGTTAATATGAATTCATTTAAGGACCATGAAAAGGCAAACACCCCTCCTGCGAGTATTCCGCGCCAGGTTAACGGTATGTAAACCTTCTGGATAACTTTTAATTTCGAGGCCCCCAATACTCTGGCCACTTCCTCAAGTTCCCTCGGAACCTGCATGAATGCGGCTGTTATACTTCTTAACGTGTAGGGAATAGCCCCTATCATGTGGGCAGGTATTAATGCCCAATAATTATTCAGTAACCCTAAGCGGGAATAAAGTGGAAGTAATCCCACACCTATGACAATAACCGGTAGTGCCATGTTCATGTTAACTAAGTTCTCAGTTATTAGGCTTAATTTATTCCTCCTGGTCCCTAGGACATAACCAGCTGGTATGCATAAAGCCAGCGTCGCTATCATGACTAAAGGCGCTAACGTGTAGCTATATATGAATGACATTCGAGTATCATAATTCTCAAGCACCCATGAAAACCACTTGAATCCCAGCTTCGAGGGGAATAACTGGTATGCGTACCAGACCTCAGCGAAGGCGTACTCCACCAGGACAAGTAAGGGAAGCACTATATAAGCAACCACGAGTCCTATTATTAGTATGTCCCAGATCTTCTGCTTCCTCAAGGCAATCCTCACCTCACTTGAATTATCACCCTCTTCGTTGTAAATCTGAAGAATATGTAACCCAGTACTAGTGATGATATTATGTAGAATACTCCTGAAACGTATGCTGTCTGGAACCTAAAGAGCCTTGTGACGTCAATATATATCATCACGTTTAAGAATTGCGGCCAACTCCCTCCTAGTATTAACGGTATGGATACTCCAGCCATCGTTGCTAGGAGTATTATTGCGGATGTAGCAATTATGGAGTACTTCGTTATAGGTATGTATACCTTCCTGATGATGTCCCATGTTGACGCACCTAAAGTTCTTGCCGCATCCACTAGATCTTGACTCACAAGCTGCAGGGGTCCATAGAACATCATGAACGCTACAACGAATCTAATCCATACCTCGCCAAAAAGTATGCCTATGCCGTGAGGGTCATTGACTAAAGGTATCGGGCTTTTTATTATGCCTAAGCTCATGAGTATCCCATTTATAACGTAGGACAGGTACCCTGAAGGAAATAGTAGAGTCCACCACATAAAAGCACCTACAACATAGGGAACAAACAAGGGCACAGTCATCACTGTTGATATTTTCTGCCATATCCTAGGTTTCTTAATTGTTAAGTATACGGCAAAAAGATACCCCGCTATGACACTTATCACAGTAGCTATCAAACTTATGTATATGGTGAAGAAAAGCGAGTATAAGTAAGGCTCACTTGGGTCAATGAATTTTAAGTAACCCTCAAGACTGAACTTTGACTGTCCCCCAAAAAGGGATATTCCAACAGAACCTAACACCACATTAAGTAGCGGAATAAATACCATTACAGCAAGGAAGGCGTATAGGGGAAAAAGAAAGAGGATTGATATTATATCATCCTTTGATATTTTCATATCATCCAACCCCGTTACTTTCTAGCAACGAGGTTTACCCATTGTTGCATTAAGTAGAACATGTAGTCAGCGTGCCTGAACCATAGCGGACCAAAGTTTCTCCAAGTGATTAAGTCGTTGTAAGGCGGGTTCTTGGGCCACCAGGGCTGCTCCTTGACACTCTGGGGAACTAGTTCCCAAGCCTTTGTTACTGCGGGGTAGGCCCCTATCTTCTCAGGTATTAACGCTTGAACCTTATCGGAGAGCAACCAGTTAATGAACACTAACGCAGCAGCCTTGTGCGGGGCGTTAAACGGTATGAACACGCCGTCAAATGGACCAGGCATCGTAGGTTTAGGTATGTACATGCCAACCCAATCAGGGTTGAGCCTCCCGCTCTCCACCTCCTGCATAGTTATTGATATCCACATAGGTTCAAGCCAAACCTTCCCTGCCTCAAATAGTTCTATCGTTGCCTTGTTACCCTGCGGGTAGGTTCCCGGCATGTACATATACTTCTCTAAGGTGTTCAGATAGTCCCAGAATGACATGTTGTACTTACCTGGTGAATTGAATAGTTCCTCAGCACGTTTCTCACTAAACGCAGCGAAGGCGAACTTATCGTACCCATAATACCATTCAGCAAGCCCGATTAAGAATGTATGACCGCTTCCTCCCTTATTCGGGTCACAGTACGTGAACTTTCCTGGGTGCTTCTTAACCCATTCAAGTAACTCGTCGAAGGACTGGGGCAACTCACTAGGCTTGAGTAAGTCTTTACGATACAGGAAGCCAACCCACCACGATAGTATAGGCAGATGCCTACCGTTCGTTGGGTACATGTCATGGAAGTACTTCGCGACAAACGGTATTCCCTTGGCATTAGGTATGATTTCCGCTAGATTTACATCGTAAACCGCACCAGCAGTATAGGCCATTTCAAAAGGCTTAGACCATGCCAGAACCACATCGATACTACCGACGGTCTTACCCGCTTTCTTCTCACTAATTAACCTTTGAACAGTGTCGAACCAGCTTCCATGCACGTACGTACACTTAATCCCAGTCTCTTTAGTGAACATCTGACAAAGGTTTGTGAAGAAGTTCCTTTCATAAGTGCTTCCAAACCCGTACCACACAACCTCTCCTTCCTTCTTAGCTAGTTGGACTATCTGATCCCAAGAGAGCGTATATACGTTTCTAGTGTCCAGCTCTTGAGGAATACCGCCCGTGGAAGTAACGGTCTTCGTCACCGTTACGGTCCCGCCACCGCCGCCACCAAGAGTGACTGTTGACGTTACGGTGCTCGTGATCGTCTCGGTAGCTGGCTTCTGAGCAGCATATATTCCGTACGCTGCACCATACCCTATACCAATTCCTATTAAGAACAATATTACCAGAGAAGCTATGTACTTTGTGTCCATTTTATGGACCCTTGTGTGAGGGTTCGTTATTTTTCTTTTTAAAATTTTCGTTTCGGGCATCAGAACAAAAGTTTTAAAAAACATAAAGTAGAATATATTATTTTATACTAAAATTCCTCTTCTCCATAGATTTTTAATTGCTCTAAATTTATTGATCTAGCTTTACATGTTACGTCTAGGATAAGTCAAAACCAAAGGTTTAAAGAAGTTTACCAGGGCTCTTTTTCCCCTTAAGGTGGGCGTCCTACTTGTTTTATTAGGTTCACGGCCGCGCCTAAGTGTTATAAGGGTGCAAGGGCAAAGTCTTGCATTTCCTCCTCTCAAGCTCACCTCAAGTCTGTGGTAGATTATATTTTTAGTAACTCTTAAGGGTAAGAAGGCTAGTGTCAGGTATACACTTAGTAGCTCTAGGGGTTATGGTGCTGGTGATGTACGTTGTGATCCATGTCATGGGTGTCCCTATGATCGTTGTTCCCTAGTTAATGGGTTGTTGGAGGAGGATTGCCCTGTACGTGATCAGCTTGCTGGGGATTATGCGCGGCCGTAATTAGTGCTGGCGTAATTACTATCTTACTCCTTAATTAACCTACACCGTGTAACCAGCCCTAGCAAGTTATCAGATTGAGTTACGGGTAAAAACTTAAGTAATGAATACAAGTTCTTACGAGCAGCTTGAGGTGAGCACGTGTCGAGAGCCGCCAGCACCTCAGTTACCGAGGACTGCATCTGCAGGGTTGAGGGCCTCACGAAAGACTACGGTAGCTTCAGAGCTGTGGATAACATTAGTTTCTGCGTCCGCAGAGGGGAGATCTTCGGTTTCTTAGGTCCTAACGGCGCAGGGAAAACCACCACGATAAGGATGCTCTGCGGGTTAACTAAGATAACGAAGGGTAAGGCCATCATCGATGGTCACGACCTTAGGAAGGAGGAGAGGATCGTCAAGAAGCTGATAGGGGTTGTGCCCGATATCTCCAACCTGTATGCGGAGCTTTCATGCTGGGATAACCTGATCTTCTGCGGGGAAATGTATGGCGTGCCTAGGGAGGAGAGGGTGAAGCGTGCTGAGGAACTACTGAAGTTCTTCGGGTTGGGGAGATTTAAGAACAGGAAGTTCAAGAACTTGTCGAAGGGTCTTAAGAGGAGGTTAACCATCGCCGCTGCCCTCATGCATAGCCCGAAGATCCTCTTCCTCGACGAACCCACCATAGGGTTAGACGTTCTAGGTAAGAGGAAGATATGGGAGATAATCAACGAGTTAAACAGGCGGGGCGTCACGATATTCCTCACGACTCATAACATTTATGAGGCGTTCAGGCTCTGCCATAGGATAGCCGTGATTAATCAAGGGAAGATCGTGGCTGTGGGGACGCCGAACGAGTTGAAGAGGATGGTTGCCGCGCAGGAGATCGTGGAGGTTTCCTTCAGTCCCTCCACACCGCATACGGAGGACATCCTAAGTATTGAGGGCGTCGTTAGCGTTAAGGTCGTTGATAACACTCTGAGGCTCGTGGTGGATGACGCACTCACAGCCCTTGACGGCATCATCGAGTACGCACGTCATAAAGGACTGAGGATAAGCATGCTTAGCTTAAGAGGGGCTGACGCAGAGGAGGTGTTCCTGAGCCTCGTGGGTGGTAAGAATGCGTGACGTGCTGGAACACGCGTACTACATAGCGAAGAAGGACCTGAAGGAATACTACATGAAGCCAGGAACGATTAGCTGGGGCGTGCTGTTCCCGATAGCGTTCACCGCGGCCTTCCTGTTCAAGAGGGGAGAGTACTCTGTGTGGGCCGCGCCGGGACTCATAGCCATGACCGTGCTCTTCAGCGCGACCTCCATGGCTGGGGCATCCATAGTTTTCGAGAGGAGGATAGGGTCTTTCGAACGCCTCCTACTCTTCCCTACGAGGTACGTCTCCATCGCTCTAGGTAAGTCCTTCGGCGGCTTCCTATTCGGGCTAATCACCTCGCTAACAACCCTGCTCATAGTGTACGCGCTACTGCACGCGTTCCCCCTAAACCCAGCGCTCTTCGCCCTATCACTACTACTAGCAATTCTCCAGTCCTCGAGCTTCGGCGTGCTAATAGCGTTCGCCATCAAGGACCCCTCACAAACAATGACGGTATTCAACATAGTGAGGTTCCCCATGATCTTCCTATCGGGAGTAATCATACCGATTAACCAGCTACCACCACCCCTAGGAGCACTGTCCTACGCGCTCCCCCTCACATACTCAACAGAACTAATCAGGTACTCCTACACCGGGGAGTACTCCGTGATACCGCCCGCCATAGCTTCCGTCGCTATGGTAGTACAGACACTGGCTTTCCTAATAATAACTTCGATGTTGATAAGGAAGAGCATACCGTGATTAATTGGATTTGAGATTAATCTCTTTATAAAGATAATAAAGATAAAAAAACAATACAGTCAAGCTAAATGTTAAGGGGCAGAAATGCCGAATATTAAAATAACCTGTACCGACGCAAGCCAATATAGCCCACCTTCCGGACACCTGAATCCATCTGCCCAATACTATTCCATTTAACAAGTTAAGGAAGTACCTCAAGGATTGCGGATGCGTGCTGTGTAGCGACCGCCTCGGGCTAGCCGCGCTTACCCCGTCTCAGCACCTCATACTGAGACGCCACTATGGCAGCCAGTATTAACGCCATTCCCGCCGCCCTCATTGGGGTTACCGCCTCCCTCAGTAGCGTCGAAGCTATTACCGTGGCTACGACGGGCTCTAGCAGGAATATTAGGGCCGCGCTCGCCGGATCGACACGCCTCTGCCCGAAGACCTGCAAAGTGAATGCTGCGTCAGCGCACGCTAGGCCTAAGTACGTGACTACCGGGATTATCGTGAGGGGTATTCGGGGAACGCCGTTTAAGGCTACATCAGGTACGATGAAGAACATGCTCG
>Ga0256842_1003400_pt1 | contig 10610 bp, 11 predicted proteins | sample 4559240metaG_FD_185973 | JGI IMG/M metagenome (GOLD analysis project Ga0256842, IMG submission 185973) | Hydrothermal vent microbial communities from Guaymas Basin, Mexico - 4559-240 | ecosystem: Environmental > Aquatic > Marine > Hydrothermal vents | place: Mexico: Guaymas Basin | collected...
AGTCCACAAGGCACTTTTAAATTTAATGAAAAACAGAACATGCATAATTATTGCTCACAGATTATCAACTGTTTTGTCTGCTGACAGGATAGTTGTTATGTACAAAGGAGAAATCATAGATATAGGGAAACATCAGGAATTACTACAAAGGTGCGCTTTGTATAAAAGATTATATGAGCTTCAATTTGAAGAAAAAAATAAAATAACGGAGAGGGAGGGATTCGAACCCCCGGAGGACCGTTAGGCCCTCAGTGATTTTCAAGACCACCGCCTTCGACCACTCGGCCACCTCTCCGTTCAATAAAAATTATAACCAGTGATGAGAAAAATTCAAGTACTTGATGATCTTGCTCAAATCTTTTTCTAGTTTTTTGTTTCTTTGTGTTTTTCACAGACAAATGAATTTTACCATCGGTCCAATTTAAGGGGAACACTTCAATCTTCTAAATATCAATTTGAAACCTTTTATTAAACTTTGAAAGATAAGAGTTCAATTTTTCTTTTTCTTCATGTTTGAGCTCAGGACACTCTTCTATGCTTCTTCCACCTTCTGCCACATGAACAGCAAATACCATACAGGTGGGATAACCGCACTTTTTACAATTTGTTTTTGGAAGATGTTTTAATATTTCAATTGGTTGGGGTTTTGGCAGTACTTCATAGGTGGGTTTTATCTTATCCTTTTGTTCCCAAACCCTATTTATCTCTCTTACCATCCAATTAACCACCTTTTTTGCTTCTTCCTGATCCTTTAAAGCATTTATTGCAATTTTGTCTGGATGAACTGTAATGAGCTTACCATAAACCTTAAATGTTACAAAAGGAGGATTGTCAGAGCATTTATCTCCACCAAGATCTGCATTTAAGTAAGGAATAACTTCTGATATGTCTTTGTCTAAATGGGCAATACAATGTATCCCTTCTGTGTGAGGATTACACTTTGACCTTAAAAATTCTAATTTATAATTTTGGATTAACATTTTTATTCCCCTCGTTTTGATTATCCATATAGATTTCTTCCAGGTCTGTAACAGACCTCAAATACAGGAACTCACTTTTGTTTAAGTGAATCTTCTAATCTTTTTGCAATCTTTTTTAATATCCTAAGCGCTTCTTTTTCATCATCTTCAAAAGATGCTCTTAAAATCTCTTGCACTTCATCCTTTTTTAAAGATAAAACCACATCATTTATCTTCATCCCCATCCCTCACTCTAAAAAAGATGTTTTGTTATTATACCTTTTGTATATAAGGCATTTATAACCATAAAACCAGCAGCAACCCAATTTGTATAAGCAAAGAGCTGTTTTAAATATTTGGGTTTTGTTTTTAAAGAAAATTTACCACCTAAAATTCCTCCTATAATTGTGATTATAGCTAAAGGCACAGCAACTTTTGGATTAAAGTCTCCTCGAAGAGCGTGCCCACTAAATCCCATAAAAGAAGTAGCAGCAATAAGTGTTGATGCTGTGCCAACAGCTACATGCATAGGAACTCCACAAGCAAGCACCATTAAAGGCACCAAAAAGGACCCTCCAGAAACACCTACCATTCCAGCAGCAAATCCAGTTAAAACAGTAACAGGCACTGCGATCCATAGATTTATCTTTATAACATTTGGACCTGAAGCAAAAGTTATTACACCAAAACGAGAATCTTCAAGATTATTCTTTCTTTCTGAAACAGGGATAAGCATAATTAGACCAGCTAAAAACAACATACCAGCAAATATTATCTTTAATGTAAATCCACTAAACAGATGAGAAAAATATCCTCCACCCATTGCAGATAAAGAAGCCAGCACCCCAATAAATACCGCAAGATGCCATGAAACAGACTTGTTCTTTTGAAATACCACCATGGCAGCAATAGATGCGGTAAACAATATAAACTGCCCTGTGGTTGCTGCTTCATACATGGGAATGCCAGCCATTGCCAATATCACCACATAAAAATTCCCCCCACCTTTACCCACCATGGTCATAACAACAGCAACAATAAACAAAAGCAAACCAACAATTAATTCTCTAGTCATACCTATTTTAGTTGATTTGTTGGCAATTTTACCAAAAAGGGATATAAATCTTTTTATGTTTTTTTGTCAATAAAGAACTAAGTATCTTCGTATGTTTCCATCTCTTCCAAAGAACCTTTTAAATAGTTAAATTCACATCTGGCAAATCAAAAGAATCAATCCTGCTTAAAAGTTTATACAAATCTTTTGGATTTTACTTAGGTTGAAATATTGTAAACGGCGCTTTTATAGTTCTTTTGAATAATTGTAGCACTTGAGAAGATATAGCTTTTGGAGAAACAGGAATTACAATTGGTCTTTTATAAGTTCCTACAACTTGAAGAGGAATAGATAAAATATTTCCACCTGTGATTTTATTTAATAATGGTATATGTTTCAAAATTCTATCTATTGTTTTAAGAGGACATACAAAGACTAAAAAATTCATCTTTCGATTGGATAGATCATATTTTCCGTGAAAAAATATTTCAATTGACTTTCCATTGAGTATGCCTTCTTTAATATTCAATTTTGAATTTTTGATGTTTCCTTTTATAATTATCCTATTATATCCCATACCTTTTTTTATAAGATCAGTATTTCCAAAAAAGATGTCTAATGAATTTAAAACTGCTAAAATTTTCATAAGTATGTTAAACTTAAAAATCCGACCTTTTTTTAATTCAATGCTAATATCACCGCTTGTGTTCTTTATAAAATCTTTATTTTTAAACGATGTATTGATATTTAAATCTATATCCATCTGTCCAATAATGAAATCTTTTTGGGCATAACAAGTTAAAAAGTCTTTAAAATTAATGTTTTTGCCTTTTAAGTAAATAACCAATTTTTTCCTTTTAAGATCTATCTCGCCTTTTATAGGAAGAGAACAAAAGTCTAATTTATTTAAGATTATTAAAAAGCTGTTTTTATCAAATTTTATTTTAAAATTGCATTTATTAAAAGTGTATTTTTTAAATTTAAGTTTTTTTACTCTTGCATCTATGTTTAAAGATGAAAATATGTTTATGTTCTTGCTTTTTTTTGGTTTTTTGTTAAAAAACAAAGCTAAATCATTATAATCTATAACATTAGATAAAATCTTTCCATCAATTTTTTTATCTTTAAAGTTATATTTTAAGTTTTTAATTGTGATGTCAGTAACTCCATTAATTGTAATAAGTCCATTTAAAAATATTGAATCTTTATAAGATTCTAATTTGATTTTGTTTAAAAAAATAGAATTTTTAAAAATTGAACTATTAAAGTTTTTGATAAATAAATCTCCTTGAAATTTATTTAAAGAAAAATTTTCAAAATTTATAAAAGTTATAAAATCTCCTTTCATAGATTCAAGCATGATAAAATTGTTATCGCTAAATATAGAGCTTAAAACATAGTTGTAAAGATTGCCTTTAAAAAAGATTCTATAAGTGTTTATAGATTTGGTCATTTCCATATAAGCTAAATTTATAATGTCCTTATAAACTTTTCTTTTTATTTTTAACAAAACTTTTTCTTTATTTACTTTTAAAAATAAGATTATCTCATCATTAAAAACCAAATTTCCTTGCACATTTAGTTTTGAGTTATCGTTACTAAAGTGAAAATTTAATTTACAAGGATTGATCAAAAAGGAATGTGAAATTTTATATCTCTTATACAAAAGTTTTGCTAAAGATTCAGATAAATTCCCTTTAATATCAAAAGAATATTTTACATTTTTTTGTGCAAATTTTATATTTCCCATACATATAAAACCAGAATTTAAAACAAAAACATGCAATGTTTTTATATCAACAGATGATTTATCAATAGCTACTTTTCCAGACTTTATTACTATATTTTCAGGAATATCTTCATATTTCAGTTTAACATTTTTTAAATCAAGATTTACATTAATTTTTACAGGTTTAGGAACCGTCAAATTTCCTTTTAAAAAAGAAGGATTAATAAGCACTTCTCCACTTAAATTATGTATTGATTGAGGTAAAAATTTTGATATAGGAAAATCTGTTAAGCTTAATATGCCTTTTTTAAAAGATACAAAATAGTTTAAAAAATTATCTTTGCTGAGATTTATCTTTAAAGAAACATTTTTTATCTGTGAGTTTCTATAATAAATAGAAAATCTGTCTATATACAAATCTTTTTTCAAATTGAATCTTAAATCAGTGCCATTTAATTTAATCCAAGAAGTAAATTTGACAGGTAAAACATTAAATTGAAATTTTTTTATGTATATACTTAGTTTGATTGTTTTAGATCTTTTATAAAGATAAAATGATCCTTTACAGTTGCCTTTTAATGTTGATATATTCTTATAATAAGTATCAGATATATGTCTAGGCATATTTTTTAATATTATAGGAATAAAATTGTCTAATTTACATGTTATTTTAGATTTTAATTTTATTTCGTATGGTTTTAATAAACTTATGTTTCCTTGAATCGAATCTAAAATAGACGATAGAGCTTTACCTGAAGCTTTTAAAATGCTTAATTTGTATTTATAATACGCAAACTTGCCATTTAAATTTTGAATCAATATGTCCTTTAATTTAGGAACTTTAATGATTGAATCTTTTAATAAAAAAGTTACTTTTAAATCTTTTAAAATTGATTTAATATCTCCTTTCTTTCCTTGATACGATAATGAAATATCTTTTACATCTCCTGCTCTAAAGATATCAAAAATAGTAGCAGAAATCTTTTGGTTTAAAAATAAACATAACTTGGTGATATCTTTGTATGAAAAATAATTAATTTTTCCTTTGAAAAAGATTGAATCAGGTTGAAATACAAGAAAATTTAAACCTTTAAATTTAGGTCTTTGAGTTATAATGGAGCTAAAAGTGTAATTATTATCTCCTTTCTTTACATAACTAATACAAAACTTTGAATTTTTTATCTGAATTTTTCTATTTTGTTTTGTCAAATTTACATAAGAAGCAAAAATATTAACAGAAAAATAGACATTTTTAAAATCTTTAGAAAATGTCCCTATACCTTTTATGGATTTTAAAAGCCCTTTTTTAATAAAAAGAGCTTTATGTATCTTTTCCTCATTAATTTTAAAATCTGTACATGAGAAGAAAATTATGGGTGTGTTTTTTAAATACACAAAAAAGTCAATTAGATTTTTCTTTAATTTGAGTTTTACATTTATAAATTTTTTAGATTTTTCATAATCAACATCAAAATTTATCTTTAAATTATTTGACTTTACAAAAGCATTTTTTATTTTTAAATCTTCTATAAAGCTTAAAAATAGAAGTGGCTTTTTTAAATCAAAACTTGTTTTTTTATTCTTTTGAGCTTTTTTATAAAGATTTATACAAATATCAGAAATCCAAAGGTTTTTAATTTTAAAAGGAATTAAATTTATTTTTAATTTTTTGATTTTTATGTAATAACTTTTTTTACAAACAATAGAGACAGAATTAAATTTTAGTTTTAAAGATGAATAATGTATATTGGTTGCAATATGATCTATTGTAAAGTTCAAATCATACTTTGAACTCAGTTTGTTATTGATATAACTTTGGATATTTTTGTTGTTGATAAATTTTGGAAAGGATAAAAGAGAAGCAATTGATATACATAAAAAATAGATAAGTATTGTAAAAAAAGAAAAGAGCGATATTTTAATATACTTCATATTATGCCAATAACTTACTTAATTCATCATGTATAAAACCATTTGTGGCCAATATAGTAGGGGCAAATATATTGTAGGTGCTATTATCAAATTGAGTAACCTTTCCTCCAGCTTCTTCAACTATCAACCATCCAGCAGCAGTATCCCAAGGTTTTAATCCCATCTCAAAAAAACCTTCAAATTTACCACAAGCTACATAAACAAGATCAACTGCAGCAGATCCCATTCTTCTAACACCTTGAACATTGACCAAGACACTTTTTAATTTAGACAAAACCTCATCAGGCCTTTTATACACATCATATGGAAAGCCTGTGGCTATTAAACTGTTTTGTAAATTCTTTTCTTCAGATACAGAGATTCTTTTTCCATTAAGATATGCTCCCTGTCCTTTAATTGAAGAGAACATCTCATCAGTAAAGGGTAAATATACCACTGACAAAACTATGTTTTTGTCCTTCCATAAAGCTATACAAACAGCTACTATTGGAATACCATGAGCATAATTTACAGTTCCATCTAAAGGATCTATTATCCATGTAAAATCTTCTAATTTTCCTTTATTAGCTGTTTCTTCAGCTAAAAAGTTAGATTCTGGAAATAGACTGGACAGATCATCTTTTAATTTCTTTTCTACCAAAAGATCTACTTCTGTAACTATATCAATCCTACCTTTATGTTTTATGTCTTTTGTTGAATCTAATCTTTCTTTAATAATAGCTCCAACTTCTTTTGCTATTATTTCTACTTTGTTTAATACTTCTTTTAAATCCACAACCGATAAACCTCCATTTTATGGATAGATTGTGTTTGTCAAATTTGCAAATCTTTTTATGTTCTTTCTATAAAGATCTATCCCATCGCTTATTTCTCTTGCAAGTCTTAATAGATAAGAATAAGAGCATAATCTTTTTCTATCTATGGGATTTGTGATATATCCTAATTCTATCAAAATAGCAGGCATTTTAGCTCCCATAAGTACATAAAAAGGAGCTTCTTTTACTCCATTAGTTTTTTCTTTTACTTTTTTTAAAACACATTTAGCCAATGTTGCAGATTCTTTTATCTTTGAATTTAACATAAGCTCAGTTAATATAACTTGAAGATCACCTATCCTTTTTGCAGAAACCGCATTTTCTCTTGCTGCTACTCTTATAGCATCTTTTGAACTAGCAAAGTTTAAATAATACACTTCAAGGCCTCTAACTCTTCTAACACGGTTTGCATTAACATGAATTGATATAAAAAGATCTACTTTTTTTGAATTAGCAAGGGCAGTTCTTTCCTCTAAAGGTATAAAGACATCTTTTGTCCTGGTGTAAAGAACTTTATAGCCTTTTTTCCTCAGCAATCTTCCTAAAATTTTTGCAAACCTTAAATTTATATCTTTTTCTTTTAGCCTTCCCCATATAGCACCAGGATCTTTTCCACCATGACCCGGATCTATCATGATAGTTTTGATGTCTAAACCTAATTGTTCAACTAAAGAACTAGCAACAACATCTTTATTTTTTATTTTTACGATCTTTTCCGTGCCATAAATGTCGATCACTATCCTAAAAGGATCTGAAAGAGTAAAAACTTTATAGTTTTTCATGTTTTTTAGATCTAAAACAACTCGTGTAATTCCTTTTTTAAATATATCACTTCGTATTTTTAACAAAAGTCCGTCATCAATTATTGTTTTAGGAGGTATCTTTTTACTGGGGTACACTCCTTTTAGATCGACAACTATTCTTGGAAACCTTCTTCTCCTTGTGGGTTTTAAAAGAAAATGTCTGTATCTTACTTTTGAATCCAAATCTAATACAACACGACTGTAATCTGAACTGTTCCAATATCTTATGTCTAAAAGCTTCTTTCCTCTTTTATGTCTATAAGTTGATGAGACTAATTTGTTTTTTTTACTAATTTTAACTTTTCTTTTATAAGTAAAGTTCAGTTTTCTTAACAGTCTTTTGGCTTCTTTGGCTTTATCTCCGTTAGAATAATTGGAAAGGATATAAAGCAGATTAATATATGCACTTTTTTTGTTTTTTAAAAAATAAAGATCTATTTTTGCTTCTCTTAATTTAGCATCATCTGCCCACCTATGTTTTGGAAATAGAGTTACTACTTTTTCAAAATAAAACTTTGCCTTTACAAAATCTTTTTTTAACCCAGATCTTTTGCCTATTTCTTCATAAACCCTTCCCATGTAGTACAAAGACTTGACCGCATAACTTCCCCTTGGATTTTTATAGTAAGCCTTTTTAAATAATCTAAAAGTTTTTAACCAATAAGAACGATATTTTGCTTTTTTAGGATGTCTTAAAAGATAATGAAATTTGATTATGCCTTTTTTGTAATAATAAGCTGAAGATGCAGCTTGAGCCTGAGGAAATGAAAAAAAAGAAAAGGTAAAAAAAAGAAGAAAAATTAATAATGATCGTTTTACCATTGCAATGCTCAAACTCAGCGGCGGCGTGTAACACCGTCCGCTAAGAGGTTTGTTAGAGGCTGTTTCTATTATATATTTTTATCCCTTTAATTCGTTTAAAATGTCCCTCATTTAATGTTATCATTGGAAGCTTCTTTTCTAAAGCTGTTGCTCCTATAAAAATGTCTCTAAATTCTATTAGTTGATTATTAAATCTCAGTTCTTTATAAAATTCAGCAGAGCGCTGAGCTATTTCATTTGTAAATGGTATGATTTCCATCCATTTTAATAATCTCTTTAAATCTTCCTTATGTCTTTCAGTAATAGCGCCTGCATACAATTCAAAAACAGTTATAGTTGAAATGAAACAATTAAAACCTAACTCTTTTAGTTTCCATAAATAAGTATTTTGTTTCTTTTTCTTTCGCAAAAATTCTATTATTATGCTTGTATCGACTAAAATGTTTCTATCTTCCATTTATCTATTTTTATTTCAAACTTGTTTTCTAAATGATCCCATACTGAAATGCTTAAAAAATCTTTTTTCCAATCTTCGGATTTTTGTTCTTTTATTTTTTTCTTTATTATCTTCATTATTTTTTCTTCAAGCTCTAATAATTCTTCTATGCTTAGCCTTGAAAGTTTTTTTTCTATGTCATTTAAGGATAATTCAAGCATAATTATTTCTCCAAAGCTTTCTGATTTTTATTTTAAGGCTTTTGAAAAATTTTTCAATCTAACTTACTCAAAAAGTTTATGCCAAATCTTTAATAATTTTTTTATTGCCTTATATCTATGACTTCTTTTGTTTTTTTCTTCTGGTTCCATTTCTGCAGCAGTAAGTCCTAACTCTAAATCTTCAAATATAGGATCATATCCAAAGCCTTTATCACCTCTTGGATAAAGAGTTATCCTTCCTTCCCATGTGCCTTCTGCACTTATATATTTCCCATCTGGTCTATAAGCCACAATAACACATCTAAATCTTGCGGTTCTTTTTTCTTCAGGAACATCTTTTAATAGATCTAACACTTTTTTGTTATTTTTTTCATCATCAGCTTCTGGACCAGCAAATCTGGCAGAATAAATACCAGGAGCACCGTTTAAAGCATCTATTTCTAAACCTGAATCATCAGCAATTGATATCATTTTTGTGTGTTCAGCTACTGTTTTAGCTTTAATTAAAGCGTTTTCTAAAAAAGTTTTACCACTTTCTTCAATGTTCCACATTTCTGGGAACAAATCAAGCCCCAAAATTTCAACATCAATTCCTTCTTTTTTAAAGATATCTTTAATCTCTTTGATTTTTCCCTGATTTTTAGTACCTAAAACAACTTTCAAATTTTACCTCCTTTGCGGGAATTCACTTTAATAATTTTGAAGCAAAGAGAAGTCCCTGCATGAGTAAGTCTTCTTTTACCTCATTTATTCTGTTACAAATACAGGATATTTTTGATGCAAATCCACCTGTTGCAATAACATATACCTCGTCATTTAGTATTTTGGCTAAATTATTACAAAGCCCATCTATCATTGCTGCAAATCCAAACAAAAAACCATACTTCATGCTATTTACAGTAGTATCTCCTATTTTTATTTCTAAAGAATCCACCTCTAAACTTATTTGAGGAAGTTTGGCAGTATAGAGGCTAAGCCCTTTTAAAGAAGTTCCTATTCCTGGACAAATAAGCCCTCCCAAATAGCTATTGCCCTGAACGCAGTCTAAAGTAGTGGCTGTTCCAAAGTCAATTATTATTATTGAAGAAAAAGGCAGAAGTTTTCTTGCTCCATATGCAGTAACAAGCCTATCTGCCCCTACTTCCTGTGGATTTGCATATCTGTTTTCTATGTCTAAACTCAGCTCTTGAGGAACAAAAATGCTTTTACAGCCAAAGAATTTTAAAGATGCCTCTTTTATAATAGGATCTAAAGGGGGAACTACAGAAGATACAAGCCAAAAAGAAAAATCCTTTGGGTTAAATCCAGCATACTTACACAGTTCATATACCTGAATCCCAAAACTATCAGCAGTGATCTTATGTTCAGTAGGAATAGTAAAAGTAGAAAGGAGTTTGTCTTCAGAAGCAATTCCGATCTTTATATTGGTGTTTCCTACATCTATAAGCAAAACATTCATTGTGGCTATATAAACTCAGTTAATATTGAATTGCTCACCAACATACCTTTTTTGCTTAAACTTAAGTACCCATTTCTGATCTTTATAAAATCGTTTTTGTATAAATAAGAGATCAAGTCTTTTTTTTCTTCTAAGAGGTCATTCCCCATCATGTTTTTGTATTCTTTTAAGGAGAGCCCTCTTACTGTCCTTAGACTCAATATTATCTTTTCCTTTTTTTTATCCTCCTCACTCAATTTTTCAACATTTTTAGGCATCTGTTTTGAGAAAATCATATCCACATATTCTTTTATGTTTTTAGGATTTTCCCATCTATAAGAACCTATAGTAGAGACTGCTCCAGGCCCAATACCAAGATAAGGCCTTCCTTCCCAATATCC
>Ga0256842_1003401_pt1 | contig 10608 bp, 9 predicted proteins | sample 4559240metaG_FD_185973 | JGI IMG/M metagenome (GOLD analysis project Ga0256842, IMG submission 185973) | Hydrothermal vent microbial communities from Guaymas Basin, Mexico - 4559-240 | ecosystem: Environmental > Aquatic > Marine > Hydrothermal vents | place: Mexico: Guaymas Basin | collected...
TTGCCAAATACTTTGGTATAAATCTTATAAGTGCCTGATCTAATCCAAATCCACGGAATACTATCAACATATTAAAAAAATCCCATACTGCATAAAACAACCCTACCTCCAACTTTGGAATTTCTTTTGCATACAACACCCTAACTAAATATGCCAATGGTGCGGCTAATGCAAAAGATAATAAATTCCAACTTATGCCCTTTACTGCCTTTTTTTTGTAATCCAATGCATCCACCAATTATTTTTCTAATAGTTCATTGAAAAGTTTCTTATATTTTTCAATAGAATTCTGCCAATTGAAATTATCCTTTATAAATTTTTTTGCATTTTTTCCATAAATTTTTATTAAATCATCATTTTTAACTAATTCAATAATCCCATTTTTAATATCATTGGGACTGTTGTCTTTTAACAAAACCCCCGTGTTTCCGTTAAATATCACTTCGTCTCCGCCTTCATAAGGACTTGCAACAATCGCCTTTCCACAACACATTGCCTGTAATAAGGAACTTGATAAACCACCACCCCTATAAGATGAATGAATGTATATATCGCATGCCTTAACAATTCCAATAGCATCTTTAAAATCCTTTTTTCCAGTGAAGTAAATACCATTGTTTAAATAATTCCCCGATAGTTCTTTAAGCCGTTCTAAATCCTCACCATAACCTACAATAATTAAAACACTTTTTTCTTTTATATCTTTTGGAAGTAGTTTATATGCATTTATAATATTCTCAACACCTTTCCATTTATACAAACGACCAACAAAACATAATTTTAGTTTATTTTTAAACTTTTCTTTTATATCATTGTTTTCTTTTATATTGTCAATATACTCAATTTCCAACCCCCTATATATAATTGGAATATCCTCACCTTCTTTAATAAAATTTTCCACAATGAAATTTTTAACTGCCTTTGAAATTGCTATTACACAGTCGGATTTTTTAAATATTATTTTTCCAACTATTTTATCATAAACATAAGCCAATTTATTTGTAAATTCATTTTCTACTTTAATAAACGCACTCCCATGCTCAACATGAATTAATTTATTTTTTCTATTCAATCTAAATTTTGCAAATAAAAATCCCAAAAAAGTATTTGAAAAAAATCTTGTTCTTGTCATTACAATATCAAAATTTAATTTATACAAATTAAAAAACATCTTCCAAAATTTAATATTAAAAATATTTGGGACAGGATAATTTGGAATTATTTCAAATGCAGGATATCGATAAACTTTAACATTATTGTATTTTATTTCAAACTCTTTATATTTTGGAATATTTGGTGCAAATATATGAATATTATAATTTTTATCATTGGATAGATATTTTACAAATTCATCCACATGAGTTTCTAAACCTCCAATATGTGGAACATAATATCCAGGAAAGATTATTAATTTTATTTTTTTCATAACATCCCTTACATCTATAATTGGATATAATATGAATACCAATAATATTAAAAAGTGATGGTAAGTTATTTACCATTAATAAATTTTTCAAACATTGCATCATCCCAAGTCCCAAAATAAGTATGTTTTCCAGTTAGATTTAAATGATTTAATGTTAGATTATCCTTAAAATACAAAAGTTTTGGAACTCTTGCAAAGATATTTATTTTATTTTCCTCAGCAATTATAAAAAATGGTTGCATGTAGTTTATTTTTGGATGAAAATATGCCGTATTTACAAGAGTTGGGTAATGTCGCCCATCGATAGAGGTAAATATCCAGCCCTTTATTTTATCAAGAAGTGATTGTTTTATGTAGATATATTGACACGGATAGGTTTTGTTATCGTAAGTAATGGTTGTATATCTAATTTCTCTATTGTCCAATTCTTTGTTAAATAATTTTATGGATTTTGCCAATTTTATCCTATATTCCTTAACAAGTTTTTCATTTGGTAGTTTTTGATAGATTACACATTTTTCAACTTCACTATATTTTTTCATTTTGCAAAGTGCATTTAATTTTGAAATATATTCTTTTAATTCTATGTTATATCTTTTTAAATAATAACATTTTCCAAATATCAATTTTGGAGTATATTTTATATATTCAGGGAGTATCTTTTTAGAAATTTTATTTAATAACAACATACCTAAATTCCTTTTTTTATCAGTATTTAGTGTAATTAGTTTATCATTTGGATTAAAATTATTATTTTTTAAAAATAAAATGGACTGGGACTCCTTTTTAAATAGGGGAACTTCATTAAAATATAGTAAAGACTTGAATAATGGATGGTTTTTTCCATACAATATTAAATCATCTTTTTCAATAATGCCTAATTCTTCAAAATAATTACTATATTTAGATATATCGTTATTTTGATAGAATTCCATCAATATTTTAGAAAAATAAATGGTGCTATCATCACTGTTTGAAGATATGATGCTATATAATACATCAGATAACATAATATTGTCCAATTACAGTTATGTTAATTATATTCCCCAAAACATGTTATTTTCTAATTTTCTTTTTAAATCGGTGTATCTTTCCAATGCTTCTTTTTCATCCCCTCTCAATTCGTTTAAATATTCGTGGTATAATTTCCTTACATCGCTTTCTGGAACATCTACATATATAATATCATTTTCCTTTACATGTTTTCCAAGGACAATATTTCCTTCAATAGAAATAGGCACCTGCATACCAACTTTTGCCTCTTTTATATTTTCTTGCTTGGAATTTTTTATTTCCTTTACATATCCCAATTTAGTTCCATCTTCGCTTATCAGTGAGTATCCAACCTTTAATGTTCCATAAATTACTTCCACACCACATATTGCAGGTTTGCTTTTTCTAAATATGCAGTTTGGCAATATCTTTAAAATTGCAGGTTTTGTAAGTTTATTGAATTCATTAGACTTCATCATTTCCTTCATTTTTATTAACCATTCTTCATAATCCTCAACAAGTTTATATATTATATTTCCTTCAAAAACCTTTATACCATACTTTTCAATTTCTGTTTTTGCATCTGGAAGTATTTTTGTGTTAAATGATAGTATTGCCCCATACAATGGGTTAGATTGTGCATAGGATGATGCCTCTATTACATCTTTTTTTGAAATATCTCCTACTTCTGCTTTTTTTATTTTAACATTTTTCTTTCTCAATTCATTTGCAAGAGCCTCTAATGAACCCATTGTATCTGCTTTTATTATTATACCTTCATCATCAGTCTGTATCGTTGCTTCTTCCACTTCTGCCAAAACCTCTTTTTTAGCCTCATCTATTTTGTTTTTTGGGACTATTCTTAAAGGACTACCTGCTATTACATTATCCAAATCTGGTGCTGAAATTTTAAGTCCCGAAGCCGCGGCAACTTCCTTAACAGGTTTAAATTTGTCCTTTGGGTCTCTCATTTCATCCAATGGTTTTGGTTTTAAAAGTGCCTTAATTCTTGAAACACTCACACCTGTTGGATTCCCGACTACTAAATAGTCGCCCTGTTTAGCAACACCGTCATATATTATGGCATCTATGGTTTTTCCAAGCCCTCTCTCTTCCTTAACTTCAAGAACTGTTCCTTTTGCGTGTCCCTCTACATTTAATCTTAAATTCTGCTCTAAAAATTTCTGTGCCAGACCTGCAAGTATTACAAGTAAATCTGGTATGCCTTCCCCAGTCATGGCAGATACTGGTATTATATTCACTGTTTTTGTAATATCTTTTACCCTTGTAAAAAGGTCTGCCTCGAAACCAAGGTCATTTAATGGTTTTATTACATTTTCATATAAATTTATTTCAAATTCCGTCAGTGCATTTGGGTGCTGTTTTTTTTCGTTAAAGTTTAAAACAAAAGCCCCATCTTTGGCAGAGTTCCATCCTGTAATTAAATCCAATTTATTAGCCGCTACTACAAATGGTGTTTTATTCTGTTTTAAAATATTGACTGCTTCAATTGTTTGAGGTTGGAATCCTTTTGTGATATCCACCACCAATATGGCAATATCTGCCAAGGCACCTCCTCTTTTTCTTAAAGAAGTAAATGCCTCATGCCCTGGTGTATCAATTACCAAGATGCCAGGAATTGTTAATTCAGCATTTAACATCCCAAGTAAATCTTTTGATATTCTTTTTATAGTATCTATTGGAATTTCACTTGCCCCAATATGTTGAGTAATTCCTCCTGCTTCTCTTTTTGTAATCCTCGTTTTTCTTATTTTATCGAGCAAACTTGTTTTTCCATGGTCCACATGACCTAAAACACTTACTATTGGACATCTCAAAGCCATAATATACCACCATCCTTGTAAATTATAAATTATAGATTATAAATTATACATAGTAAAAATATTCCCAAATAAAAAAATTGATACTATAATTATTTGTACAAAAAATGAATTTTCACTATAATATTTATAATCATATAAGATTATAATATTATATAAAAAATGTATGCAAAAGATGTATATATATTATAGTATCAACTGCATGAATCACGATATTGAGTATCGTATATACTTCTTATCTTTAATTACATTAAATGTATATACTACAAATTTACCAAATGTTTTTTCATTAGGGTATGTTTCTAATTATAAACCTAAAAAAAACGGAATCATTGAAAAAATCATTGCCAATCCTATGAATATTGCCACTAATTTTCTACCATCTATTTTAGAGGACTTATTTTTATTTTTCATTGTTATCCCTCAACTCCAAATATGATGTTTTTATTAAATTATTTTTACTAATATTTAAACTTTTCATTAAATTTAAAAGGTCATTCATAGCATTAGATTTTTCAGATTCCGATTCAACAATTTTTTCAAACTCAATAAATGTTCCAATTCCTTCTATTTCATCAATGGATACCTCTATCCCATCTCTTATATACACTTCTCTGATTTTTGTAATGGGCATGATTGGTTTAAAACCGAGTTTTTCAAAAATTCTTTTTGCATTCTCTCCATCACTCACCTGAATTTCAATTTCTTCTCTCGTTTTTGAGATATCATCCATTTTTGGACCTTTGTAAGTAATGTAATATTTCACATAACCACGGTCAAGATTTAAAGATTTTCTTACCCGAAGTGCTTCATCAGTTTTTCTAAAATCCCGATCTATTCCATTAAAGTAAGTATCTACCTCTTCTTTTTTAATTAATCTTTCAAAACCTATATCTTCCAACTTGCGAATAAAATTTGGTACCTCTTCTTTTTTGAATTTTACCTTTAATTCAACTTCTATCATAGTATCACCAGTTTTTTTACATCATTTTTTAATGCATTTTTTAATTCCTCAAATTCTATATTTTCTATTACAAGCCATATTATTACATTGTTATGCTCTCTTTCAAGGGTTGTAGATAGAATATTCCCACCAATGTTTGAAATTTTTGATGAAATGTCTGCTAAAAGACCTATTCTATCTTCTGCCACCAACTGAACCTTTGTAGTAATTAAACATATATGCTCCTTTTCAATCAAATACCTCCCTTCTTTTGTTAAAAATACCCCACCATTTTTTCCTTTTTTGGTATTTACAAGCCCCAAATCCCTCAAAACTCTTATGTATCTATCTACATTTTTTGGATGCAATTTTAAATATTCTGCAATCTCTTTTGTAGTAGAATATTCCATTAACAATTCCATAATCCTTTTAGTAGTTCCTTCAAGTTTCATAATTTCACAATATGGGATTATAAAGTATATGGGATTTATGCACATATTCTAATTTATATATTTTGAATTCATAATATATATTCCAAATAAATCGTTATAGTATATCAATAGTTTATATTGAGGTATTGTATTGAGTGTTGTTATAAAATTTGTATAATTATCTTATCTATGGGGGAATTTAAGTTATTTAAGTTATTTTCATATATTTCATGAAGTGAGTATGCCTATAAATATACTATTATATACTATCATATACCACTATATCTACTATTATTATCACATTATATTACATATATTCTTGTATAATTATTTAAGATTTTTTAACATAATTTTTTAACATAATTCACTTTTATTTATTTTTTATTTTAGGAAAATGTGTAGGGGAGATGATGGATTTTGAAAAATACGATGTAGTAATTGTAGGTGGTGGTCCTGCAGGATGCATCACTGGGGAACATATAAAACATGGGAAAGTTTTAATCATTGAAGAACATCAAGAAATTGGGGTTCCCTTGCAGTGTGCAGGACTTGTAAGTAAAAAAGGTGTGGAGGAATTGGGTAATCCAAAGGGCTGTGTAAATACTGTGAGGGGAGCACATATTTATTCAAAAAATAATCAAATAACTGTTGGAAATGAAGAGATTAGGGCGTATGTATTTGAAAGAAAAATAATGGACAAGGATATTGCAATAAGAACATTAAAAAATAAAAATGTGCATTTATTATTAAAAACTCATGGGGAATTATTAGTAGATGGGAAATTAAAAGACAATAAACTAATCAATAATATATTAGGAGATAAAAAATTAAATTTGAATTTTTTAAAAAATGGAAATTATAATAATGATATATATGGGCTTTCAATAAAGCATTTTAATAAGGAACATAATATATTTCCCAAAATAATCATAGGTGCAGATGGCGCAAGGTCATGTTTGGGAAAATCTGCCAAAATCCCGATGAAGAGAGAAATTTTATCAGGGGTTCAAATTGAAATGGCGAATGTATCCAATATTGATGATGATTTTGTCTATGTTTTTTACGATAAAAATTACTGTAAGGATTTTTTTATATGGATTATTCCAATGGGTAAAGATAGGGCAAGAGTTGGCTTATGCGATAGTGAAAATACTTATTCCAAACTTTTAAACTTTATATATAATCATCCAGTGGCTTCTGAAATATTAAAAAATGCCATTCCAATTGAATTTTCCGTTGGAGCACTTCCAATTGGGTATTTAAAAACCACTGTAAAAAACAATTTAATGCTTGTAGGTGATGCCGCAGGACAGGTGAAACCATTAAGTGGTGGGGGATTATACTATGGGGCAAAAAGTGCTAAAATCTGTGGGAAAATTGCAGACGAGTATTTAACTAATGATTATAATTTAAATTATTTAAAAAATTATGAAACTCTTTGGAGGAATGAGATTGGAAGTGAAATTGATTTTGGGTTAAAATTTAGGAAAATATTAAAAAGAATGGACAATAAATCGATAGATATGCTTTTGGAATTTATTATACAAAATAACCTGCTAAATATTATAAATGAAAAAGGAGATATGGACACTCCTTCAATTATTATAAAAGATTTATTTAAAAAATTTTTTAAAAAATAGCATTATTATTTATAATTATAATAAAATTACAATATAATAAAATTACAATTATAATAAAATTTTTAATAAAAAAAGTTAAAATGCATTATGGGGCTAATATTTAAAAATTCAAGATTTAATATTTAAGTATTCACAACATTATGCAGGGTTGGGTATCGTAGATTAACTATTTATTGTTCGATTATTTTTTTATTGTTAATGTATTTATACAATAAAAAACAAATTATAAAAGTATAAATTATAAAAGTAGATACCAATATCCTATGTTCATACTAATGACACACATAAAACTATGAGGATGATAATATGGGGCTTTTTGATGCAATTACCTCAATTTTTAAGAAATCTCCCAAAATACACTATGCAAAATCTCAAACTGTGGATTTAATAGAGTTAAAGAAAAATCCATACTATATTGTAGCCTCTGTGGAATTGGGAAACACCACAACAAAATCTATAATTACTGGAACAAATATGGAAACTGGAACTACCTATATAATAAGTAAAGATGTAAGAATGACGAGGGATGTCAGACCTCCCAAGAAGGGAGAAGATGTATTTGGAAAAACATTATGGGGGGTGGAATTAACAAAAGAGGCAGTTTCAGATATGGTAAGGGAAGTATTGTCAGGAGCATTGAAAAAGGGAAATTTAACAATTGATGATTTGCATTTCGTAGTTAGAAGTACGGGGGTCACTGCTGGTTTTGCCTCACCCGAGGAAATAAGTAATATGATTATAGCACTTGCAGACGGATGTTTAAAAGCAGGCATTCCACCATCAAAAATGGCTCCAGCAATGACAAAAAATCAACTTCCAAAACCTTTTGATAAATATTGTCTAATGGATAAAGTAATATTTGATGGTGCAGTTACAGGCGTCGTTCCTCCAACAGGTAAGGAAGTCGTAGCAAACGAAATGGAGGGCGAACTTGTTACGGCTGGAATAAAGGTTGGTGCAAAATGGACTGATGTTGATTTTAGAAATCCATGTATGAGTATTGATTTCGGAACAACCCTTGCAGGAAGAATTACAAACGATAATAAACCTTATGCAAATGTTGTTGGAAATCTTTGTGGGTTAGCGGGGGCTATTGCAGATGCCATTGTAAAAGGAAGTGGATTGGTAAATAAAGATAAAGGTGCTGTGTTAGATATTAAAAAGGAAACTGGAAAGATAAATAAAGAGATTGCTGAAAAGTATGCAAAAGAGGCTCATAGATATATAAATATTACAGAAGTTCCAGAAAATGTTGAGAGATTTGGAACTGTTCCTGTAAATCCTGAAAGTGCGAAGAAAGCAGGCACATTGCTTATTGGCTGTGATGTAGGGACCAATGGAAGCGATATTCCAAAATTGGAAGAAATTGGGAAAAAAACTGTTGAGGAAAGCAATATTCCAACGCTACTATATACTCTGGATATAGTTTCAGCAGAAATTACAAAAAGACTTGTGCATCTTGCAAATAAAAAGGGAATTGTAAATGAAAAATCAGCAATTGGAATTACAGGTAGGGCAGGAATTACTGGGGAGAAACCTAAATTAATAATTGAAAAATTGGGGGAATTGAATATATGGGATAAACCTGAGGAAAATGTAGTGTTTGTTGAAGATGGTCTTGCATTAGGTGCTAGTGTAATGGCAAGATGTATGAATTGTTTAGGGACACCAAAAAATCCAATAGGTGGAAATAGAGGCGACCCTTGTATATTAGGAGAACGAAGAAAATGGCAGAAAATGAGGGGAATGATAAAATAATATTTTCATGACTGAGGTGTATAAAATATTTTGTGTATAAATACATATAATATATATCATAAAACCTACTAACATCATATATTGATTTATAAACTCATATATTTTATTTATACACAAATAGAAAATAGGTGATACAATGAATCCCATAAAATATATCGCACTGTGTTTGGGAATTGTGGTATTAACCTCAAACGCAGGATGTGTTGAAAATATCATTAAACAGCCAGAGGTATCTACAAAAGGCATAACTTTTGAAGGAACCGATAATAACGGCAATATAAAAATGAATATAGGCATAATCATTAACAATTCAAATCCAATAGGTGTCCATATTAACGAAATATCTTTTAAAATATATCATAAAACCAGCAATGGTGAGTTAATAAGTATAGGAAAAGGTTCTGTTAAAGACATATCCATAAAAAATGGGATGAACACAGTAAATATTCCAATAACTCTTTCAAGTGATAAATTGATAGAGATTGCAAGTAAATCTAAAACTGGAAAGATAAGAGTATTGATTGAAGGAAATGTAAATGTTGATACAATCATTACAAATATAAACATACCAATTAAATTTGAAGATACATTGGACCTAAAAGAAATAGGTTTGTTTAATAAATCCGAAATATTAAGCGGTTTTTATAATTCATCAGACTAAAAAAGTTAAAATGGAAAGTTAAAATAAAAAGAATAGGAAATAGAATAATGTTTTACTTTTTTTATTTTTATTTTATTCTGATTAATCATGGATTCCTTTTTCAGTAATTCTAAACATTGCTTCTGCATCTGGAAGATATGGGGAATCGTATAATTTTGCAACTCTTTTATCTCCTTTTCCTTTCCTCAAAAAGAATCTGAATGTTGCGGCGTGTCCAACGATATGACCACCAATTGCCTGCTCTGCCACTCCAAAGAATGCATCAGGTCTTGCTGAAACTTGGTTTGTAATAAGAACAATGCAGTTATGGAGGTCTGCAAGTTTGTTTAAAACTGCCATGTGTCTTCCTAGTTTTTGCTGTCTTTCTGCAAGTTTTCCTCTTCCCGTATATTCGTTTCTAAAAGTGCTTGTAAGGGAATCTACTATTACTAACTTTATATTGTTTCCTGATTTTATTAGTTCTTCGATTTTTTCTGCAAAGAGCATCTGCATGTCTGAATTATAAGCCCTGGCTACAAATGTGTTATCAAGCACCTTTTGACCATCTATGCCAAGAGATTCTGCCATCTGTGTAATTCTTTCAGGTCTGAATGTTCCCTCGGTATCTATATAAACTGCTTTTGGTTCTTTTAATTCATCTTCTTTAAGGTAATCACTTTCTGCAAAAATTTTATCTTCACATTGTAGATTTACACATGCTTGATGCATTATTTGCGTTTTTCCGCTTCCAAATATTCCTGCAAATTCAGTGATGGATTGACTCTCCAATCCTCCGTTTAGTATTTTATCCAATTCATCACTACCTGTGGATAATCTCCATACCGTTTTTCTTTGATTTAAAAGGTCTGCACCGCTTTTAAAACCCAAATCACATAATTCTCTCGCACCCATTATCATTTTTGCCGCGGCTTTCTC
>Ga0256842_1003402_pt1 | contig 10602 bp, 11 predicted proteins | sample 4559240metaG_FD_185973 | JGI IMG/M metagenome (GOLD analysis project Ga0256842, IMG submission 185973) | Hydrothermal vent microbial communities from Guaymas Basin, Mexico - 4559-240 | ecosystem: Environmental > Aquatic > Marine > Hydrothermal vents | place: Mexico: Guaymas Basin | collected...
TCATCATTAGAAGATTTTGAAGAGGCTTATCATAATAGTGAGGGTGATGCTATTTTGGTGGAGATAAAACATTTTTTTGAAAATAATACTTACAATAAAGCGATTATTGAGAGGATTAAAGAGAAAATTAGAGATTCTGAATATAAAGATTTTGATATGATTTTTTCAGCTCATGGACTTCCTCAAAAGATTATAGATGCTGGTGATGTGTATCAAAGACAAGTTGAAAAACATGTAGAGATTCTAAAAAAGATACTTCAAGATGAAAATATGAATTTTCATGAAACACATTTGGCATATCAGTCAAAAGTTGGACCTATGGAGTGGTTGAAACCATCTTTAGAGGATAAACTAAAAACTGTACGAAATAGGGGAGTGATAATATTTCCTTTAGCTTTTACTATTGATAATTCTGAAACAGATTTTGAACTAGAGATTGAGTATAGAGAGATTGCAGAGGAGTTGGGATTTAAAGAGTATAGAGTTTGTAGATGTCCTAATGATAGTGAACTATTTGTTGATACTCTTTGTGAACTTTATGAGAAGATGAAATAGTATGAAAATAGTTATATTTGATATGGATGGAACACTTCTCGATTCTAAAAAAGATATAACAATAAGTATTGATTATATAAGAAAAGAGCATTTATCTAATCATAAAAATAGAGTGCATAAGCCAAGAGATATTTTAAATATAGTATTATAAAAATATAATATAAAATTATTATATTTTATTAGAGGGGTTTATTATGTATGACTATGATTTGGTTTTATCTTTTTTATTTATGTCCCTACTATTTTTAAGACAAATTTCTATCCTTAAGGAAGATCATAAAGTTAACTATTCACCTTTGATATTAACTATTGGTTTAATAGGTTCAATAATCCATTTTATAATAAGTCCAGAAATTGTAGATCTATTTTCCCTATTTAGAGAATCTTTAATACCATTTTTAATTAGTTTACTCTTTTATTTAGTTATGAATGTTATGCATCAAACACAAGAAGCTGAGAAAGCAAGACAAAAAGATGAATTTAATATATCGATAGTAGATAATGTTTCTAGTTTACAAGATTTTATGTCTCAATTAGATGCGAAATTAGCTAAGTATAAAGAAGAAGATAGAATTATGCAAGATGAAACTAGAAAAAATTTCAAAGATGATATGAAGAGTTTGGATGCTATTAGAGTAAATCAAGATATATTTACGGAAAAATTTAATAAGATGAATATATGGCATGATGAGATTGTGCTTAAATTTACTGATTTTATGGAAGTGAAATTACCAGGTATAGAGAGTATTTCACATGAACAGCTAAGAGTGTTAAAGGTATCTGAACAGGAGCATTTTAATCAGCTAAAACTTTTATTTAAAGAATCCTTTGAAGGTAATTATGATTTAGGAGAAGAGGTAGAACTGTTAAAAAAAGATTTGAAAAATATAAATGGATTATCAGATAAGATAGCCAAAGCTATTGTGACACATACTATCAATGAACTATCAAATATATCTAAAGTTTTTGAAAAGCAAATTATGTTATTAAAATCGAATACTGAAAGCATTACAACATCATTACAAGAGGGTGAAAATTCACTACTACATATAAGAAAAGAGAGTGAAATTGTGATGAAACAGATGAGTTTATCATCATCAAAAATGAATGAAATTCAAAAGCATAATGATGAACTAAAGGGAATCTATACAATTATTATAGAGCTTATAAAAGAGTTAGATATGGTAAAATCTGATTATATTAAATCGCAAACAAAACTACATATAATATCAAATGAGATAAGGTTATCAGAGAATGAACAGATAGAAATTATGAAAGAACAGATAAATTCTATGAACACTCAAGTAGAAATATTGAGTGAAAAATTATCTGCAAAAATAGAAGAGTCATTAGAAAAACTACATGAACATTACCACATAGCAGGTGATGATATAACTCAAAGTGTACAAATCTTAGCTAAAAAAGCACAGCTAAAAGGTTATGTGCAAGATCAAACTATTAATTAATTATGACAGAATTAAAATATCTTAGTCACTACCCACAAGAAACAAAAGAGCAGGTATATAAGCTTATAAAAGCAGATAAATTATCTGTTTATCTATTAAATAAATATCCACAATCACATAGTATGAAAAATGACAAAATACTTTTTAACTATGCTATAAAAATAAAAAATGAGTATATAAAAAAAACATCACCATTAAGCAAGGTTAACTATGATGGGAAGATTAATGTGATTCAAAATGCATTAGGTACACATCATTTTATCTCAAGAGTTCAAGGTTCAAAACTAAAAGCAAAAAATGAGATAAAAATTGCTTCTATATTTAAAAATGTGCCAGAGGAGTTTTTAGAGATGATTGTTGTTCATGAATTAGCACATTTTAAAGAAAAAGAGCATAATAAATCATTTTATAAACTTTGTGAATATATGCAACCATCATATCATCAGGTTGAGTTTGATTTACGATTATATTTAACTTATATGGATAGAGATGGAAAATTAGGAGAGTGGAATTGAAAAAGGTTTTATTGTTTTTGTTAGTTATTAGTTTATCTATTAATGCTTCTGAGAAGTTAAATGTTGATGGAAAAAGCTGTTCTGTACCAAAAAATATAATGATTGCAGTACTAATGAATGAATCATCAAATAAAAGACCATTAGGGTATGAGTATATTATAAGGGTAAATGGAAAAGAAAATAGTAGAATAACTAGAAAAGTTTTTAAGAGTTTAATCAAAGATGAGATGATAGAGAAACTTGGTCGTGATGTTTATGACTGTAAAAATGAAAAACTATGTATAACTATTGCAAATCATTTAATTAGCAATGGGGTAAAGAATCTTGATTTAGGGGCATATCAAACAAACTATTATTATCATCCTGATAAGCTAGAAAAGTTTTTTAATTTTAATTCTTCTTATTTAATGGCATGTAGGTATCAACATAAATTGATAAACCAATATGGTTATAGTTGGAAAACAGTAGCTATGTACCATTCAAAAACAAAAAAATATAATAGTGCATATCAAGAGAGATTATTTAAAAACTACAATAAGATTATAAGTAATCCAGAAGAAGGGATTATTAGATGAAAATACGAGTCTATTATGAAGATACAGATACAGGAAAGGTTGTTTATCATTCTAATTACTTAAATTATTGTGAGAGAGCAAGGAGTGAGGCTTTTTATGATAGAGGGATTACTCCAGAACTTGAAAGTGGTCATTTTGTAGCTAAAAAGATTATAGCTGATTATAAATCTAGTGCAGTTCTTGGTGATTTGCTTGATATAACAACTTATTTGCTTGAGATGAAGTCTGCATCATTTACATTACTACAAAAAGTTTATAAAGATAAAAAAATTATATTTGAGATGAAAATTACACTTGCATATATAAACTTTGAGGGTAAGCCTCAAAGAATGGGAGATGATGTTAAAAAGCTTTTATTATCAATGTTCTGATTTAGTTTTATATTTAGAAAACTTTGATAAAGATGGAGATATTAGTTCTATATCATATTGCATTTGATTATTAGTCAGTGGGATATTATATATTCTCTCATTGTTTGTTAACTTATTGAAAAAATAATCTACACCTATTGTTGTTGCATAGTTTATCCAGTCATACATAATATCATTGTTCAATAAAGAGTTTATTTCTATAAGAACATTATTTTTCTTAGTTATAGAGTTTGCAATAATCATATTTTTTCTATCATCATATTGTGTCATTGATAAAATAAGTGGATTGTAATTTATCTGTGTAGATAAAACATTTGTAGCATTAGAATCGTATAATGTTATTTGAGACATAATCATACTTGTTTTTACTATCGGTGTATTTATGAAAAAAGATCCATTTTGAATATCTTCGTTCTCTTTTAGCTGTTTTTCAAGATTTGTAGTTTTTCTAGGAATAGAAAATTTAAATACTTTAGCTTCCTCTACTGACATATACATATTTTCAAAATTATTATTATCTAAGATTCTATTTTTAAAAGTTTCTTCCTCATAGTTTGCTAATTTCGTTCCTATGCTAGAATTATCATAAAAAATAACTAAAGGCGATACACTCTCTTTTATAAGTAAATCACTTTGAGCTTCATAGTCAATTGCACCATAGTAAAGTAGTTTAGATGTAGTGTTAGAATCTTTTTTATTTATAGTTGGAAAGTATATATTTAAAGTGGAATTAATATCAGATATATTATCTGCACCTTTTTTTGTAACAGTGGCAATTACATACTTAAAGCCATCTTTTTTTATTTGGTTTAGTGTTGTATTTAACTCATTAAACTCTTCACTATTAACCTTATAGCTTTTAAGTTCAAAGGAGCTATTTCTTGTTATTAGATATGAAAGAGCTGAATTTGTTGTAGAAGTAGCATATTTTCCTATTTTTTTATATGGAAGTAGCATTGCTATTTTAAATTTTATATCAGTAGAAAATGAACCTAAATTTAATATAGACACATTCATAGTTTTTACATCATTTAACTCTTCACTTTCTAGTTTATGGTTAGCGTGAGCAAGAAATGAAAATATCATATCATTATCTATATACTCTTGCATACACTCTTCATCACAAGGGTAAGGGTCAAGGTTTTGTATGTATGTTTTAGGGAGTGGTATATCTGAAATTAAAAAGCTTTGAGCAAAAGTAATTACAGGTATAAGCATTAGGATTAGCAGTGTATTTTTCATAGGCAACTCTTTATAGTTTTTAAATCATTTAAAGTTATTTTTTTTAGTTCTGGATTTCTTAAAAGGTGTTGAGGATGGAAAATAGGGATGAGTTTATAGTTTTTAAATTCTATAACATGTCCCCTTACATTCTCAAAACTTTCATTGTCTGATGTAACCTTTGCATAAGCATCTTTACCTAGAGTAATAATAACTTTTGGTTTTATTAACTCTATCTGTGTAAAAAGATATGATTTACATGAATTAAATTCAGATGATGATGGGGGATTAGAGTTTAATGTTTTACATTTAATCACATGTGTAAAAAAAACATCATCAATACTAAGTTTTAAAACATTTTCTATCATATTTTTTAAAATTTCACCAGAATTACCAACATAGTATGCATTTTGAGAATCTTCATTGATTGATACATTATAGTCTATAACCATCAATTTAGCATTTTCATTGCCATAGCCAACCATACTTTGAGATCTAGATTTACTTAGGTCACATAGATGACAAGAGGATATTTCATTGTTTAACTCTTCAATATTATTGATAGTGGTTTCACTTTTTATATTGATAGAAAACGGATCAATATATTCAAATCCAATAGCTTTAAGACGATAAAGATTTTGAAGTAATGCTAGATTTTGAAAAGAGTTGATTATAGAATCCTTAGAACTTAAATAATTTATAGGATTATATAAAAAATGTTGTTAAATTCTACTTTTTGATAGATGATTAAGTTTGGTTCATCTTTGAATTTTTGTAATGTTAAGTTATATATTTGAGAAGGCAATTTTTAAATCCTCTATCCCTATCTAGTTTAAATGAAATATATTATACCCTCTTATTTATTATAAAATATTCTAGTAAAATAAATATTTTAGTTTAATTGCTAACCACCTATTAATCAAGATAAAGATAAAATATTAAAAATAACTTAACCATATTAAAGAGAATCAATGATAACAAACGAACTTAAAAGCCAAGTTGATAAAATTTGGGAAACATTTTGGACTGGTGGAATCTCAAATCCATTAACTGTTGTAGAGCAATTTACTTTTCTAATATTTATTAAAAGTCTTAATACTGCACAAATTAAGATAGACAAACAGAAAAGATTGAACAAAAATCTTAAAGATATATTTTCAGATGAAAAAAAGCATTTGAGATGGGATAATATTTCAACATTATCTGCTCAAAATATGTTTGATGTTTTTCAAACGGAGATGTTCCCTTTCATAAAATCACTTTCACACGAGCAATCAGCATTTTCTACTTATATGAAAGATGCAAGTTTTTTAATCCCCACACCTAAACTATTGCAAAAAGTTGTGGATATGGTAAGCAAACTAAACCTTGAAGACAAAGATATTAAGGGTGATTTATACGAGTACTTACTCTCTAAACTAGCAACTGCTGGAACAAATGGGCAGTTTAGAACTCCTAGGCATATCATTAAGATGATGGTTGAGTTGATGCTTCACAACACAGAAATCACTAATGATTTTAAGATATACGACCCAGCTTGTGGAACAGCAGGATTCTTAATCAACTCTATTGAATATATCAAAGAGAACAGAGAAGAAGTTTTAAACGATTTGACTATAAAAGAGTTTGAGAATCTTTTTTATGGGAATGATTTTGACATCTCTATGGCTCGTATCGCTTCAATGAATATGATGCTACATAACATCAGTGGAGCAAATATCTCAAACAATGATGCACTTGCGAAGTTCGATATATCTGAAGAAAACAAGTATGATTTGATTCTAGCAAACCCACCTTTTAAGGGTTCACTAGATTTTGATGAAGTTGCGAAACCTATCTTAGATGTGGCAAAAACAAAAAAAACAGAACTACTCTTTTTATCTTTAATTCTAAAATCTTTAAAAGTTGGAGCAAGATGTGCCGTTATCATCCCTGATGGAGTTTTGTTTGGTTCAACCAAAGCACACAAAGAGATAAGAAAAGAGATAGTTTCAAACAACCAACTAGATGCAATCATCTCAATGCCGAGTGGAGTGTTCAAACCCTATGCAGGAGTGAGTACAGCTATTGTAGTTTTCACTAAAACAGATGGGCATAAAAATGACAAAGTTTGGTTCTACGATATGCAAAATGATGGCTACACTCTCAACGATAACCGTACAGAGTGCGAAGGTTCAAACATCCCTGACATTTTACAAAGATTCAAGAATCTTGGAGATGAAAAAGAGAGAAAGAGAACCGAGCAAAGCTTTTTAGTTCCCATAGGTGAGATAGAAGAGAATGATTTTGATTTGAGTATCAACCGTTACAAAGAGATAGTGTATGAAGAGGTACACCACGAAAAACCATCTAAGATTTTAGAAGATATAAAAGTTATAAATGAGAAAATATCTTTAGGTTTAGATGAATTGGAGATAATGATAAATGATAATTAGACCACAAGATAAGCAAGAGATTATATCAATAGCTAAAAAAACATTGAATCAGCCTCTTAAACTTTGGGCTTATGGAAGTCGTGTAAATGGTGAAGCTCATGATGGGAGTGATTTGGATTTGGTTTTAATCACAAAAGATGGTGAGAAAGTAGATATATCTGAGTATATGGATTTTAAAGAGGCTTTACAAGATTCTAATATCCCTATACTTATACAGATTTTAGATTGGAATAGGATTCCTGAGAGTTTTCATGAAAATATCTTGGCTAATTATGAAGAGATGGTGAGGGTTTGTTATGAGTGAGATGGTTAAGTTAAAAGATATAGGCAAAATCATAAAATTAGGTGATGTATTAAAATATGAGCAACCGACGAAGTATATTGTTTCAAATAATATATATGATAATAATTATAATACTCCTGTATTAACTGCTGGGAAAACATTTATATTAGGATACACAAATGAAACAGAAAATATATTTACAAAAATACCAGTTATAATTTTTGATGATTTTACTACTGCAACAAAATTTGTTGATTTCCCTTTTAAAGTAAAATCTTCAGCAATGAAAATTTTAAACCCAACAGAAGAGATTGATATTAAATATATTTTTTATTTAATATCTACTATAAAAATAGATAGAGATTTACATAAAAGATATTGGATTTCAACATTTTCCAATATTAAGATTTCTTTACCATCCCTAACAAAACAAAAACAAATCGCTAAAAGATTAGACAAAGCAAAAGAGCTTATAGAGTTACGACAAGATTCTATAAAAAAACTCGATGAACTTTCTAAATCTATTTTTATTGATATGTTTGGTGATCCAGTTAGTAATCCAATGGGATTTGAGTTAATTAACTTAGGTACAGTAATAAAAATTGATGCTCCTATGGTTCAACCAAATACAAAGGAATATGAAAATTTATATCTTATAGGTTCTGATAGAATTGAAAAAAATACAGGTAAGATTTTACCTTCATCAACAGCAAAAGAAGATAAAGTAATTAGCAAAAAATTTTTATTTGATAACAGATATATTTTATATTCAAAAATAAGACCTTACCTAAACAAGGTAGCAATTGCTACTTTTACTGGGTTGTGTTCTGCTGATATGTATCCACTTAGACCAATGGATAATAAGATTAATAAAGAATATTTATTATATCGTCTTCTTTCAAAACATTTTTTACAATATACGGAAACATTACCTGATAGAGCAAGTATTCCAAAATTAAATAGAAAAGAATTAGTAAAGTATAAGTTTCCGTTACCACCAATAAAACTACAAAATAATTTTGCTGATATAATCCAAAAAATAGAACAACAAAAATCACTCTACCAAAAACAACTAATAAAACTACAAGAAAATTTTGATGCACTCTTGAGTGAGAGTTTTAGTGTTTAAGTCTGAAAAGGAGATATTGTGCAGGATTTATTAGCTAAGATTCACGAAAAAAAAGAACAACTAGATAGACTAAGACCACTATCTACTGCTCAAGTGAAGAATCTTAAAAATGTGTATGATATTCAACTCACATATAATTCAAATGCTATTGAGGGTTCAACACTTACTTATAGTGAAACCAAACTTATTTTAAATGAGGGAATCACCATAGGTGGTAAGAGTATAAACGAGCATTTGGAAACTATCAACCATCAAGAAGCGATAGGTTTTATAGAAGATATGGCAAAAATCAACACTAAAGATATTACACTTGTTGATATAAGAGATATTCACCACCTAATTCTTAAAGGGGTTGATAATAAAAATGTTGGTGTCCTAAAAAGTGATGGAGAGATACATAATTTTATAGAACCTTTGAAAATAGATGAAAAGATGGATGAGTTTATAGAATGGTTACATACTCAAACAATCGACGAGCCTATTTTACTAGCAACATTAGTACATCTAAATTTTGTATCAATCCATCCATTTGTTGATGGTAACGGAAGAACAGCAAGATTACTTATGAATCTAGTTTTATTACAAAACGGTTATCCTCAAGCTATCATAAAAGTTTCAAATAGAGCAGAGTATATACAAGCTATTGAAGAGTATCAACAAAATAGTGATAATGACTACAATAAACTCTACAAAGTAGTTTTAAAAAGTGTAAATGAGAGTTTAGAACTTTATTCAAAAATAGTTATAGATAACATACGATTAATTTAAAACAGGGATATAAATAATGAGCAACTTCTATTTTCTAAAAAACGAATTCAACATTCTACTTCAAGAATCTTTAAAATCAGAATCAAATATCATAGACGACCCTGAGGTTTCAGCTATCTATTCTCGTAAATCACTAGAAAACTCTGTTAAGTTTGTCTATAAACTTGATGAGGATTTAGATGCTAGTTTAGTGAGTGAACCTAAAATTATCACTCTTATAAACCATAGAGATTTTATAGATATAGTCCCAAGTGAGATTATAGATGAACTCCACTTCATCAGAAAAGTTGGAAACAAAGCACTTCACAGCTCATATAACGAGATAAGCTCAAAAGATGCTTTGTATGCAAACCAGTGTTTGTATAAGTTTCAAAGATGGATAGTTGAGGTTTATAGTGATTATGAAGTTACTGATGAGTATGATGTTTTAAAATTTGAGACAAGTGAAAAAGAGAGTAAACAAGAGCTTATTCAAAAGATAGAAGCACAAAAAAAGCTAGAAGAGAAAAATGAAGAACTTCAAACTCAACTTGAGAGTTTAAAAGCACAACTCAAAACTAAAACAATACAAGAGATAGAAACTAAAAAAGAGAGTGTTGTAAAAGTAAAAGATATTACAGAAGATGAAACAAGAAACAGACTGATAGACCTAGAACTTAGAGAGGCTGGTTATGATGTAGGTAAATTTAAAAAAGGTTTTGATACTGAGTATAAACTCACACTTGAAGATGGTTCTATTGGCTATGCTGATTATGTGATTTGGGGTGAAGATGAAAAACCTCTTGCAGTGATTGAAGCAAAAAGATTCTCCTCTAGTCTCACAAAAGGGAAACATCAAGCAAAACTCTATGCTGATGCCCTACAAAAAGAGTTTGACAAAGATGTTTTAACTTTTGTAACGAATGGTAGAACCATAGAATACACAAATGGAATCTACCCATTTCGTGAGATTCATAGTTTTTTTCCTCGTAATGAACTTATCCGTGCTTTACAAAAAAGAGAGGCATTACTCACTATAAAACCCTCAACACTTAGCATAGATGATAAAATCACCGATAGAACTTATCAAAAAAGAGTTATAAAATCTGTTTTAAAATCTTTTGAGAGTTATCAGATGAGGGCTTTGCTAGTGATGGCAACTGGAACTGGTAAAACAAGAGTAAGTGCAAGTTTGAGTGATATACTTATCCGTGCAAATTGGGTGAAGAAAATCCTATTTTTAGCAGATAGAAAAGAGTTGGTAAGACAAGCAAAAAATAACTTTAGTAGATACCTAAAAGAAAC
>Ga0256842_1003403_pt1 | contig 10598 bp, 10 predicted proteins | sample 4559240metaG_FD_185973 | JGI IMG/M metagenome (GOLD analysis project Ga0256842, IMG submission 185973) | Hydrothermal vent microbial communities from Guaymas Basin, Mexico - 4559-240 | ecosystem: Environmental > Aquatic > Marine > Hydrothermal vents | place: Mexico: Guaymas Basin | collected...
CTCTATCACTACCATTTATGAGTTTAGTTCCTGAAAAATCTAATATATGATGGTGAAATATTGGAATAATAATAAAAAGAAGCAAAAAAAAGATGGTTAAAGCTTTCCTATACAAGACAAAGCCCAAAGAAAAATTAAATATTATTTTACAGGGGAATTAAGTTTTGTAAAGAAACTAAATGATGAATTCTTTTTCTAAAATCAGTTTGGCCTTTTTTAAAAGGAAGCGGCTTTTTCCATATGTGCCGCTTCTTTTCATTATTACCAAAAAATAATATTCTTTTGTTATCAACTTAATCAAAAAACAATATCTTTCAGTAAAAAGATTTAACTCCTCAAGTTCTCCAATGTCAATATCATCAGCAGTTCTTAAAGAAGATTTGAGCAGGGAAGTCTTTTCGGCTGCAATTAATTCCAAATTTAATTTTTCATCAAATTCCCCCTCATTAATCGACTTCTCTATTATTATTCCGTCAATTCCCACAATCAATGCAGCTAAAGTATCTTCAACATTTTCAACAATCATATCTAAAGAATCTTTAAATTTCATAAATAATCTTCCCTGCTCTTTTTTCTTCAGAAAAACATTATCTAACTATTCTCGGCGTCAAGAAGAACAACACTTCCTTTGAATCCTTTGATTTTGTCTGCCTCTTAAATAAATTACCTATAATTGGGATACTTCCAAAAAGAGGTACCTTATCCTGATGATTCTCTTCCTGATCTATCAAAATTCCACCAATCATTGTAGTTCCACCATCAGCCACCAAAACATTTGTTTCTGATCTGCTGGTTACAATTGAAGGAATTCCATTAACTGTTTTTGAAAAATCAGCCCTATTGTTTTCAAGTTTAATCAACATATTAACGGTACCTTCATCGGTAATGGTCGGCAATACCTGAAGCATAAGTGATGCTGAGAAAAATCTTGTGGTTACAGTGTTGTTTTCAACTGTCTGAACCGGAAATTGCAACCCTTGTTCAATTGTAGCAGGCTGGTTATTTTGCGTTTGAATTTTTGGCTGGGAAATTATTCTGACTTTCCCCTCACTTTCAGCAGCAGTAAGTGAGGCATCAAGCAGGAAAGTATCAAAAATATTACCAACGGCAATACCAATACCTGAAGTTGCACCTTCAGCAGGCAAGTTAATGTTGTAATTACCTTTATCTCCATTTCCACCGGGAACTATTGCAGCAGACTCAGATACGTTTGATTCTGAAGCTCCCTTACCAGTTGCCGGATTTCCAGCCACATAACCAGATTTAACAGTTGCTGCAGGTCTATAACCACTTAACCCTGCAAAGGTGTTTGTACCACCAACTGTAATTCTTTCAAGGTTTCCAGCGACAAACCCAGCCTGAATACCTATAGATCTCGCAAAACTTCTACTTGCAGCAAGTATTCTTGCCTCTATTTCAACCTGTCTCTGAGGCACATCAAGGGTGGAAATAACTTTTTTTATCTCGGCAATTCTATCCGGAATGTCTCTTATAATAATTGTGTTGCTCTGAGCATCATATGCAATGGCACCCTTTCCTCCACCATGTGAAACAAAGACATCTCCTAAGAACTTTATCAAGTTTTGTCCATCCACATAGTTAAGGGGTATTATTTCTGTCCTAATTGATCTTTCAAATTCAGCCTCTTTTCTCTTCTTAGCCTCCTCACGAAGGGCATCAAGAGTAGCAATTCTTACCACATTACCTTCAATAACTTTATCAAGTCCATTATTTTTTAAAGCAAGGTCAAATACCTGATCCCAGGGAACATTTTTAACTTTTATTGAAATGGTTCCATGTACACTTGGATCAACCACAATGTTTAGATTTTCAAGTTCACTTATCAATCTAAAGAAGTCAATGATATCTGCATCTTTAAGATCAAGGGTAATGGGCTCACCGGTATATTTTACACTCTCTTTTGTGTCATCGGTAATATAATTTACTGGATTTGGTCCTGCATTGTGCACCCTATTATTTCTGAAAAATCTAACCTCTTTTCTTCTATTTTTATTCTCAACCTTTTTAGGCTTAACAACAGGAACTTTTATTCTTGTCACATTTCCATCAGTTATTCTAACTTCACTATTTTCTTCAGAATATTTTCCAAGGGTGATTGACAGACCGCCACTTCTCTTTATTATTTTAGCATTGTTTACCTTCTTATTTAAATCCAGAACAACCCTAACAATTTTGGGATTTTGATTTTGGAATCTGGATATTCTAACTCTCTTAACAAGCCCATCATTCACCAGGATATTTTTCCTGTTAAATGGGCATCCAGCACCAAGAAGATCCACAACCAATCTATCTGGATCTGTGAGATAAAACTTTCTATATTTTGTCAAACCAGTTCCCTTGAGATTTAGTTTAAAACCATTTTCACTTGTGTCAAATTTCACTTCCTTCAACATAGAATTAGAAGATGCAACCTTTTTAACTTTTTTCTTAATCGTTATTATCAAATACTTACCCTGAGGAACTATGTTGACATCTGAATCCATCTTAAGAGAAATTTCAAGTCTTACACCACGAGCACTTTTGGATGTCTTAATGTAATTAACCACATCAGACTTTAAATTGTAGACTGGTTCCAGATTACTCATACTACAACCAAGCAAATCAATTACAATCCAGTGCTTATCAGGAGAAAATGAGGTATATGATACACCTTTGTCAGTGCTCAATAAAATTTTGACATCGCCATTTTTATTGACTTCATACTTCAAACTTCTGGCAGATACTGCAAAAACTTGAGCACCTAATAATAAAATAATTGCCATTAGGGCAGTAACATAAAGGAGCAATTTTGTGGGCTTCATTAAATGCCTCCTTTCCAAATATAACAATTTTTTAATCTTCCTGTTTTATTACGACTCTTATATGTTTTACATGTCCATCGGTATATTCAAGTACCTTGTCAAAAACAACACTTGCATTCCCCATTTCCGAACCGAGATATGCCTCTTTTAAAACACCATTGTACACCCTCTCTCCAACCTTCAAAAAATAGGACATGTTATCTTTCACACAATTAAACATTGCAACCTTCCCTCTGGGGGTATCCACAACACCAACTAAATTGAGTTCTGATACCAAAATCCCTCTAATTCCGGGATATTTACTCTGTCTTTCCTCAAATGAAGGAATTTTCTTTAATTTTGCCTCTTCCTTCTTGTTAAGCAACTTCTTTCTTTCTATTAAATTCACAAATGGATCAATTCTACCTGCAGGATTATAAGCAGCTCTATGCTTAATAATAATAGGTTCTTCATTAGATGAGCCCTCATCATTTTTAACATCCTGAGAAAAAAGAAAAGAACCTATTAAAAACAAGAATAACAATAAAAGAACGCTTTTTTTATTCATTGCACCATTCCTCTTTAAAATTTTATTTAATAGTTTCACTATCTTCGCCTGTGTATACATAAGTACTTGCAATAAAAGATGCTTTTAATGTGAATCCTGCCACATCACCACTATTTAATGTTTCACATTTCAAATCATAGACATTTAAAATTCTCTCAAAATTGGCCACCTTTTCAAAAAACTTTCCAAGGGCGTGAAAACTTCCCAGAACTTCAAACTTTATGGGAAGTTCATAATAAAAATCATAATTTTTTCTTCTCTGAGGCTCAAACATTTTTATTTCAAGCCCAGAGGTATTTTTAGCAAGAAGTTCCAGTTTCCTTGCAAGTTGATCAGTTTCTTTACTTTTGGGTAACATGGATTTTAACTTATCCAGTTCTTCCTTTAAAGTCTTACACTCCTCTTCATAGCGCGCTTTTTTATCCTGAAAAGCGTGTAATTCCGTTATTTCTTTTTGAAGTGCCTCAATTTTAGTATTAAGCATTTTAGTCTCTGCTCTCTTATTCTTAAATATCATCGCATTTAAGCCAAAAAATATGAGAGCAAACAAAACAATAATTATTAATACTTTCTGCCATAAGGGCGTTTCTTTTACTTCTGCCATTATTTACCCTCATTAATGGATTTTTTTATTTTCTTTGTACAAGAAATCTCAAATTTTGTCAACTGGGTATTATCCTTTTTGGAATTCTTTTTATTGTAGTAAACCATACTCACATCATCAAAATACCCTGTTTTTTGCAAAGCAGATACAAAATCCAAAAAGGCATAAACATCAAGAGCCATTCCATCCACCACCACATTTTCTCCATCTCCTGTTCTCGATTCATCAAGCGAAGAAAACCACAACCTTGGATTTTCTGCAGGTAAACTCTTGACGAATGCATTCATCATCTCAACGGGACCAGATTGAGAATTCTTTAAATTTTCAATAATATCTTTCCTCTGTTGAAGGAGATCTTTCAACTTCTTATACTTTTGTGCCATCTCTTTAATGTGTCTTAAATTCTGAGCTTCCTTTTCAAGACTCTCATATTTTTCCTTAGCCATATTGTACTTGTTATTAAGAGTTACCCAATACCACGCAATAAAACCTATACCAACAATAAGAAGGACAGCAATAATCAAAATGGCCTGAATAGGCTTGGCTTCCGATGGGACACCTGAAGGTCCCTTCTCAGAAATTTTCCTTTCTTTTAATAAATTTATCTTTGCCATTTGACCTCCAAATATCTTAATTACAAGTTTCTCATTGCAAGGCCCATAGCCACAGCAACCTTTGGAGAGATCTCTCCCAGTTTCGATTTGGGAAACTCTGCAGGATTATAACTAATTCTCTTAAAGGAATTAAAAACTTCTATGGGCAATTTAAATCTTTCGGAGAGAAATTCAATTAATCCCTTAGTGTGTACTGCTCCACCAGAGATTAAAATTCTGTCGATTCTATCTACACCATTTGCAGTTTTAAAAAAGTCAAAAGTCTTCCTCAATTCAAGTTCAAGCGTTTCAGAAACCTGATTAATTATATTGTTTACCTCATCCATTGATATGGAATCACTGGTTAACTCTCCCTTCTTCAACTTCTCAGCATCCTCATAACTCACACCAAGTCCCTTCTGCAAATAACTGGTATATTGATTACCTCCCACAGATAGATCCCTCGTAAACATAACCTCTTCGCCCTTTACTATAACTAAATTGGTAATACTTGCCCCAATATTTAACAACACAGTAACAAGGGAAGATGCATCGGGATAATTATAAAGAAACGCGTTGTGGAGAGCAAAAGCATCAACATCAATCAGTGCAGCTTCTTTACCGGCAAGGTTAATAACGCTCACCTGATCTTCTATTTTTTCCTTCTTGACAGCAACAACCAGGACATCCATAGACCCATCGTCAGGATTTGTTTTGACAACCTGATAATCCAGATTTACCTCCGATAAATCAAATGGGATGTACTGCTCAACTTCCCACTCTATGGATTCCTCAAGTTCATCCTCTCTTTGAGCGGGAACATTTACTCTTTTAATAATTACTGAATGACCTGAAATAGATGTGGCAATTTTCCTGTTTTTAATCTTTTGTTCTTCATATATTGCCTTAATGGCATTTGCAACAGGAATTCTATCAATAATTGCCCCATCTACAATTGTATCGGGGGGTAAATCTTTAATACCAAGGTGAAGCAGTTCATACTCACCTTTTTTTATGGGTTTTAATTCTACAATTTTAACGGAATAAGATCCAATGTCACAGCCAACTGGTCTCTTTTGTTTTCTAAAAAACATAATATCTTTTACCTCACAAAGAATTCCTTACTAACTGATTTAATAAATAGCAGAAAAAGAGGCATTCTGTCAAGAAATATTTTCAAAATGTTCAATAATTATCTACTACTGCAAATGTTCATACAATAAATTCACAAAAACGTAAATTTGACATTTCTTATTTTTCTGCTATCTTTATTCCTTATTCATCATAAAAGGATGACCACCTATGGAGGAAAAGATATTAGAAATTTTGAAAAAAAGTGAAAGTTTACTTGAAGGTCATTTTCTTCTATCTTCAGGACTACACAGCGACAAATACCTGCAGTGTGCAAGGGTTTTTCAATATCCCGATTATTCAGAAGAATTGTGTAAACTCCTGAGGGAAAAAATTTTCTCTTCCGGAATAAAAGTAGACAAGGTCATCTCTCCAGCAATTGGAGGGATACTCATAGGCTATGAACTATCCCGTCAATTAAGTGTTCCAAACATATTTGCAGAAAGAGATGATAGCGGAAAAATGACGATAAGAAGAGGTTTTTCAATAAAAAAAGGAGAAAATATTTTAGTTGTGGAAGATGTGGTCACAACTGGTGGATCAGTAAAAGAGGTAATAAACCTTGTGGAAAACGCCAAAGGAAAAGTTGTGGGAATTTCAGCAATTGCAAACCGGGGTAAAGAAGAAAATCCTTTTGAATATCCCTTTGTGTATCTCATAAGGTTAAATTTTAAGACCTATTCCCCTGATTCATGTCCTCTTTGTAAAAAGGGAATACCCATTGAAAAACCTGGTAGTAAAAAGAAACTTAATGGCTAAATTAAGAAACCATAAAATTTTAGTTGAATACATTGGCACAAGGTATTGTGGATGGCAAAAGCAAAAAAATGACCCTACCATTCAGGGAACAATTGAAGAAGTACTTTTAAACTTATACAAAGAGAAAATAAAGGTAAAAGGAGCAGGAAGAACCGATGCTGGAGTACATGCAACTGGACAGGTAGCAAACTTTTTTGCCCCAGATTTCATTCCTCCGGAGAAACTTTTTATCATATTAAACAACAATCTACCAAAGGACATAAGGATAAAAAATATTAAATACGTTGATCCTCAATTCGATGCTCAAAAAAACGCATCCTCAAAAATCTACAGATACCAGATATACAACAGGCCCTACGCATCTCCCTTTATGGAACCATTTTGCTACTGTGTAAAACAAAAATTAAATTTCAAACTAATGGAGGAATCATTAAAATACTTTATTGGTAAAAAAGATTTTACATCCTTTTGTGTAAAAAGGTCTCAAAAGGAAAATAATGTGAGAGTTGTGAAAATGGCAACTTTAAAAAAAAGGGGAAACCTGCTAATATTTAAAATTGAAGCCAATGGATTTTTACACAAAATGGTTAGAAACATTGTGGGAACTCTTATAGAAATAGGTAAAGGTAAGTTAATGCCAGAAGATGTAAATAAAATTTTTAACAAAAGAAAAAGAGAAGAGGCAGGGCCCACATCTCCTGCAAAGGGACTCTTCCTGGAAAAGGTAAAATACGATGTATAGTTATTTAAAGGGGATAGTAAAGGAAAAGAAACCACAATACATTATATTAGAAAGCAATGATGTGGGTTTTAAAATTCTCATTCCCCTCTCAACCTACTACAAATTACCTGAAGCAGGGGTGAAATTAAAAATATTTGTAGAGAATTTTTTAAAAGAGGAAAGGCCTGTTCTATTTGGATTTTTGACAGAAAAGGAAAGGGATATATTTCTGGAACTTATAAAAGTTCCGGGAATTGGTACAAAAACGGCTCTTGCTCTTTTAAGTGAACCTAATTTGAACACCTTAATTCAAAACATAGTCAATCACAACATAAAAGAAATCACCAAAATTCCCGGAATAGGTAAAAAGAGTGCTGAAAGATTGTGCTATGAATTAAAGGAAAAATTCTCCAAAAAATTTCTTGAAGGTGTGGGTGGTGAAATTAAAGAGAAAGAGGTATGGGAAGATTTAACCTCAGCCCTTATAAATCTGGGTTATTCAAAGAAAAATGTGGAAAAAGTGGTGGAAAAAATTCTCACCAAGGAAAAAAATTTAAAAATTGAAGAATTAATAAGAAAAGCCCTTACAATGCTTTCTGGAATATAAATATGGCAAAAAAAAATGATTTTTTTAAACCGGATACAACTGAAGAGGAAAAATTTTTAGAAAAGAGTCTTCGTCCTATAAATTTTTCTGAATATATTGGGCAGGAGGAACTCATAAAAAATCTCAAAATCGCCATTTATTCTGCTCAAAAGAGGAAAAAACCTCTTGATCACATACTTTTCTATGGGCCTCCCGGACTTGGAAAGACATCTCTTTCCATCCTGATTGCAAGGGAAATGGGAGTAAGTATTAAAATAACCTCAGGAGTTGCAATTGACAAAAAGGGAGACATGGCAGCAATTTTAACCAACCTAAATGAGGGAGATATCCTCTTTATAGATGAAATTCATAGACTACCTTCTTCCCTGGAAGAAATTTTATATCCAGCCATGGAAGATTTTCAAATAGACATTGTAATAGGAGAGGGACCGGGAGCAAAAACCATAAGGCTTGAAATTCCACACTTTACCCTAATTGGAGCCACCACAAGAATTGGACTTCTAACTCCACCTCTAAGGGCAAGATTTGGAATGGTGGAAAAATTAAATTTCTATTCAGTAAAGGAATTGGGGGAAATTATTAAACAATCATCAGAGAAACTTGGAGTCTCAATAACTGAAGAAGGGGCTCTTGAAATAGCAAAAAGGTCAAGGGGAATACCAAGAATTGCAAACAGACTGTTAAAAAGGGTGAGGGATCTTGCAGTGGTTGAAGATAAAAAAGAAATAGATGAAGTTCTTGCAAAAAAAATGTTTGAACTACTTAAAATAGATGAAAATGGAATAGATATGACCCTAAAAGACTTTTTGGTAACAATTATAGAGAAATTTAATGGGGGCCCCGTTGGACTTAAAACTCTCACAGCAATCACAGGAGAAGAAAGGGACACAATTGAAGATATTTATGAACCATTTTTAATGCAACTGGGGCTTATAGAAAGAACTCCCAGAGGAAGAATAGTAACTGAGAAAGGCTACAGATATCTGGGTTATAAAAAAGGCAAAAAACTATTTTAAGGATAAAAAAAAATGAAGGAATTATATCTGATTGACATGATGTCACAGGTTTACAGGGCATATTACGCCATAAGGGGCCTCTCAAGGAGTGATGGTTTTCCAACAAATGCAATTTTTGGCTTTGTATCAATGTTAAAAACCCTCATAAAAAAGTATAGACCTAAATATCTGGCACTAATAAAAGATGCCGACGCCCCCACCTTCAGACATGTTGAATACAAAGAATATAAAGCCACCCGTAAACCCATGGAGGAAGATCTTGTAAAGCAATTACCAGTGATCGTTGAATTTTGTAAAGCCTTCAATATCCCGATAATTGAGGTTCCCGGATTTGAAGCAGATGATATAATTGCTAAGATATCCCTTAAAGCCCAGGAAAATTCCTTTAAAGTATATATTATTTCTTCCGACAAAGATCTATATCAACTTGTAAATGAGAAGTGTCTCATCCTCGACACAAAATATGAAAAGGTATACGATGAAAGTGAAATTGAAAAAAAGTTTGGGGTTAAACCAAACCAGATTGTTGACTTTTTAGCCCTTGTTGGAGACAGTTCAGATAATATCCCGGGGGCCCCCGGAATTGGTGTAAAAACGGCAGCAAAACTTTTATCCCAATTTGAAAACATTGAAAATCTCTATTTAAACCTGGAAAAAATAAAAAAGGAAAAGATAAGAAGATCCCTCGAAGAAAATAGAGAGCAAATTTTACTCTCAAGGGACCTTGTGAAATTAAATCCTGATATACCAATTGAGATTGACTTTGAAAATTTCAAAGTAGAAGGACCAGACCTTAAAAGATTAAAGAATCTACTATTGGAATATGAATTCAAATCCTTAATTGGGGAATTTATTTCAGAAAAAGAAAAAGATGTGAAAAAGATAAACTGGGGTAAAGTTAAAGATTTAAGCGTCAAAGAAAATGAAGAAATAGATATTTTTGTGGTGAGCACAGGGAGATCTCCTGTTTCTTTTTTTGTAAAAAAGGGGAAAGAAGTCTTTGAATTAAATGAAGTGGAATTTGAAAGGAAGATAGGAGAAAGGGGCAAAAAAATCTTTTACAGAAGTAAATCAATAAAAGAAAAATTTTTAAAGAACTTTGAAGACATAAAATTGATCCACTATCTCTTACATCCAGAAGAAGAACACTCCATTGAAAGAATTGCGATTTCCTATGCGGGAAAAGAACTTACCATACCAGAGGGATTTAAAAGAGAAGATATCTACAATTTAAAGGAAAAAGACCTTGAAACCTACAGAATATACTTTGGGGAAAGGGCTAAGGTAATTGGCGATATATATCCTCCACTCATTAAAAAATTAAATGAGGAAAACCTACAAAAAATTTATGAAGAAATCGAAAAGCCACTTGTTCCTGTTTTAAATCACATTGAAAAATCGGGAATTTTACTGGATGAGAAAAAATGCGAAGAACTTTCCAGAGAACTTAAAGGAGAAATTGAAAGGCTCATAAAAGAAATTTATGAACTTGCAGGAGAAGAGTTCAATATAAACTCCCCAAAACAATTAGGGGTTATTCTATTTGAGAAGTTAAACCTGCCAGTTATTAAAAAAACGAAAAAGACAAAATCCTACAGCACAGGTGTTGAAGTACTTGAAGAACTCTCTCTGATCCATCCACTGCCCGAAAAAATTTTAGAATACAGACAATTACAGAAATTAAAATCCACATATATAGATCCTCTTCCAACATACATTTCAGATGAAGATGGGAGACTTCACACCACACTACATCAAACAGTTGCCGCAACAGGCAGACTTTCCAGTTCAAATCCCA
>Ga0256842_1003404_pt1 | contig 10598 bp, 7 predicted proteins | sample 4559240metaG_FD_185973 | JGI IMG/M metagenome (GOLD analysis project Ga0256842, IMG submission 185973) | Hydrothermal vent microbial communities from Guaymas Basin, Mexico - 4559-240 | ecosystem: Environmental > Aquatic > Marine > Hydrothermal vents | place: Mexico: Guaymas Basin | collected...
TTCTGAGGCTATAATGGAGCATATAGATGGTTTTTTAGCAAACTCTGCAAAGATGGGTGTTATGGGTTTAGTTATGATTTTGGTTGCTTCGCTTTTATTCTTTAAAAATTTTGAATTTATTGCAAACAAGATTTTTCATACTAAACAAAGAACACTTTGGGAGTCAATTACTACTTATTGGACAATGTTAACACTAACACCTATAGCTCTTGGCACATCTTTTTATATCACAGGTTATGTTGCATCGCTTATGGCTTCTTCTTCATTAACATCAGGTTTAAATATTCTTCCATATATACCATATCTAATCACATGGGGACTCTTTTTTCTTATCTTTCAAATAAGTGCAAATGTAAAGATAAATCCAAGGGCTACAGCAATTAGTTCATTTATCATCTCAGTGGTCTTTAGTGTTAGTAAAAATGCTTTTATATATTATGTTTTTTATAATAAGTCATATACAACGATGTATGGCTCATTTGCAACTTTGATGTTTTTATTTTTATGGATATATGTTTCGTGGATTATCTTCATATACGGTTTGAAACTATGTTATATTATCAATCGTGTTTATGCAAAAAAACATCCCACTCATAGAGAGTAATATATAAACAACTTCCACATGCCAAGATATATGTAAATTTATGGGAATTGGGTTTAGATTTATGAGCCAAATTAGACAACTATCCAATATCCCTGCAAACCCTATGAGATGAAATAAAATACTAAGTGGATAAAATAAAGTAAAAATTATGCTCCAAATGATAGATAGTGGATGGTAGAGAGAAAAATTTCCAAAGATAAAAAGTGAGTGTGGTAACATCAGTCCATAAACCCAGATGGGGAGTAAGATAAATTGCCAAAATTTACCCATGTTTTTAAAGTATATAAGAAACAGATAGATGTAATATACTCCACCAATACTTAGCCAAAAACCAAGTGAAAAAAAGAGTCTTGGAAAAAAACTAAGAATTAAAATAGCAGTTAAAAAGAGTGTTTGCATTGATAAGATTTTAAAACCTCTGTCATAAAGTATAAAGCCTATGATAAGCATCACAAAAGCTCGAAGAAGTGAAGCAGGGGAATCTAAAAATAGAAGATATAAAAGCAGTGTAGATGAGATGATGATAAATGAGTCAACTTTATAGCTTCTGTATGGAAAATATCTGTTTTGTAAAAACTTATATGGAAGTTTAAATAAAAAATAGAGTAATGCAGATAAAACTCCAAGATGAAAGCCACTTATGGCAACAAGATGGGAGATACCAAGGAGTGAAAATTTGTTTTGTAGGTTTTTCTCCAGTGGGGTGGCTGTATAGAGTGCTTGATATATTTGGGTTATGTTGTTGTCTTTGTGGCATGTGGATATGAAGTTGTTTAGTTTTTGTTTTAGAGATGGAGTTTTGTAAAGATATATAATCTTACTAAAGGTAAAAAAACTGCTCATATATTGATAAAAACTGATTTTTCCTGCCCAGATTTCAAGTTTGATTTTTGAACCTTTGGCATGTGGGAATTTTGCACTTTTTGTTGTGTAAAAAATAAAGCCATTTTGTGCTTTTAGTTTTAGGATTTGATAGGTTTTTGTTTTGCCTTTTTTTGTTGTTGTTGTTTTTGTGTACTGTTTTAAAATGGTTGCTGTTACGATATTTGAGTCAAATTTTGTAAGATTTTTGTAGTTGTTATACTCTATAAGAAGTGAATATGTTAGTATAAACCCACATGCCAAGAGGAAGATAAAAAACTCTCTTTTTGTTTTAAAAAGTGTGAGTTTTTTAAGTTTCATTTTAGAGTGTTGGCATTGAGATGGATGACTCTCCTACATCTATTTGAGCAGATGTTGTATCTACATTTTCATAGATGGTTTCTACTCCTGCACTGTAAGATGGAGCGTCCACAAAACGGGTGAGTTTTTTCTGAAAAATTAACTTCACATGCCCAGTTGGTCCATTTCTTTGCTTACCGATAATAATTTCAGCTTCCTCTTCCTCTTTTTCTATATAGGTTGGTGTAAACTCTTTACCTTCAGCTTTAGCCGCTTTTTCTCTCTCTTTTTCCTCTTTGTAAAGGTAAATATCATCACGATAGACAAACAAAATGATGTCAGCATCTTGTTCAATAGAACCAGATTCACGGATGTCACTTAGCATTGGTCGTTTGTCATTTCTACTCTCAAGCCCACGGTTAAGTTGTGAAAGTGCGACAATAGGCATCTCTAACTCCCTTGCTAACATTTTAAGCCCACGAGAGATTTCACTTACTTGTAGGTGTCTATCTTGATTGCCAATACCCTGCATAATTTGTAAATAATCTATAACAGCTATCTCAATCTCAGGGTGTTGATTTTTAAGTTTTCTTAGTTTACTTCTGAGTTGGTTTATGTTGATGCTACCTTGGTCATCTACAAATAGTTTTGCATCATTCATCCTGTCTATCGCACCATTTAGCGAACTCCACTGATCATCATTCATATCTCCAACACGAAGTTTTTGAAGTGGTATAGATGTTTGGATGGAAAGAAGTCTAAGCATAAGTTGTTCTGCTGGCATCTCTAAAGAGAAAAAAGCCACCCCTTTACCTTGTGTTATGAGACTGTTTACGGTGTTTAGTATGAAAGAGGTGTTATGAGTTACTGTCATATCTTCAAGTAAAAATAGATGGTTACCATCTATGGTAAAACCGTAATAATCATCTACTTTATCATACTCCACTTTTATACCTGTATGTTTAACTTCCCTTTTTGCTTTGAGTTTTCTTGCTTTTTTTCTTTTTATTTTTGTTGGAATAGTATCTAAGTCTCCAACTATTCTAAGCCTGTAAACCTCACACTCATAGTTTATCTTTTTGATTCGTGCTTTTTTTGTTTTAAAAGAGACTCTAAAGCCAAGTGAATCAGCTAAAAATTTTATCTGTTTTGTGAGATTTTTATCTTTTTGAACTATCTCAAAAACATTGAACTTTTTATCATAGTACCCATCGCTGTCTATGAGACCTGCTAAAAGTTCAAGGCGGTTTTGTTTTGAGTTTTGTATGTAGGGATGTGGGATATGTTTGTTATCTAAAACTCCAAGTTTTCTAAGCCTTGTTTGAAGTGAGTTGTCATCTTTGTAATAACCACCCCTTTTTCCTGCAGTTATTGCATAGATTGGGCATTTTTCTTTGTTTTTATGTTGCTTCGTTACTTGTAAGTTTAAAGTTTTGGCATAGTTCTCTAAGTATTTTACAACTTCTTTGTCTTTTGTTGATATGCCGACATTACTGCTTGTGCCATCGCCAAGCCACATGCCGAGAAAATAAGGCTCTATGGGTAGGTGTTGCTCATCAAACTCAATACCAACTTTATAGCCTTTGTAGTTTGTGTGAAATTTGTTTGATTTTTTGTTGTAATCTTTTATAGATATATTTAAAATATCTCCATGTTTGTGTTTGCCCTCATTTCTACTTCTTTTTAGCGATAAGATATGGCTCTCATTTACACGATAATCTATCCCTTTGTTCTGTCTTACCCAATACATTTTTTCTCTGCCACGAGCCAAGGAAAGAACATTTCTAGGGGTTGAATTATCTCCCATAAGTTCATCACCAACTTCAATATCTTCTACATTTTTTAAAGTTCCATCAAACATCACCACTTTTGTACCACGACCTAAACATTTTCCCATTGCAGGTCTTGCGGCAATAATTACCAAATCCCCTTTACCAAACCCTGTTGTCATCTTGTTTAGTTCATTAAATCCAGTATCTACACCAACAAGTACAGAGTTTCCTCTAGCTTTCATCTCTTTGATGTATTCCATAGTATCAAAGGTCATTTTTGGGGAGTCTTTGAAGTCACTTGTCTGGTTGTCTTGTGTGATTTCATAGAGTTTTTTCTCTACTATGTCCACCACTTCAGCACTTGGCAACTCTTCTTCAACTGTTACTCTTTTTATCTCGGTTGTTAGGGTTAAAAGGTGTCGTTTAAGTGATTTGTCTTTTACTTCATCAACATAAGCTCTTGTGTTTGAGATGGGGTTTGCAGATAAAATCTCAAGCATAATCTGTTCATCAAATTTTTTCATCTTAATAAGCTCTTTTTTGATAAACTCTTCATCTATTGGTTGGTCTTTTTGTAATAGTGTGAGCATAGCATTAAATATATCTTGATGGGCAGGAAGATAAAAATCATCACTTTTTAACTCGACACTTAAATCATCAAATTGACTTGGTTCAAAAACAATGGAGCTGAGTATGCTTCGCTCAAAAGCTAGGTTGTATAGGTTATCTTGCATTATTCAACCTCTTCAGCCATCTTTTCAACTTCACTTACAAATCTATCTACAAGCTCTTTTTCTGGCAGGTTTGCAACAACTTCCCCTTTTACCATTATGAGACCTTTGCCTTTTCCGTAAGCTATGGCTACATCGGCATGTGCAGCTTCACCTATGGCGTTTACTACACATCCCATCACACTTACATTTAGTGGGGTTTTTATGTGGGCTGTTCTTTGTTCTATCTCTGCAACTGCACTTACTAAGTCGGCTTCTATGCGTCCACATGTTGGGCATGAGATGATATTTAGTCCATCTGGCATAGCTCCACTATCTTTTAAAATAGCTCTTGCAACATTTATCTCCTCTTCAAGTTCACCTGTGATACTTACTCTCATAGTATCGCCAATCCCATCAAGAAGTAGAGTTCCAAGCCCTATGGCACTTTTAACTGTTGCATGAAAGAGTGTTCCTGCTTCTGTAACACCTAGATGAAAGGGGTAGATATTTTTTACTCTTAACATTCTGTAAGCTTCAACAGTTCGCTCGACATCACTTGCTTTTAGGCTTATTTTTATATTGTTAAAGTCTAAATCTTCTAAAAATTTGATGTTATATTCAGCACTTGCCACCATAGCTTTTGCAGTTGGTCCATACTTATTATCAAACTCTTTTTCAAGACTTCCAGAGTTTACACCTATGCGAATAGGTAGATTTCTCTCTTTACAAGCCTTTACAACCTCTTTTACCTTCTCTTTTGAGCCGATATTTCCAGGGTTTATCCTTATGCAATCCACCACTTTTGCAGCTTCAAGGGCTAGTTTATGGTTAAAGTGAATATCTGCAACGAGTGGTAACTCTATTTGCTCTTTTATCTTTTTAAGTGCAAGTGCGGCTTCCATGTCAGGCACTGCACAGCGAACTATGTCACATCCTGCAAAGTGAAGTCTTTTTATCTGAGCTACTGTTGCTTCAACATCAGCTGTGTTAGAATATGTCATAGACTGCGTACTTATAGGTGCATCACCACCAACTGCTACATTACCGACGAATATTTTTTTTGTGAAGACTCTGTTTATCATGTATGGATTTTATCTTGTTTGTTATAAAAGTGTGGTTAAGTGTGTGATTTCCACATGCCATGGCATGTGGAAAAAAAGTGTGGAAGTTGATTTAAAATTTAAAGTCTAAGTTTGTATAAACATATCTTCCTGGTTCATTCATAAGCATAACATCGCCACCACCACTTGTTACTAGATTTAAATCAGCATATGTGTTTGATTGAGCATAAGTTTCATCAAAAAGGTTATTTACCCCTAGAGTAAAATCAAAGTTTTTATTCACAGCATGTTTTACTTTTAGGTTTAGGATACTCCACGCACTTATCTCTTGTTCGCCGTTGTCTTTATCGTAGTCGCTCCATTTGTCACTGGCCTGAACTTCAGCAGTTACAGTTGAGTTGTTCATATATTCATAAGTAATTGCTAGATTTCCACGAAGTGGTGCCATATCTGCTAGGTCTTTATCATTTTGACCAGCCAACGCTTTGTCTTTTTCACCTCTTTTGTATGATGCACTCATATCTATAGTTATATCATCAGTTGCATAGATAGAAGCTGATAGTTCTCCACCATAGATGGTTGCATCGATATTTTCAAATTTATTTTGAACTTTATCTTTGTTTGCATAGATAAAATCTTTTAACATTGAGTAAAAACCTTTGATTTTAAACTCAAACATATCAGCTTTTAACTCATATCCTAAATCAAATTGTTGGTTTGTTGTTTTATCAAGGGTTGGCGTTCCTATTATTTTTCCTGATTTTCTGTTGTAAAGTTCTCTTGCATCTGGAACTCTTGAAGCCTGACCAAAACCTGCAAATATTCTATTTGCTTGATTTAGATTATATGATGTAAATATATTTGCATTAAAAGCATCAAAATCTCTGTCTGAATTAGCTAATACATCATCTGATTTTATAACTGTGTCATCATATCTAGCACCAATAGATACTTTTAGAGAACCAAATCTTTTATCTATTTTAGCAAATAAAGCATTGTTATAGGTTGCAGTGTCTGCTATACTTACCCCTTTGTATGCACCTGTTGTTGTGTTAAGATACTTACCTTTCCAAGTTCTTTTTGAGCTGTCAACTCCAACTAGGAGTTTGTAATCAGCTATCTCAAAATTATTTTTAAATTTTGCACCTTGCATAGTTGTGTACATCTGGTTTGTTGTATCTTTTGCTGGAATGTTTGAAGCCATTCTGTACTGGGTACTCATAGGGTGATCAACATCTGAATAGTAGTATTGAAGATTTACATTTTTATAAATATCAGTTATATTGTCTATGTTGTATGCTACAGAATAGATATTTGAATCATCTTTGATAGCATCCATAGGGGTATTTGGATAAAGTACATCATTACTTCTGTTTGCTGTATAGCTTAGACGAAGTTCTTGATCATCTGTAACATTTATAAATGCTTTTGTCATGATACTTCTTTTTGTATAGGCTTTCATGTCTTCATATTGAGTTTTGTATTTATTACCTGCAACTGTTGCTTTTTTGGCAGTTTGTTCAACCATGGTATTTCCATCACCATCTTCATACTGATCACTAGATTCGCTTGAACCACTAACCAAAACTCTAATCACATCATTTCCACCACTAATAGTAGCACCAACTTTTGTGTAGTTCCATGAGCCATAACCAAAATTTACCTCACCATGAAGCTCTTTTGTTGGTTTTTTAGTTTTGATTTTTACGCCACCACTCATAACACCAAAAGTTTCAACATCGTAAGGACCTTCCAATACTGTTATCTCATCAATTTGAGAAGCCAAAATATGTGAAGTTGGAGGATCCATCCTGTTTGGACAAGCACCACAAACTTTTGTTCCATCAACTTCTACAGAGATATTATCTCTTTTTTGACCTCTTATAAAGATGTCATTTGCGATACCACTACGGCGAGACATATCGATAGCTGGTACTTTTGAGCTTAATGCTTGAGCTAAATCTGCTGATGTTTTAGCATTTTGAGCAACTTCTGTAAGAGTAGTTGATTCTACGCTGATAGGCGACAACTCTACTTCTGCTGCATAGAGTGAAGCAACAGTTATTAGGGAGAGAGGGATAATTTTATTCATAAAAAACCTTTAAAAAATGGAATATACTTCTTATATCAAGAAGTTTAATGGACAGATAGTATAAAAAAAGTGTTACGAAAGTGTTAATTTTTATGTTTTTTTTTGATAAACTTTCATCATGAGTAAAATAGAGAAAATAAAACGGATAATCTTGATAAGTATAGGGTTTGCTCTGGCAACTTACCTTATGATGAGTGGTTTTGCCATTTTAAATAACGATACCAACACCACGGCTAAAGTTCATAGTGACACAGTGAAGTGAGCCATGTTGCCTTATGAGAGTTTGACAATCAATAGCTACAACTTCTCTGTCTTTAAAAGTTTTTCTAAAAATTTCTAGTGCTTTTTCATCCTCATCCACACCATAAGTTGGTACTAAAACCCCACCATTTACAAATAAAAAGTTTGCATAAGTTGCTGGTAATCTTTCATCATCATAATATCTGGCATGTGGAAATGGTAAGGCTATGAGTTTAAGTTTAAATTCTTTGGCAAATATTTTGAGTTCATCTTCCATAAGTTTTAATTCATTGTAGTGTTCATCATCTTTATTTTGACATTTTACATACATAATGGTTTTTTCATCACAAAATCTTACAAGAGTGTCTATATGTGAGTCTGTGTCATCGCCTTTTAAATAGCCATGGTTTAGAGATAAGATGTTTTTTGCACCTAGATGGTTTTTTAGTGTTGTTAGAGTTTTGTCAAGTACGGTTAAAATCGTATCTTCAGTGTGGTTTTTAGACTCTTTTGGAGCTACGACTTTAGTCGTACTTTTAAAATTATTACGATTTTGCATACATCTTGAAGTGGTTAAAATCAACCCTTCTCCATTACTCTCAACACCACCACCCTCTAAAATAAAATCAACTTTTATAACCTCTTTGTCATAATACTTTGTTAGATTTTTACTCATTTTGTTGTCTTTTGTGGCTTCAAACTTACCACCCCATCCATCAAAAGTAAAATCAAGCAGTTTTATCTCATCTTCATCCTCTATACATAAAACAGAACAGTCTCTTGCCCATGTATCATCACTCTCATACTCTACAAAGTAAAGATTGGCATGTGAAATAAACTTGGCTTTTACATACTCGATATTGACACAGACAACTAAACATTTTTGAAATTTTATGATGGCATTTATAATCTCTATGAAATTTTCTTCAGCTTCATCTAGGTACTCTGCCCAGTCACTTTTGGCATGTGGAAATATAATTTGAGTAAAACTTTGCTCTTCAAATTCGGCTATTAACCTTTTCATAGTGTATAATTCCTTTATGGCTTACATAACTCTAAACAAAAAATATTTTTTTAATAACCTTGACATTATCGCAGATAAAACCAAAACCAAAGATAAAATAGCCCTTGTTTTAAAAGACAATGCTTACGGACATGGACTTTTAGAAGTGGCAACAATGGCAAAAGAGTATGGTATCACAAAAGCAGTGGTTAGGTGTGAAGTTGAGGCTCAGATGATTAAAGATTTCTTTGATTATATCTTAGTGCTTAATGATTTTCCAACAAAGCCACATGCCAACATAAACTACACTGTTAACGATATAAAAAGTATAGATAAATTCCCACATGCCACAAAGGTGGAGTTAAAGGTCGATACTGGGATGCACAGAAATGGTATTTCGATAGATGAGGTACAAGAGGCACTTGTAAAAATAAAAAAACAGGGACTTGTTTTAGAAGCTGTTTTTACCCATCACAGAAGTGCAGATGAACTTAGTAGTGAGTGGTTTTGGCAAAATGAAGAGTTTAAAAAAATAAAACAAACAGTTAGGGCATGTGGATATGAAGATATTAGATTTCATTCTGCAAACTCAGCTTCACTCTTTCGGCATGTGGATTTTGATGAAGATATGGCAAGAGTAGGGATTGTGGCTTATGGTTGTATGCAACTTCCACATGCCATAAAAGTGGATGGGTTTAAACCAATTTTATCTTTATATGCTTCAAAAATATCTTCAAGAAAACTCCTAAAGGGGGCATGTGTTGGATATGGTGCAACTTATGAAGTACAAAAAGATTGTATAGTTAGCAACTATGATTTTGGTTATGGCGACGGTTTTTTAAGAAGTTGTTCAAATAACTATGAAACCCCACATGCCAAAAAGCTTTTAGGTAGAATATCTATGGATAATTCATCTTTTTTATGTGATGATGACGAGTTGCTGATTTTTGATGATGCACGAGAAGTGGCAAAAAATGCAAATACAATCAGCTATGAAGTTTTAACCTCTTTAAGAGGGTATATAAAGAGAATTATCCTTTAGAAGTTTGAGATATGCTAATGAGTAATTAGATGACACAAAAACACACCCAAAAAAAGGAATAAAATATCTACATGTAATAAAAATCATAGATATGAAGAAAAATTCAATTCACTACCACACGATCAAGGTGGAGATGGAAGACATAAGTGTTCTTTTTGGATAGGTACTTACAGATACTATCTTAAGTGCCAGTGAGACACTAAAAGTAGTATAATGAGTTTAAATCTTTATTCTGCAATTGCCGATAATCATAATAGCAATTCACAAAAGATTAGAGTATTAACTGATAATTGGTGTTCTTTTTGGATAGGTACTTATTTTAAACCATCCACCTTATGTAGATATTATAAAATATTCAGATAAGCAAATAAAAGAAGATTTATCAAATATTCATGATTTGGATGAATTTTGTGATGAGATAGAGAAAGTAGCAAAGGAATTTTATAGAGTTCTAAAAAAAATAAATATTGTGCAATTTTAATCGGAGATACGAGAAGAAATAAAATGTATCAACCTTTAGCATTTAAAGTTATGGAAAGGTTTCTAAAAGTTGGTTTTGAACTAAAAGAAGATATTATTAAACACCAGCATAACTGTAAGGCAACAGGTTTTTGGGTAAATAAGAGTAAAGAACATAATTTTTTATTAATAATGCATGAACACCTATTTGTTTTTAAGAAAGTAGCAGAGTGAAAACTTAGCGAAACATCTAACAAATACGAGGAACGAATAAGCTACCTCTCGGAAACTTATCGCTCACGATAGTCGTTATAGATAGAAGCTTAAAATGATATAATAACAGCAACAAAAACAAGGTCGATAATGAAAACAAAAGAGCATCAAATAGAATTGGATTTTATAAAAAAATTAGAAGAGATTAAATACATTTATCGCAAAGATATAAAAGATA
>Ga0256842_1003405_pt1 | contig 10597 bp, 14 predicted proteins | sample 4559240metaG_FD_185973 | JGI IMG/M metagenome (GOLD analysis project Ga0256842, IMG submission 185973) | Hydrothermal vent microbial communities from Guaymas Basin, Mexico - 4559-240 | ecosystem: Environmental > Aquatic > Marine > Hydrothermal vents | place: Mexico: Guaymas Basin | collected...
TACAGAAGCAATTAGCCGAAGAGCTTATCAGGTTAGATGAACTTAAACTTATTCTTAAAATTAAGAAAGTTCTTAAAAAAGTTCATATTACAAGCGTTGATCAGCTTGTTAATCACTTTCCTGAAGATGAACATGAAGCCGTTAGAAGAATATGTTCCAAGTATAGAATTCAGACACTTGTGGATATGTCAACTTCAGTAATCGATAAGTGTCAGACTAGAATAAAAGAAATCAAACAAAACATCAAAGACATAGACACCGTTGCTTATCAACGGTTTAAAGACCTCATAAAAGAAGGAGGGTCTAATGTTCAAAATAATGAAGTACTATCAGGTGTCACTGGCGCATAGAGTCGACACTCAGGATCTAAAGGGGTTTGATAAAGAAGTATGCAAGATTAGTATACATGGACATAATATGAAAATCGGTATAGGATTGACTTCTGAAAATGTTGATCCTGTTACCGGTATGGTTATGGATTTTACATTTCTTAAACCCGCAATGTTTGAGAAATACAACCTCTTACATCCTAACCATCTGGACCATAAAACAATCTTACAGGTTGGTAAGATTGATGGTTCAAAGAAATATAAACTTGTTTTATCTGATATTTACGGAGAAACAGTTCAATTTTCGTTCCCTCCAACAGCAGAACTCCTTGCAAAGTTCTTTGCACATGAAACAGGAAAACTAGTTAACTACCTAATCAGGGATTCTTATATTCTTCTTGATCCGCTTTCAAAAATGAATATGATATGTGAGATATGGGAAACTGAAAATAGTGTTGCATCATACTCTGTTCCTTTTCATGAAGTGAAGATTCCTTGGGGAGGAAAAAGAAATGGCTAAGCTCTTCAAAGAGTATAAAGTCGAAGAGAAACCCAATGGAGTGATTGTAACTCACTACAAACCGAACTTTCCTATCTGGATTGACTCTTTCGATATGCAGAAAGCTGAGTTTGTAAGAAAGAAGATTCTTGATTACTCAAAACATGAAAATATAAAGATGTATAAAATCTTTGACCCATTTTCTAGGTTTAGTCCTTTCTGGGCTTCATCTGATCATTCGTTGGTATGTTTCTGCAATTCTTCTAACAAGATTGAAAAAGTTTCTCCTATTGATATCAGTAAGAACCCTTCTACATATAGACTAATTAAACTCAAAGACGGAGAACCTCTTTTTATACCAGCAGAAGAGATTATTATTGTAGAAGACTCTTCTAAAACAACAGGTTATGATTTTACAGTTGAAGATACCGAGACATTCGTGACTTCAGATGGTGTGGTGGTTTATGATACGGTTGCAATCTATAGACCACTATCTCCAGTTGCTAAGATAGAATCAAAGAGAATGAATCCTAGAAATACACTCTTCTCACCGGCCAACTATAAATTGCAGTATTTACCAGCTCAGGATATCGTCTACGGAATATATAGACTTTCTAAGACCGAGAAGGGCAAGGAACTTTTATCTAAGATACTAGATGTTGACATTACATATGAAGTTGATAAAAAGAAACTTGTAGAACTAATAAGCAACTATGAAGATCCAGCTGAGACACTTGATGTAATTAAAGTTCTTGGTTTATCTGAAGTAGTTAGAGAACCTACTACCCTATCAATAGAAGACTTTGATATTGAAAAGCCAAAAGAACTTACTGGAGATAGAGAAGAAGACATTAAGATTTCAGAAGAGCTTAAACAAGTACTACAAGAGAAATTTAGTAAGGGAGATATAGTAAGATCTGGATCTAGAGGTTCTTGGGATCAAGTACAACAAATGATCATGGCACGAGGTTATGTCTCTGATTTCTTTGGTAACATAGTTCCAGTTCCTGTTAAAAGTGCTTACATAGAAGGGTTAACACCTGACGAATACTTTATCTCAGCATACGGAACCAGAAAATCCATTCTGGATGTCGCTTCTAACACATCTGAATCAGGATACTTAACTAGAAGGTTAATCTTTTCAACCATTACTACAGTTCTTGGAGACAAAGAAGATTGCGGCACTGACAGATACATAGTTCTAGAAAACATCGATGAGAAATTAGCAAGAGCCCTAAGAGGTAGATTTATGTATAATGATGATAACCAACTAGAGGAGATTACAGAACCAGAGAAGATTATCGGAAAAACCATCAGACTTAGGTCTCCTATCACTTGTAGAAGTAAGAAGATTTGTAAGACCTGTTACGGAACATCATGGAAGTTGTATGCCCATAGTAAACTAGTCGGCATAATAGCATCACAAACACTCGGAGAAAGATCTACTCAGTTAGTTCTTAGAACCTTCCATACAGGAGGAGTTGCTCAAGGTAAAACATTCGAGAAACAAGAAGACATAGTTTCCTCCTTAAAGGAAGTTACAAAAATTCTTGATAAACAAATACAGGTCAATAGTTTAGAAGAAGTTGTTAAAATTACAAGACATCTGTATGATATCTTTAGAGATTATGGTGACATACTTTTCATCCATCCGGAAATAATTACTACTGCCAGAATGTGGAAGATGAATGAAACTAAAACCGGTTATAGACGTTGGAGGCTTCTAAATGATAACAACTTTGAAAATGTCTACCTGTTGAGCTTAAAGACAATACCCGGAGTAGAATCTTGGTTACTTGGAATGATCTTCCAGGCTGCTAAAAAGAACTTCTTAAGAGGTATCATGACAAAGAAATCATCTGGAATTTCTGAACTTGAGAAAATCTCTCTAGGTCTACTATAAAGGGGGTGTTTATGTACTTTAGATATGATAGAGAATCTCCTGTACTTAAAAAACTAGAGTTTGATCCGGAGAAAGTCATCTCTAAAATAGAAGAAGTTGTCTCGTATCTATCGGAAAGATTATCACTACCTTATACGATGAAAAGATTACAAGAAAATGTTGATGATATCAAACCATCAGATATCTATTGCACATTAGCAATAGAGTTTACTGGAGATCTTAATAGGCTAACAGGAACTATGAAAGTTCTAGTTCCTGAAATTAGATGGTATACGAACATCAAAGGAATTAAAAGATTTGTCCAGAACCAGATACGAGATCTTTTGTACATTAACAAACCCAAGTCATGCAGAGTTATTTCTGAATATCCTCCTTTCTCAATGTATCTTACTAAGGAGAATATCCCAGTTTTCTCCATTGAAGGAAATCCTGCCTATGCAGTTCCATTATATCTTCTTCTTGCAACAGATACTGAAGAAGGTGCTGATATTGGAAAACTTGAACAGTTTGATTTCTCAGAACATCTCCAAGATATGATGGATGTAAATAAACAAGACGATTACTTTAAGAAAATGTCACAAGTTAGAAACACATCAACAAATAGATCAAAGTTCTTATATGAACTAGTCCTGGCAATGTTTGACTCCAGTATTATTCTCAAAGAATTCTTTAATACTCCTGCTGATATAATTCTATCAATGATCGAAAAAATCTTTGAGGACGAAGACAACGATAAAGGCATAGGACTGGATCTAACACACAGAAGACTAAGAACAGTTCAAGAGATGATCTCTTATGATCTTTGTTGGGAAATCATGACTAAGATCTTGTATAATAGATTTATCATTTCTAAGCAGAGGAGAGATCTAAACTGCGTTATCGATCCGTTCAGGGGAATCTATGATTTCGTCTTAACGGAAACTATGTTCCATGCACCACTTGCAACCTTAAGTAATAAGTTTAGAGCAACTCTAACAGGAAGCGGCGGCTTTAACAAAGATAACGTGCCCCTAACTCTAAAAGATCTACACCCATCCCAGTTTAGAAACGTATGCCCGATTGTAACTCCTGATAGGGAAAAGGCCGGAATAGTTCTCTACTTATCTTATTGCAGTGATATTGATAAGCTTGGTAGATTTGAACTTACACCTCTAGAAGGATATGATGCTATCTATGAAATTGAAAGAGGTGATGATCAATGAAGATTACTACACTCCAATTTACTGATGACATGTTAGAAACTTTTAACAAGTACTATGATGATTTCATAGTGTACTTACACTATCTACAAACAGGATTGATTCATCATACCTCTCAAATTGATGACATCAAACAGTCGATGATTATCATAGTATCAGTAAATCCTAACGTGAAGTTTCCAAGATACGGAGACGTTGGTTTGGATCTCTATGCAGATGAAGATGCTGAAATTCCTCATTCCTCAAATGTAGTTCTAGTAAAACTTGGAATCAAAAGTTATATTCCTGTAGGTTGGGAAGCACAAATAAGACCAAGATCTTCCCTGTATAAGAAGTACAAAGTTATACTAACAAATAGTCCAGGAACCATTGATCCCACTTATAGAAACGAATGGATGGCATCACTAACAAGTTTAACAGGTTCGAAAATCACTAAAAACACTAAGATTGTACAAGCAGTTTTCACAAAATATCTAGTTGTTGATCAAAATAGTAGGAGTAAGAATATCACAAATATGCTACTAATAAAAACAGATAGGCAAAGCAACTTGTGGAATAACTGGCATAAACTACTGCCTACAGATAGGGGACAAGGGGGGTTTGGGTCAACCGGAAACTAAGAAACTAAAGGAGGAGAAGAGATGTTTGACTACCCGGTACTTGATCCCAGAGCTGTTGAATTTATAAGGGAGTATGATACAATAGCATTGGATAATGTATGTAGAGCGTGTAAAGGAACAGGTGTTATGAAGTGTACTTTATGTAGGGGATCGGGCGTACTACCGGGTGGTATACAATGTCCAAAGTGTGAAGGAACTGGAATATCCGTATGCATAGCATGTTGCGGATATAAGATGCCTGAAACTTAAACGTAGTCTATAAACTAAGAATAGTGTTTTCCTATTGCTAGTCCAAACAGAGAGGAGGTTCAATGATGTCGCTTGAAGTTCTAGATCTTCTCAAAGCTATATCTATTGGAGCTTTCTCAGGTCTTGTATGCTCTTTTCTAATAATATCTACGATGCTACGTTATATTAAGAAACTAGAAGAACGACCACGTGAAGATATCCTCCTAGAAATGCTTCAAAATTGCATGCAACACAATGAAGAAATCAAAGAAAAAGTTGAGAATCTTATTCAGCAGATAAGAATGCAAACTTCACAAAATACCAACGGAGATAAGTGATGTTTTGTAAACGAAGGAAACGCACATTACAAGATGATAAAGATCAAGCAAAACATATTATAACTTCAGTAAAGAAAAGATCTCTAGACGATTACTTGCTAGAAGTTTTAGCTAAGAAGCTAAAAGATGATGAGAATGTAAAAAATAAATTACTAGAGATTATTCGACGCGGTTATTGAAGTAGAAAGGAGGATAAATATGGCTCATTTAGCAGTAACAAAAATGGCAACTTGTGCTGTTTCTTCTTTGATTCTACTCGCAGCGGTTGGATGTCTAATTTTCGTAGGACTTGAGTCTCTTATATATCAGATAAACTACAATAAACAAAGAAGAATAAATAGAATGCTAGAAGAAGAGAAGCAGAAACTTCTGTTGCAGAAAGCTCTTAATGACGAGAAACTCTCTGATGATGAATACCAGAAGATTGTTAAATTGATAGCACGTAGAATTGATCAAGATCCTCTTTTCAAAGAGAAGGTTAAAACCTTCTATAAAAAGCTTGAACTTGCTAAGTATGATCCCAGATATAACAATATTGATGATGTTACTTCAATGATCTAGGAGATTGGATGTGATTGTACTTACCTTGATTGGTATCATGATCTGCTTCTGGTATATGCTCCTTATTCTATTTGCATTTTCGTTATCTTACCTTCTATATAATCTTTACAAGGGAGGCAAAAGTGAAGAATTGTAATACAACAAAGCTATTCGATCAAGTTAAACAGGGAGGACTACTTAATGCAGCAAACTGATGTAATAGTGGCACCCCAGCTTGCTTATACACCATTTCTAGAATTTAACGATGGGAATAGAGCGCAGATGGCTGCAAGTCAATGTAGACAAGCTGTGCCCCTTGTGAACAAGGAAGCACCGTTTGTTTGTACAACGTTTGAGAGTTTAGATACACTACTGGAACCAGAGATCATTAGGGCTAAACAATCCGGTAAAGTCATCTATAAATCCAGCAGTCTTTTAGTGGTTCAGTACGAAGATGGAAACTATGATTATTTCCATCTAGATCATATGTTAAGAAGCAAACTAAAAACAAAACAAGATTTTAATAAGGATGACATTCTAGTAATGAAATACGATTACTTTACAGATGATGGAATCCTTGCTCAGGGAAGAAACCTACTAACTGCAATTATGTCTCACCCTTATGCATATGAAGATGCAATAGTGGTTTCATCAGATGTGGTAGAGAAAGGTCTCCTGGATTGTATCACATATGAGACCATTGAAGTATTTCTAAATCCATCTCAAGTTCTCCTCTCAATATCTGATAAAGAATACAAACCTTTTCCTGATGTCGGAGATAAGATTAAAGCATTTCAACCTGTACTACTTGTTAAGAACATTTATAAGTCTGATGCAATGTTATTCAACCCTCCCAAACCATACTTTTTTACAAAAGACGTAGAGGTAGTTGATGTAGAAGTAGTACCAGGTTCTGAATGGTGTCAGCAAAGTAGAGAGTTTGATATTAAAGTAAGGGAGATTATCTTCAATAGAACTCGAAGGAAAAAAGAGCTAGAAAAACAAGATCTTCCAGATAAAATTAAGAGACTTATAATAAATAGTGAGTTTCTCTTTGATTATTCGTCTGGAAAGATTAGGTTTAAGAAGGAACCTTTTAAGAAGAACATATATGTGAAGATCACTGTAAGAAAAATTGAACCTCTTGTTATCGGTGATAAGCTTAGTAACAGGTTTGCAAATAAAGGTGTTATCTCCAAGATTGAAGATGCAGAAAACATGCCTGTACTTCCAGACGGAAGACGTGTTGAGATCATTTTGAACCCAATGTCCATAATTTCCAGAATGAATATAGGGCAGTTATTTGAGATAGCTGCTAACAATCTACTAGAAGCATTACATCAGAGAATACAAGAATCCTCTAATGAAGAAGAGACCAAAGATCTAATTACGAAGTTCTATGAGATTATTGATAATAGCAAGACAGGATTCATAAGTAAGCAAATTAAAGAATACTTACAAGATAAAACCCTTGATCAGATTAAACAAGATAAGTTTGTTTTTCCAGCCCCACCATTTGAAGGTTGTAAACTTAAGAGTTTAAGAGAATCAGCAAAACTTCTGAATTCTACACTTGATAAGAGAAAGATTATCTATCACGGAAATGAATATGAGATAACTTGTGGTTATATGTATTTCTACAGGTTGGTTCACTTTGCTAAGAGTAAAATGGCTGCAAGAGGAATTGGACTCCACTCAAGAAAAACATTACAGCCTGTTTCCGGAAGAAAGAAACAGGGAGGTCAGCGTCTTGGAGAAATGGAAGTTTGGTGTCTCCTGGCTCATAATGTCAAGGAAAATCTTAGAGAGATGTTAACAATCAAGAGTGATGATATTATAGGTAAGATGAGTCATATAATATCAACTATTTATGACGTTGACACACCGATACCAAGAAATATAACCAATCTAGAGTCGGTTAAACTACTTGAAGCTTATCTAAGAGTTTTACATACATCACTAAACTTTGAAGAGAAGGACAGAAAGGAGGATTGATCTTGGTAGTGGATAAGGAGAAGCTAATACAGGTAGTAGAAGGTGATTTCAGAAACTTCTTAACACATGTTGGTATCAACCTTGAAGATGAACACAGCAAGGACACTCCAAAGAGAATTGCCAAAATGTACATTAACGAATTGCTATCTGGAATGTTTGAAGATCCTCCAAAGATGACAACCTTTACAGCCAACACCAAGGATATGATTAGAGTTACTGGTATTGATATCAAATCTATCTGTGCACACCACTTTGTTCCATTCTTTGGTATTTGTGATATTCTGTATATTCCCAATGAGAAACTACTCGGATTGTCAAAGTTTTCGCGAGTTGTTAACTGGGTAGCTTCAAGACCTCAGATTCAGGAACAGCTAACTCAACAAATATGTGATTTTCTATCTGAAAATCTACAACCGAAGGCTCTTGCAGTTGGATGTTATTGTATTCATCTTTGTGCAAGATTTAGAGGACCTAAATCTAAGAGCGGGACAATGGAAACAACAAGCGTTTATGTTGATCCGAATCTTGATGAAGAGGAAAGACTTAATCTTATTGATATCATGTATGAGGAGTTAAATCTTTGCAGACCTGAAGATGTAGTAGTTCTATAAAGGAGGAACTAACATGTGCAGTTCCTCTCAGATAGACTGGTTCATACCAACGTAAGCTACTATGATATAAAAGCAGCGGGTCCCACTACCTTAATACATTTGGGTCTGTGGGACCCTATCTATCTAAATCTTGAAAAGGAAAAGAGAAACATAATATATGGCAAGTTTTGTAAAGAACACAATTTAACCTCCTTAGTATATTCCGTTTATACAAACTTCATAAAGGTAACAGCAGCTCAAGTTGGAGCAATTCTAATAACGCCAGACTCTCTCGTATCAAGACAAGATCCAAGAAAACTAACTTTTGTAAAGTGCTCATGTTATGATCTTGAAGAGAAATGGAGAGCCTCAATACTTGTAGCAACTGCTGATAGAAAAAACTATATTGCCATTAACCGGATGAACAATAATAAGTTAATTGTAAAAGGTCCCATAGGAAGATATATTCCCATTGGTTGTATTCAAAAACTTTTAAGATTCTACCAACAAGGTGGTCATTGGATCAGAACTTTTAGATCCTATTTCAAAACAGCTCCTGTTTCACACTTTATTACGAAAGAAAACTTAATAATCCTTGAGAATGGAGTCTACGAAGTTGGATCTCAGATAGAAGAAAGCATTACAGGTCTTAAAGTTGACAAAGAAAAATACTGGAGAATTATATCTTCTTTTATATTTTCGCTATATCAAAGTTGGAGGTAAATTATATGGAACAAGTAACTGATATCAAGACTGAGTGGATTGTTCAACAGTTGTGCGAACATCTAGATTATGAGTCTGGAAGAAATGACCTTCTAACTGCAAGAAACTTCGTCATACCTGATAAGTATGACGAAAAGGAAGTTGTTAACTTAGTTTTTATGATAACAACAATTGCAGCAGATCTTCTTGATGAAGAAGGATGGGATCCGGATGATCTAGAAGGTCTAAGAGCAGAAGTAAAAAGAAGAGCTCTGGAGAGGATTTCAAAGAAAAATTCTGACTAATTCCAAACAGAAAGGGAGGCTCATTTCATGGCTAGTGGTGTTTCTTTTGATAAAGAGACCTGGCAGAAATTTATCAAAATCATTGATGAGATAGGCAAAACATGTACTGACGTAGAGATACAAGAAGGAAAAATAAGACAGCTAAATAATTCTAGAACAACAGCTTATCAATGTGATCTTGGAATTCCTGAACTATCAATCAAAATCGCTTTAGTGAAAAACTTAATACCGATCCTAAAAGTTTTTACACCCCAGAATGATGAAGACAAAGTCGATATACTTATCGAAGATGATTCTTATGCAATCAAAGACAAATATTCAACTGTAAGTGTAAGATCTCCTATATCCATTCAAAATGAATACATTACAGATGATAAGTTCAACCAGATAGGGTTTAACACAGGAACAGACATTTTTAAGTTTAAGATGCCAGAGATAGTCTATTCAAGAATTTCAGTGATCAAGAATAACTTCTCAACATTGACTCTTGGTATTGAAATCAAAGAAACTGCAGCATTAAAGATCACATCATGGTCTAAGACCATGAAAAGTAAGCTATATTCCAACATTCCGCTCCTTGAGAAAGGTGATGAATATCAAAAGAACTATGTTTGCGGAACTGATGCTTTTGATATGCCCCTAGAAGGAGAGATTGATTTCTGTTTTAGATGTACCAGTTCTGGAATCTTTATAGTTGAAGTCTCAGGAGTATATCAAGATGTTCCTATAACAACTTTTATAAGGGCCATGGAAGATGATAAAGCTCCTTCTCAGTCGCAATAAAAGTAAAGGGGAAAACAAACAAATACAAGAAGAGATTTTTCGTTCCACTCTTGATTATTCAGGGGAGTCTTATGTATTCCTTAATGTAAAGGATGAATCATTTATCAAGAAAATCAACAATAAATTATTCCTATTAAAACCAGACCCAAGAAAGTGTTTCTTGATATTTAATAAGGGTTATGAACAGAAAAAAGCACCTCTGTCATCATCTGTAGTATACGGAAACACATGGCAGGTCTCAGTATCCAAGAATTCGCTAATAGAAATCTATTTTCCAATTCAGCTTGAGATTACAGAGCAACCAACCGGTTATGTTAGGCTATACGGTGATGATATGTATTGCTCAACTAAGATGTTAATAGCCCAGTCTGTAATTCTCTACAAATCATGTCAGTTACACTTGCTTATGTATACAACCGGACCAACATTTATAAGTAGTTCAGACTTTATCGCAGTTCTTGAGGTTCCAGAAAGAGTTAACATTATTATTAACAAACAAAAAGATACCGAACAAGTATTATGAGCATATACTATGAATATGATATTAGAAATGCAAAACTTCAAGT
>Ga0256842_1003406_pt1 | contig 10596 bp, 12 predicted proteins | sample 4559240metaG_FD_185973 | JGI IMG/M metagenome (GOLD analysis project Ga0256842, IMG submission 185973) | Hydrothermal vent microbial communities from Guaymas Basin, Mexico - 4559-240 | ecosystem: Environmental > Aquatic > Marine > Hydrothermal vents | place: Mexico: Guaymas Basin | collected...
ACAGTAAGGGTATGGAGTTTTGAGAAGACAAGAATTATAAAAAATACAACAAAGTTCAAGACAAATACAATAGGTTTTTATGCGATAAAAGGTGAAAGTGTAAAATCATTTTTAGAAGATTCAAAAGGTTTATCAATAACTAAGTTTTTAGAAAAGATAAGAGAAGTAAATAAGAGATATAAAGTCATAGTGGCAATAATAGATAATTTTTCATCGCATAAGAGTAAAGTAGTAAGAGAAAAGGCATCTGAGTTAGATATTTATCTAGTCTATCTTCCCCCTTATTCACCAGAGCTAAATCCTATTGAGTATATCTGGAAGAGTATAAAAAGAGTGCTTTCATTAGTTTTTGTAAAAGATATAAAAGAGATGAAGTAGATTATATCAGAAGCATGAAATAGATTATGTAAAAAATAAGTTTTGCTAAAAGCTGGATAGAAAAATTTTTAAAGGGCACTCCATATTATATGAAATTGTGCGGATAACTATAATTTACCCCTCACCGAGATTTGCTGACAACATTTTAAAAAGGTTGCTTGATGGGAAAAAATAAAATAACTTTTGGTCACATCTTTACTGACATTCACCAAGAAGGACAGATCCAGTAAATAGCCATAAAAAATTTCCTCCTCTTTATGTCGTTAAATAATAAAAAACATATAGTTGAGTGTAAATTGCAACTTATTTTTAGATAAGTTAGAAAATATGAGAAATTGGAGATATAGATTTTACAAGGATTTAGAGATTTAAGTTGTCTAAAAAAAGTTGCAACGAAAAAATTTTTGAGAGAGAGATTGAAAAATAATTTTAGACAAAGTTTTAAAAGTTTAGAAAAGTTTAAATAGCATAAAGTGCTATCAAATAGTATATATGTATTACCGTCTAAAATAGAAAGTTTGTAAGTGGTAGATTGTAGAGTTATTGTGAATTAGAATTTAATTTTAGATAAGTATGTAGAGTTTATAAAAGATGTTTATAAAGTTTAAAGGTTTATAAACATGTTTAAATTTTGGAGAGAACTTAAGTGATCGATTTTAATAATTAACTTTAAAATTCTCTTCTAAATATCATTCTTTCAGGATTGTCTTCATACTTAACGATAATATGATCATCTAACTCGAACAACAATTTTTCTCCTTCATATCCATCTATAATATCTCCTTCATTAAAAGTTAATATATATTGAGCATTATTATTAAATTCTTCTAATAATTTATAACTTGAATTAAGAATTCGTATTTTTGTTTTCATATCTATTCCATGAAGGACACCATCATGAATTAAAAAATGTGGAACTGGTCTTTCATGCATTAGAATTTCTCTAAAAAGAGTTAAATCATAAACTAAAATTTTTAACTTTTCTCTTCCATAAGAAAGAGATTTTGGTATATCTATTTTTATATCAATGGGATTTTCCTTTTTTTGGGTAGCCTCTATAGCTAAATAACTTCCTTCACTTGTAGCTGCGCAATTTCTTATAGTATTTCTAAAACTCAAGCTTAAATCGCTAATTCTCTCTTTATTATCTTGAAGTTCTTTTACGATTGTAAAATAAAGTTCAGATATTTCTTCTTCTAGTTGTAATATTTTATTACTCCACTTATCAATTTCTTTCATAATATTTTCTATGTGTTTATAAGCAGTGGCTTCATCAAGCAGTTTTTGATAAGTATCTTTAATTATGTCAAAATTACCTTTAGAATCTAAAATCTTATATAACTTCTGACGCTCTTTCTCTAACTTACGGTAATCTTCCCAGGCCTTATTTAAATTATCTTTAATCTCTCTTTCTCTTTCGGCTAAGTATTTTCTTCTATTATCTGCAATAGCTTTTCTAAAATTTATAATATCTTCTAAAGTCTTTTTTAATAAACCTCCAAGCTGTGTGCTTAATATGTTGTAAAATTTAACAGCCTCATCAATATCTACTTCAATTCTAACAGAATAACTTTCTTGAATGAGATCTAATTTTTTCTGTAGTTGTTGAATTTCAACTAATTTTTTAGAAATTTCATTAGTTAAATAGCTGATCCTGTCTTCTATGTCTTTATAAGTGTCTATAAAATCATACTCTGTTAAAGCAAGTTCAAGCATTTGCACTTTTTCTTTAATTTCTTTTAGTTCTGATTGTAATTCTTGAATAGACTTGCCTGTTTCTTCTTCTAATCCATCTACTATTTTGTTTCTAACTTTATTGATTTCTTTCAATTCTTGTTTTAATTGTTCAAGTTGATATAAATTTTTATTTGGTAATCCAATTAAATAAAAGTTGTAAACAATAACAAGATTTTTAGGTGTGCTTGGATGCACAAAGTTATAAGGCACTTTTCTGTCTTGATGATTGAGATCATCTTTTATAAAAAATTTAATTAAACTTCTAAACCATTTGCTGTCATAATAAATAGAATCATATGTTTTAAAAAATATCTCACTTAAAACTGATTTTAATTCTTTCTCAGAATATTCGTTAACATTAGAACCATCTGTATTACCAAACAGGATATTCTTTTTGTCAAACCATCTTTTTATAAAGTAACTTTTATCTTCCAAATAAAATTCTAAGACAACATTATGCCCTTCTAAAAAAGGAAATTTCTTTATATTAAAGAATTTGTTCTTAGCTATTTGAGAAAGTAGGCAATAATCTATTAGTCTAACAAGAGTTGATTTTCCTATGCCATTTATTTCCTTCCGTTGTGAGGAATATTTGCCTAAAATTATGTTAAGTCCTTCTTTAAAACAAACTTCATTAAATAAATTAGTTTCAGAGTAGATTCTTTTTAATGTTATCATGAAACACAACCTGTATTTTATAACCTTTTCTCTCTATCAGACCAAATGCAAATAAAACAGTTATTACATCAAGAAATAGTTTAGGAGTTCTCTTCACATCTTTTTTTAAAAAACTCATTAACAAATCTTCAATAAGAACTTCTTTATCTTTGTTTTTTATGAGTTCGCCCAGGACTTCATTACCTAAAACCAGTATGTTCATTCGCAAATCAGATTCAGGTTCAGGAAGTATCATGGCTCCTCTCCAATTAGACACTGCTCAAATAAATATAGTAAAATAAGCTCCACATAGTTTTTATACTCTTCATCGTTTGGATATTTCTCTGAAAATCTATTTAACAGGATATTAAATTTTTCTTTAAAGGTTAATTTTTCTGAAAGATTTGCAAACTCTCTTAACACAGTTACCTTTAGATGAGAAATAAAATCATTTCCAAAAGCTTTTAAAGTATTCAACAAATAATTGATATGTTCAGCATAAAAAATATTGAATGTCTTTTTTAATATATTAACATCTTCTCTGTCAAAATTTTTTTCTATTTTTCTAATAGTGTCTGCTGGTGGTTTATATTTGGGTTTATATTTATAAAGACTTTCTTTCTCTTTTAATTTTGAAATCTCTTCAATCACTTCTTCTATGAAATCATATTCTATAAGCTCCTTAGATAAAGAAAACACTTCTTCTAAAATTTTTCTTCTTTTGCTAGGAGATAAGCGCAAAATAAAATTGATCAACTCCTCTATTCCCCATATTTCAGCATTAGTATCTTTCTTTTTAATGTGAGTGATTGCACTTCCTAACAGCTTCTGATTAGTAATAAATCGCCATTTATATCCTAAGTTTGCATAATTAGCTTTGTATTTTCTAAAATCATCATCCACTTTTCGTTTAAATTTGTTTGATTCATATTTTTCGGGAGCATAGCAGGCCAAACATATCTTTTCTGCCTCGATAATTCCATCACTACCCAAATCTCTATGCTGTTTAATACATTTAAAATCCTCTCCGTATAGTATAGAAAAAATATTATCAATCATCTCGTTAAACTGTTTTTCATATAAGTTACTTATCTTAAATTTCAAGAAATCTCTTAAAGTCTGCCTATTCATATTCTTTTAAAGCTTACACCTTTTTTAGTTATTTACCTTACCCCACTCCTTTATTGATTTCCTTTATTTTCTCTAGCTTATTTAAAATCTCATCAATTATGAGTGGTGTATAGTGGCCTTCAAGCAAAAGCTTAATAATCTTTTTTACCTTATCGTTTATTTCCATATCAGTGGTTATTTCTAACTCATTTTTTTCTCCTTTCTCTCCTATGCTTATCTGGATCCCTCCTATAATATTCCCCTCTCCTTTTGTCTGAATATTCCCTATACCTCCAGATATTATCATTGGCTCTTCTTCTTTGAGAAACATTTCTCCTTCACCTGTTAGGAGCCAATTTACATTAATACCCATTCGGATGCATATTTTTTCTAAGTTAGAAGCATTAGGTTCACGCTTTCCTAGAAGATAGTTCTGTAATGTTCTGTATGGTATTCCGCATTTTTCAGCAAATTCTTTATAAGTCATGTCTAATTCTTTAATTACCCTTTTGAGTCTGTCAGATATCCGATTATGCATTTTTTTGCTTGACTTTAAGTATCCATTCGGGTATATCTTGTTTCCACAAGAAACCTCTTTAGGAGAATTTACATGGATGCACTTAAAAAAGCAAGACTTGAATTGAGGGTCGAACTGTTGAAGAGAGGTACTAATTTTGCTGATCTTGCTAAAAAGCTCGGATATGCTCCTGAGGCTTTCAGAGTCATTATTAACAGATGGTGGGGAAGGAAGGAGCTTCCCAGAGGTAAGCTCAGCAGAAAGATCATTTTGGATGTTAAGCGATTCCTTCATGATACTCCTCCTTTGATTTTTTCTCATAATAATTCCCAGCAAGACAAAGGTGAAGACGAAAATCCTCTCTATTCATGGAGAGAGGATTCCAAAAATATAAAAGGAGCTGGACAATGAGAAAAAATGGCTTTGATCCAAGAGATAACGAAATGTCTCAGGCATTTAAAAGACTTATGGAAGATGTGCTTTTTGAAAAAAGACTTAAAGTTACAGAAGCATCAAGAAAAACAGGGATCCCAACGGAGGCACTTTATAAATACCTTAATCCAAATTCCTGGAACAATCTTCCAGCTTTCTGGATACCCATCTGGACGAAGCAAATAGGACCAGAGCTTCTTATGTGGCTTGCAAAAGAGGCTGGTTATGCAGTGGCAAAGCTTCCTGACGACGAAAATATCTCACACATTGATGCTGTAAAAGCAGCAGCAAAAGCAATGAAGGAGTGCAGTGAAGCACTTGAGACATACAGCAAAGCAATTGAGGACGGCAAAATAACGCTTTTGGAGTTAAAGAACATAAAGAAGGAAGTAACAGAAGCATTAAGTGCTCTGCTTTTCTTAGAAAAGGTGAGTGAGGCTATGAGAGCAGAAGCAAAACTAAAAGAACTGGAGGGGAAATAAATGCTGTCAGTAAAAGAGGCAGCAAAAAGACTTGGGGTTAGTGAAAGGACAATTCAACGATGGATAAAGACAGGAAAGATTAAGGCTGTTGAGAAGATAGGTCGTGGTAGAGGTGGAGTTGTTTGGGAAATTCCTGAGGAAGAAATAGAAAAACTTCAGACTAACGACACTAACGACATTAACGACACTAACGACATCCTGACTAACGACATTAACGACACTAACGACATCCCCCAAATTGAAGGCACTTCTGAAAGCCTTGAAAATCAAGGGGTGCACCGAGAGGGGGAGAAAGAGGTTTCAACTTCAAAAACTGAACTTGAAACCAAAGTTGAAACCTCAGAAGGGCGAAAGTTGAAACCTCAAAAAGAAAAAGAAGTTGAAACTTTTTTAATTAATGATGACGAAATATGGCTTCCAAGAAAAGAAGTTCAAGAATTATTAGGCGTAACCCACATGGCTGTGATTAAAGCCTGTAAGCAAGGCAAATACAAAACAAAAGAATATAGCACTCGTGGGGGAACTGCATATCTGATTGCACTTTCATCTTTACCAGCGGAAGCACAGAAGAAGTGGATAATCTCTCAAAATGAGGAAGTTTTAAGGCAAATACCAGATGAAGTTAAAAATAAGCTTGCAACAGAAGCAGTTGTAGAGCTTGCTCTTAAGACTTCTCCAAAAAGAGAGATAGATCCAAAGGTTCTTTTTAATCAGAAGCTAAAAAGAAAGCTCGCAAGACTTATTCCAGCACTTGAAGAGGCTCTTTATCCAAAAAACTTGGCTCTTCCTTTTGGAGAAAGAACAAAGCTCATAGAAAAGCTTGCAAAAGAGCTTGGGATAAACAAGCAAAACTTTTATCGCTATCTGAAGCTTTATCGGGAAGGCGGGATCTCTGCACTTATTCCAGAAAAGAAAGGGGTTTCTGCATGGGACGAAGAAGCTATAGCATTTTTACAGGGAATTTATCTTAAAGGGCTAAAAGAAGCAGGACAGATTACAGTAAGAAAAGCTTATGCCATAGTTGAAGCAGAAGCCAAAAAGCGTGGCTGGAAAATAGGCTGTGAAAGAAGTGCTTATGAGCACATAAAGGCAATTCATCCCTTGCTTAAAAAATATGCAAAAGGTGGAAGAAGGGCGCTTGATAATGTCTTCTATCTTGCCCGTAGATATGACGATCTTCATCCATTTGAGATTATCGTTGGAGATCAGCACAGGTTTGACTTTTTTGTGCAGGATCCTGAGACAGGAAAGATCTTTCGGCCAGAAGGATATGTATGGCTGGATATGAGAACAAGGCTTGTCTATGGGATTGCAGTTGCTGGGATATACGAGATGAGAAATTACAATGCGTATCTTATGGGAGTTGCTCTAAGATGCGGGCTTTCAAGATTTGGCAAATTCAAGTGTTGCTACACTGACAACGGAAAGCCTGAAAGAAGCAAATATTTCTCTCAGGTGGCTGATGAGATGAGGCTTATGGGACTTCAAAGCCTTGATATATCAGAGCTTTACAGGACAGATGATGGAAAATATGCAATTGAGGCTGAGGAAGGAGAAGTTGTGGGAGTGGTTGATACAGCAAATGCATGGAGAAGGTATGCAAAACCAAGAAATGCAAAGGCAAAACCAATAGAGAGATTTTTCAAGACCCTTGAAGGAATACTTCTTGATCAGGGAGTTCCAGGGCATGTGAAAGAGCTTGGAGGAAAGCCAGAGGAGCAGGAGCAGGCAGAAAAAAGACTTAAAGAGCTTGCAAAGAAAGGAAAGCTCCTCACACCAGAGGAGGCACTTCTTAAAATTTTTGATGCAGTTGAAATTTACAACACAAGAAAACATCAGGCACTTGGAAGAAGTCCGATGGATGAGCTTGTAAGAGCAGTTAAAAAAGAAGGCTTTACTCCTGTTTTTATTAGCCCTGAAGAAGTCTTTGAGCTTACATTTTTGGTAAGAAGCAAAAGAAAAGTAAATCGTGGCAAAATAAAGCTTTTAAGAAGAGAATACACTGCTTCTGAATTATACAAGCTTGAAGACAGCACTCCAATTGAGGTGAGGTTTGACCTATACGATCCTGAGAAAGTGCTTGCAGTATTTTGGGACAAAGAGGAAGCAATTGAGCTTGAGCTCGTGAGATACTTGTCCATGAAGGGCGGAGAAGAAGTAAAAGAAGCCCTTAAAAAGAAAGCAAACTTTATAAACCAGATAATTGAAAAATACAGAGAACTTACAAAACCTGTTCCTGGAATTGTTCAATACTCCAAAGTTGAGAGAGTGGCTATTAAGCTTAAGAGAAAACGCAAAGAAAAGGAAAGCAGGTTTAAGGTATCTGATGAAGAATTCAAAAAAGCAGTCATTGAAGCTGAAAACAGGAGACAGGAAAAGGTCATTGTATTTCCAAGAAAGGCTTTGCCAGCAGAGCCTGTTGATAGATACGCAGCACTTATAGATTTGTGGGAAAAGACTGGAAGTGTGCCTGAGGAAGAGATCCCATTTATGCGTGATTTTGAAGCAAGGATGAGTGAGGATCAAAGAAAATACTGGAATTTTGTAAGAGAGCTTAAAGGACTTCCTGCAATTGAAAAAGAAACAAAAAAGGCAGCGGGATAAACCCGCCACCGAGGAGGTGAATTATGAATAACTCAACAGAACTTCTAGAAGCATTGAAAAGAACAATAGATACACATCAACTCAGCCTGAAAAAGCTTTCTGAAATCACAGGCTACTCAAAATCAAGCTTTTCTCAAGCATTAAATGATAACTACTCAGGGAATCTTGTCAAGTTTTTAAAGAATGTAAAAGAGAAGCTTGAAGAGGCAGGGCTTTGGGTTGGAAATGGAAAAGAAGATGTTCAAAAAAAAGTGAATTTTAAAGTAAATCCAACGGTTTTCATACAGACCAGAAATGTTCAGGCATTTAAGGAGCTTGTGCTTGAGCTATTGAGTGGAGAGGCTCTTCTGGGACCAACACTTGGAGCTGTAACAGGTCTTACTGGAAGAGGAAAATCTACATGTGCAAAACATCTTGCTTCAACAATTGAAGGAGTCCTTTACATAAGAGCACTTCCTTTCTGGAGCACAACTGATTTGTTGCGAGAGATCTGCTTTGTGCTCAGCGGAGAAAGGCCGAGATACAGAGCAAAGTGCATGGAAATTATCACAAAAAGGTGTCAGTTAAGGCGAAGGCTTTTAATTGTAGATGAAGCTGATGGGCTGTCTATGAAAGAGCATCTTAATCCTTTGCGTGGCATCAACGAGGTATGTCAGATGCCAATTGTGTTTGTAGGTGAAGAAAGATTACCAGAGGTGCTAAGAGAAGAAAGAAGGCTGTGGCACAGGATAAGGCGGGTGGTTACTTTCACGGACATAACACTTGCAGATCTGCTTATCTTCTGGAAGGAGGCAGTAGGACTTTCTTTAAGCAGAGATGTGGCAGAAGCTCTTTACAGAAGGTGCAAAGGAGATTTCAGGCTTGTTGTAGGAGATGCTGAAAATGCGTGCAGACTGATGAACACTTTACAAGCTTCTGAGATGAGCATTGAGATTGTAGAAAAACTTCCTGAATTTAAACCTGAAGGGTAGCAAGTATGGCAAAAGTTCCAAAGACAGGGCTTGCAAAAAGGATTAGAGAGGTGCTGAAAGAGAAATTTCGCAAAAAACCGTTTGTTCCAAGGGAAGTATCAGAGGCTTTGGGGATTCCTCCAGGAAAAGAAAGAGAAAAGGTAGCAACAGCTTTGAGAAAAGACTTTTGCAGCAGAGGAGAGGTAGTAAAGCTTCCTAATGGAAAATACAGATATGTGGGTGGGGAACTTAAACACGGAGCTCCAAAAGTTCGGTTTAAGCTGAGAATTGCAAAAGCAATCTACTACTATAGAGTGTTTACATTGGCTGAAATTGCAGCTCTGGCAGATGCAAATTACTGGACTGTGCGAAAATTTGTAGCACGAAACAAAGAATGGTTTAAAGAGATTGGGAAAAAGAAACTAGCTGGAGAGATGCATAAGGTATATCAACTTTTAAAAGATGATGAATTTTATCAAAAGTTTGTGCTTAAGGAGGAAGAGAAGTGGCAAAATTAAAAGTAATAAAAGGTAGCTATGATTCTGACAGAAGAAGAAAAAAGATTATAGCAGCCATAATGATAGGATTTTCAAAGGCTCTTAAGTGCAGCAATTGTGGAGCTATTTATTTTGAAGAAGAAAAGAATTGTCTAAAGTGCTGGGCAGAAGGTGAAGAAGTAAAATTGAGGAAAATTACAGAGCTTGAAAGAAGAAAGATGCTTAAAAGCTGGACAGGAAAGATAAGTCTAAGAAGCATGGACATTGCAGAGCTTTTGTTTTGCTTAGATAAGCTTAGAGAGCTGGGCTATGAGTATTTTAAAAAAGATTCACTTAGAAGTGCAATAGAAGATTCAAGGCAGGGCATGATTGAAAAAATAAAAGAAACAGCCCCTTTTGTTTTGGGTGAAAACTGGGAAAGAAGACTAAAAGGCTTTTACAGAAAGACTTTTGGAAAAGATCTTATGTGGCTTAATTTCTCAGAATTACGCAGAGTGTGGGGGTTTTTAAGAAGAATCCAAAAAGAAGAAACAACAGGAGGTAAGTCATGTTGTATGAAAAAATAATGTCAGTCCATAACGCACTTGGCGCCCTATCGCATAGGGTGGATAAAGAGACCTGGGCAGTAATAAAGATTGCGAGGAATGAGCTTATGGATGCAGCAGATATGGCTCAGGAAATGGAAAATTTTCCACTGGGAATGAAAGCCAAACAGGAGAGAAAAGATGAAGCAGAAAGATCTAATAAAAAATAAGGTATTGACTGAACTTCTCCAGGCAGTGGGCAAGCAAAACGCAATATCTATGAACGAACTCTATAGGCGGGTTTTTGGGAAAGAGCCAAAGCACGACATACACGACACCAGGAAGATTAGAAAGATAATAACCGAGCTTAGAAAAGAGGGTGTGCCTATCTGTTCAACTACGGACAAAAATAGAGGTGGCTATTTTGTACCTATTGGCTCAGAAAGGGATGAGTACTGCAGGATCATAAGAAACAGGGCGCTGAAACTTCTAAGCATAGAGGCCAAGATCAAAAAAACGCAACTGTCCAAAATAATTCGGGAAATCTCATTATCTTTAGGGGGATAGGATGTTTATTTTTGAAGAAATAGAAAACATTTTATCTGAGATAGCCCAGCTAAAGTCCCAGGTGGGCGAGGTCAAAGAGGCCTGGGATAGGGCCATCTCAGAGCTAGAGAGGCAGTACGGCTCAAAATTAAATGAGTATAA
>Ga0256842_1003407_pt1 | contig 10596 bp, 13 predicted proteins | sample 4559240metaG_FD_185973 | JGI IMG/M metagenome (GOLD analysis project Ga0256842, IMG submission 185973) | Hydrothermal vent microbial communities from Guaymas Basin, Mexico - 4559-240 | ecosystem: Environmental > Aquatic > Marine > Hydrothermal vents | place: Mexico: Guaymas Basin | collected...
CTAGAGCTGCGAGGAGCGCGTACACAAAGTTCCAGATCTGCTTAGCTATGGATAGGATGTAGCCGAAAGTATCTTGAATGCTGCGTCCAAAGCTCCAGACGCCTAGCAACGTGCCTAAGAATATGACTCCCATGGCAGCTAGAACGTACTTCAGTGCTTTCATGGCTACGTAGCCTAGCGCTAAACCTAGGAGGAACTCTATCGCTATAACCACGAAGCTACTAGGGTTTGTTATGATAGCCCCTATCAAACTATCGACTGTTGGGGTAGCATTAGTAGCATTCGTAGCTACTAGCTCGATCATCCTTCCATACCTCGTTAAAGCCTCTGAGTAGCTCTCTAATAAACCCGTCTCGCATCGCTAGATGTGTTACACGATCTCTACTCTTCGTCTATACACTGCTTCGATGATGTAGCGCAGTCTACGCTTGTCGCCGGCTCTAAGAACCACTCTAATCCTGTTTTCGTAAACATCGACGTCTTTCGCAATGTAACCTAGGTACTCGATCAAATCCCTAACGTCGTTTTCGTTGCATGGAGGTGCAGCACTCTTTACACCACAGGGGCCGAAATCACAGATAGAGCAGAACTCTCCATGAGCATCGACGTTGGCTGCACACGCTGATTCGAACACTTTGAATCCGTAGTCTTGAGCGATCTTCGCAACGATCTTCTTGATATCGCTTCCACGAATGGTTACCTGATCGTTTCTCGAACGTGGTTTCCTTGGAAGCCTACGCTCGATCTCTTCGATTCCGACCCCCGCTGCCCTAAGCCTTGCTAGAATCGAGGGCGTTACGCGTAGCGTTCCCAGCACAACCTTGTCGATGCCGGCATCGGCGACCATCTTCAGAAGTTTACCCGCTTCCCTCTCAATCACGGTGGGGATCAACGGTCTTAGAAACAGCGTTACGTGAAGACCGTGTCTCCTAGCCGTAGCCATACCCTCTATCCGCTCGATTGGGTTGGGTGCGTAGGGCTCCAATTCCTTCCAGCGATCTATGGTAACCAACGTAACGAGTACGCTTATGCGAGGCTCTGCGTTTCTAAGAGCTTGCGCTAGCGCATCATCGATAACGCTCTTCGTGGATACCTGGCTAGGCAGTGCAAGGTATTCGTTGACTGTCTGGATAACCTCTACGCTATACCAACGCACCTCTTCAACGAAAGGCTCGGTTACGGCTCCATAAGCCGCAAACGTTGCTCGAGGAACTACGTAGGGATTCAAAGCGAGTGCGAGAGCTAGTTCCAATGGCTGCAACGGGTATCTCGAAACGGTTCCTGGAAACCCCATGTCGTAGATGTAGCAGTAAACGCATCGATACCTGCAACCTACGGCGGTGTGTATAGTCATGCCGCAGGGTCTAGGACTCCGCTTGGCATGATGATCGTTTTTAGCCCTGGAGAAACCTTCCTCGCCTACTACACGTTTAAGCTCGTCAACGATACGCTTCTTTTCCTCGAGTAAGCGAACACCGTATCCCAAGGAGTATCAGCCCCGGTTTCCCTCATCACGGATCAGAAGCGGACCTTCACATCACCAACGAGATCTCAGCAGAGAAAGATTTTAAACCTATGCATCTGAACTCCGTAGCGATCCCCTATGAATATCGTCGAGCTCGTGAACGCTCTGAGATCGTGTCGAAGATGTGGTGCTAACGTTGTCGAGCGTAGTTTCGTTGTTTACGGAGTCTACGAACGCTGGTTTCCATCGACTGTGAGAACACTTATAGTTAGCGAAAGTCCTCCTCCGGGAACGAAGCAGGATTTCCTCTACAACCTTGGACACCGAGATCGACTTAGAAAGACCTTAGCAAGGTTCTGGAACCTAAGCGAAAACGAAGTACTTGATTATCTTCGTAGAAACCATGCTTTCTGGACCATGGCTATCAAGTGCAGACCTAGGGATAGAACGTGCATCAAGACCATTGCTAGGAACTGCCTAGAGATTCTAAGACTTGAGATAGAGATTGCTAAGCCAAAGAGAATAGTTGCACTAGGTACCACAGCTAGCGAGAGCGTGAAGATCATCGCACCACGTACGGAGATAGTCTTCGAAAGACATCCTCTGTACGTGGTTAGGTTCGAACGAAATCGAGCCGAACAATACTTTCAAAGACTCAAAGAGCTGATATCTATAACGTAAAGATTATACATGTGCATACTCCAAGACGTAGCATTTATTAACGTAACTACGATAAAGCTACTCGATGAGAGCATGAGGAACAGTGTAAAGATCTTAGTAGTGCTGTTCGTAGTATTGTCTTCAGCGATACTACTAAGTAGTGTGATGCATGGCGTAACAACTAGGAAGCCGAGCATCAACGGAGTACTTGCATATACGCTTGCACAGAATGCTACCTACCAAGCTAATGCAACAATAGTTTCGTGGATAAACCTCAGTACATCCATAGACCTGGATCAAGCTAAGCAAGCCCTAGAAGACCTGAACCCAGTCGTACCCGTGAAGGTAGAGCAAGACTACGTTGAAGCTGTGTTACGAGTGTACAACATATACGATGCTTTCAGGTACGGTGGTTGGGATAACCTATTCGTAGATCTATACGTTCGTGTGTACAGCGATGGATTAGTAATAGCGTGGCTTCCCGGAGAACTTTCGTTGAACGATCTACCCTTGATGCTGTACATCAATAGAAGCTCGAACAAATTCCTCGTACTTCCAGTATCGATGAAGGTCGTGCTGGATGTATGCAAGCAGCTTGGCTACGACGTAGATATCTGGAGCGTCAAGACGGCGATCCCAATCTATCCAAACGCTACGAAATTGATCGTGATGTGGACCACGGCCATGGATCGCGAATGGAGTACGAAGTACATAGTTTCAAGCAATGCAGAGATCCTAGGCTCGGGATGGATCGTTCTATGCTGCGCTAGGTGCTACGACTGGTACCAAGCGAAGTGTGTCTTTAGTATCGATGACACGGTGATCTACGATAGCGGTTATAGTAGTCATTATAACTCGGACTTTCGTAGGTACGCATATGGATCCCTTGATCAGAGCTTCGTAGATCCCGGTACACACACCGTGTCGGCGCAGATCTATCTCTACGACTGTGGTGATTATGGTTACGAGAAGACGTTCTACGTGCTCTTCTTCATAGCGCGGTGAAGAGCTTGAGAATCTCGATAGTAATAGCAGTGATCTGGGTAACGATATGTTTAGCCGTATCTCTGATTCTCAACGAAGGAGATTACAGCTACACAAGGTCAGATTCGAATCCGCCTGTATGGTCCGACGACATGGAGAATCTCTCCATAGGGATCTCTAGCGGAGTCTCGGTACCGAAATCGTTGATAGGATGCATAGCTCTCGATGTGATTAGCTACGATGTGTCGAAGACTCATCCTTCGATACCACGCGATGAGCTGGGCTTCATTTCGATGGATCGTTTCGTGTATGGAATTGACAGGAAGATTCCTATACGTATCAATGGAAGCGATGCGTACTCGCTGAACTTGGTGAGCATGGAGTATGGTCTCTGTTCACGCTATCCATCGACTCCGTTCAGCGATACGCAACCGATCTCGTTGGAACAAACGGTGTTTCAACTAGATCAACGAGTACCGATACCATCGTCGAAAGAGCCGAGTACTCCCATGGGTATGGAGAGCTGGTCGATTGATCTAGAACGATTGGGGAAGGAGCTCGGCATAACGAACGTAGAGTTCCGGGGTGCGGCTTGGGGCAACAATCTTGGAGCTGGAAACATTGTTGAGATGACGTTTGAGATGGAAGGTCTCCACGATCCTGGTCTTCTATCGCGGATCGTCGTCGTTATGAATGTAGGTGGTTCGAAGATTCTCAACGTATCCTACGACTGTGTACGTAGATCGCTGAACGTTAGCGGTTCTGTTCATGTGTTGAGTGTTAGGATATACGTTTCGAGCGTGCACGTAGCACTATCGATGATCGTTCCATGGAATGTCTCGGGAAGCGGTAGCGTAGCTATCTCTGTATATGATAGGCTAGGTCGATACGTAGGCACCGTTCAGCAGATAAACATCGTTAACGAGACGAAGGTATCGATCGATGTACCTAGAACGGTGTATAGAGCTGGAGAACGAATCCCGCTGACCATACGTACTACCTACGATGGGAGTCCATCGATTCCCGTAGCCAACGAAACCGTTTACGTGTATCTAAACGATGCGTTAGCCGCGGTAGTTACTACGAATAGTAGCGGGATTGCATACACAACGCTTAGAGCTCCTTCTACACCTGGAACGTACGTGATACGCGCGATCTCGATACATGGACGCGGATCGGGAAGCACCTTAAACATAATCGTAGTTCCTTACCAAGGGCAAGCGCCCTCTACGGGAGGTGCTTCGACGGGTTTCGGAGGGTATGCAGAGACTATGGCTACGTACGTGCTCGAAGCTCTGCTAATAGTCGGCATCACCATGCTGATCGTGTACATAGCTCTACGTAGGTGTACGAAACCAGCGTAGTTATCTAGCGTCGAAACTAGGCATAGTGCTACGGGATCTGGATGAATATCGTGTTGTTAACGGCGTTCGAACCGTTCAATGGGTATCATTACAACGTTACTCAGCAAATAGTTGAGGAGCTGAACGGTGTCGAGATCGAGAACTTCGTTGTTCGAGGAATAGTGCTACCCGTATCGTTCAAACGTGCACGTCAAGAACTCTTAAGCACATTGAAAGAGATGAAGCCTCGCATAGTTGTAGGAATGGGTATGGCTCCTCGCGCAACCAAGGTTATAGTCGAGCTAGCTGCCCACAACGTTGCGTTCTCCACGGTCCCCGACAACGATGGTTACGCACCGCAGGGAGAGTTCCTCGAAGGCGAGAACCTCGTGGTGATGCCTACGAGAATGCCTCTGCACACAATACTGCATCGATGCGTGAAAGAGATGAAGCTACCCATAGTGTTCTCCATGACTGTAGGGAGCTATCTATGCAACCTAGCTGCGTACACGATACACCGCTACCTCAACGAGAACAACGGTGTTGGTGGATTCATTCACTTACCTCCATCGACGGATCTGGCCATGAGGATGAAGCTCGATACGTACTTACCGAAGAAGGTACTGGTGGATTGCGTACTATGCATCGTACGTAGCTGCATCGAAGAACTGAAACAATGCTATTCCCCTGGACACACTCTTGGTGAGCAGTAAGCATTCGACAAGCATTTAGTGCAATCAACGGAAGTATGTCTAGAACACCCTACATCGCGCAGTCTATGGTAAGGACTTCTCTATCGGTAAAGACATCGATGAAGAACTCGAACACTCGATGTATTTCCCGGAGGATAGACTTCGTGGACATGGCTCGGCTACTTCTATTCCTTACGATACGTTTAAGTACTTCGATACCGGCAAGGTACCGCATTGCGTCACCGATCATCGTCCGATACATGGATCCGTCGAAGGTTTCGAGAAACTCATCATAGCAACGGGATTCGGTAGCTACGCGTACGTGATGGGATCGATAACGAGTGGAATCATAGCTGCGTAGATACTTGATGGAAAACTATCGATACTGCAAGCAATCTTATCAAGGGAGGTTGCGGTTGCTGGTAAAGCTCGATTCTTTCTTCGATCCTAGATCTGTTTATAAGGCTATTCGAGTACGGAGCTACGGTGATAACGACGTCGATGGACGAAGAGCTAGAGATGCTTCGCAAACGTGTTCTAGAGCTATCCAAGGATCCTAACCCTGATCCATCGAAGGTATACGATCTCGTAGAGCAATTCTTTACAGTACTAGCTCAGAAGCTAGGTCTAAGGGTTGTGAAGGATGCTTCGAAGCGTGGTGTATGGACGGTAGAGTTGCTTGATCGTGCAGTGGATGATATCGTGGATGCTCTCGGCGGAAAGTACGAGGTACTAGAGCTCTGGGAAGAAGCTTGGGAGCTACGTCTCGAGAAGGATCGCGAGAAAGCTTTGTCGATTCTCCGGAAGCTTTCCAGGGTACTGGAAGATCTATCTACAACGAGTATCCGTAGAAGGAAGCGAAAGAGGTAGACCTAGCTCGAACTGCTACGGCTTCGTACAAGCATTTCTCTACGTTCCTCCAGAATCCTTAGATAGCTCCTAAGTCTCTCGATGAGATCCTCGAGCTGTTCCTCGTTGAAGCTATGGGCGTAGAGCGTAAGCACTGTATCGAGCCAATCCAGAGCTGCTAGAGCTGCATCGTATGGACACAGCGGATTCCCGTCGGCATCGAAGAGCGCTTCCTCGTCCATGCACTTCCTATGCATGGAAGCCTTGCACACGCTACACTCGACAGCTTCGGAATCATCCGAGATTTCGCGACCACAGATAGTACAGATCTTCAAGAGGCGGTCACCCGGTCCGTGAACTCATCACCTAGTCAGTCTACCCAGCGTCGATCATTCCTAAAGCATAAATCGTTGGGTCGGGTATAAAGCTGAGCGGTGGTCTCGATGAAAGCAGTCATTCTAGCTGGTGGACTAGGTAAGAGGCTTCGTCCGTTAACCGAGGATCGTCCCAAACCCTTGGTCGAGGTCTGTGGAAGACCAATACTGGAGTGGCAGATAAGGTGGTTGAAGAACTACGGAATTAACCAGTTCGTGATGCTGCTAGGCTACGCAAAGGAGAAGGTGATCGAGTTCCTAGGGAGTGGTAGGAAGCTAGGTATCGAGGTTGCATACGTAGTAGAAGACGAACCGCTAGGTACGGCAGGAGCTATCAAGAACGCTGAGAGCGTTCTGAAGAACGAGGACGTGTTCATAGTTACGAACGGCGATATCATTACGAACCTCGATCCGAGACCCCTCGTCGAAGCACTTAAGAGGGATCCCAACGCGGTTGCAGCTATAGCTCTCGTCCCCATGAGAAGCCCTTACGGCGTTGTGAAGGTCGAGAACGGCTACATCAAGGAATTCGTCGAGAAACCCGTGCTAGACTACTTGATAAACGCTGGCGTCTACGCAATGACGCCCAAGATCTTCGAGTATCTACCGGAGAAAGGAGATATCGAACGCACGGCTTTCCCGAAGCTAGCTAGCGAACGAAAGCTCGTAGCCCATGTGTACAGGGATGCGTACTGGAAATCCATAGACACGGTCAAGGATCTCGAAGAAGCTGCGGGAGCTCTTCGCGAACTCTATCCAGATCTCTGCAGGGAGTAGCATGAAGCTAGGGCTCGTCGTTGTAAGCGATCACGTTTTTCTCGATCCTTCCCTCGACAAGGTGAAGACCTACGTAGAGCAACGACTTCGGGGTTCCGAACTCGAGCTAGGTTTCGTTGCGTACGTACCGAACGATATCCATGCGATCAGACGTGCTGTGTATAGAGCCCTAGAATCCTCGGATACGGTGTTGATCTGCGGCGGTACGGGAGCTTCTTCGCTAGATCTATCGATAGAAGCTTTGAGACCGTTGCTCGATAAAGAGCTTGAGCTAGGCGAGTACGTAAGGATTCGATCGATGGAGAACGTAGGTTCGAGAGCGTACCTATCACGAAGTCTTGCAGGAGTCGTAGAGGGTAAGCTCGTTGTTGCAATCCCTGCGAAACTCGATGCCGTAGACATAGCCCTGGAAGTAATTCGAGAACTCGCAGAACACGTGAAGGAAGTTGCTCGTGGAGTACCGCACTGGGGTAGGAAGATAGTTGTCGAAGTGCTTGACGAGGTTATCGAGAGCGTAGCTACGAAAAACATGGCGAAACGCGTAGTGGAACAGAATGGTTCGAGAATCGTTGCGTACCTAGACCTTCCGCTGAGCTTAGACGATCTTCGTACGATATGCGAAGCTTCTACTCAATGCATAGCACTTAGAGGTAGGGAACGAACATTCGTAGCGTTGATAGGTATCGACGGTGTGATGAAGTTCGTAGAGATCGTGTACGAGAAGTACCTCTCGAAGAGGAGCTTGCACCACCAAGCGTAGAGTGCTAGATCGCGGACACGCCTACGCTCGTCGAGAGAAGGACTTCGTTCAGCTACGTTCCTTACCTACGATGAGAAGCAGCACCTACTCGCTACGTGGATGCGTTGACAAAGTAGAAACAGCAATGGTCTCGAAAGCGTTTAGCGTGTACACGAACGTATAGCATACTTAACGCTCTTGACTATGTCTTCGCACGATATCGCGAGGTGCATGACGGCGAGAGCTGTGCAGAAGCTCATCCCCGCAAAACCTAGCACCAGCATCGATACCGTGATCGCCTGCGGTAGTAGAGCAGCTACGATGTAGTGACTAGGTTTAGAGAACCTCACGATGAAACCCACCTTCAATCCACTAACTTCGAACCTGTACTCTAGCCCAAGCAATCTTATTGCTAGTAGATGCATCAGTTCGTGTACCAACGCGATTAGGGGTAGACACATCGCTGCGATCTGTATGGATGATAGGTCGAGGAATACGCTCATGATTGCCGGGATCGCCATTCCGGTAAGTATGTACGTAAGGACTTCTCTACCCACGCAGCCCCCGCCGAAACTGGTCTCGTCGAGCTGTTAAGTCTAGTCGTAGAAAGCTCTCTTAGCGGCTCAGCTTCGTGGAACACGTTCTTCCGAAAGTGTTGTTGTTATACCATCGTTGTAGACCCGAAGAGTGTTTTCGATAGCTGAACAAGTTCCGAATAGCTCGATGGACGTGTACCGAAAGTGTGTCCAGCGCACGGCAGTAGATTTTCGAGAGCTAGCGCAAGGTTCCAAAAGATGTTTCGAATAGATTGGTTCCCTACATCGCTGAGAAGCGTACCGAGGTATCGAGACAAGTAGAGTTGTTTTGGATCAGCGTTCTCATCCACATCACCATTCAGCCCTTACGAGGTTCATCACCTAGTGTTGAGGATGTTTCGAAACGTTAAGAGCGTTGATGATCGTTTATCAGAGGACTACCTTCCCCTCTTCATGTATCGAATGCTCGAGTTCTTTAAATGGAAGTACCACTATGTTTCTCGCGAGAAGAACACCGTCGGAGAGCGCTACCTGATCCCCAAGTACGCATCCCTGTTCGATTCTTACCCATCTACCTAGATAGCTTCGTTCACCGATGATAGCTCCTTCGATGTATGCGTAGCTACCTACGTAGGTACCGTCGAAGACTATGCTTCTCGAAATCCACGAACCTCGCTCGATCACGACGTCGTGTCCCACCACAGTGAAGGGCCCTATCCTACATCCTTCCCCTATCCTAGCGTTTCGACCTACGTAGATGGGGTGAATGATCTCGACCGAGCTATCTATGGAAGCCGTAGGATCTATGTAGCTACGTGGATAGAACTTTGCCAAGGCTTCCATGTTCGCCTTCAAGTAATCGCTCGGAACACCGATATCGTTCCACAGACCTCTATGTACGTAGCCGTAGGCAACTCTATTCCTAACAAGCTTGGGTATCACATCCTTAGCTAGCTTGGAGGCACGATCAGTAGGTACATACTTGATTACGTCGGGTTCGAAGACGTAGATACCAGCGTTAGCTAGATTCGAAGGAGCTTCGCTTCTCTGAGGTTTCTCAACGAAGTCAACGATCCTTCCCTCGCTATCTAGCACTGCGACTCCGTACCTAGAAGGATCGTCGACTTCGACTAGGGTAAGGGTTGCGATACCATTCTTTCTATGGTGGAACTCGACGAGTTTAGCGATATCTACGTCGCTGAAGACATCTCCGTAGATAACGACGAAGGTTTCGTCGAGCCCAACCCTCTCATGGATTAGTCTAAGAGGCCCTGCATCTCCTAGAGGTTTGGTTTCCTCGACGAATACGAGCTCGATGTTGTTGTTTTCGAGGTTTCTATAGCGGTACTTGATAACGTCTGATAGATAGCGTACCGATAGCACAATCTGACGAATACCGGCTCGAGCAAGGGATTCTATTATCCAGTCGAGTAGCGGTTTGCCGAGGATTGGAAGCATTGCTTTGGGCTTCGTTAACGTGAGGGGACGCAGTCTCGTTGCGTATCCTCCAGCGAGGATTATCGCCTTCACGGTTCCTCCCATGGATACGGCGGGTCTCGAGATATATGTGTTACTCGAGGTAGTGTAGCGAGATATCCATTCTACGAATGGTAAAGTTCCTCGCTATCTGATGCCAATGATTCGTTAAGCCGGGTCGTCGGTGTTCCGGATCCGAGAGCCCTACGACGTAGATCCACAGAATCCTATCGAAACCATTCTCGTCGACGAACGCCTTTGCGAAGATGGGGCTCCAGCTACGTATCGCGAAGTCTAGGGATACCACGATGGTTCCACACATCAACTCTCTCGCTAGTTTCGGTGCAAGCTCTTCGAGTATCGATGGAAACAGGTATGCGTAGACTATGGTGGGTCGAGGCTCGATCTCGGATAGGTTCACCTTGAAGAAATCTCCTCGTATAACCCTGATACGATCCCCGACGCCATCGAGTCTAGCCCTTATCTCGGCGATGTTGGACAGAACCCTATCGATCTCTATGCATACCCCTCTAGCACGGTAGATTCGTGCAAGCTCGACGAGTACCCTGCCATCACCACATCCAAGATCTAGAACCACGTCGTGCGATCCGATCCCCAGCAACCTACCCAGCGCGTCCACGGCTCTCCACGGAGATGGTATCCATGGAACAGCCATCGAGGTACACCTCTTCTACCGGTAT
>Ga0256842_1003408_pt1 | contig 10595 bp, 11 predicted proteins | sample 4559240metaG_FD_185973 | JGI IMG/M metagenome (GOLD analysis project Ga0256842, IMG submission 185973) | Hydrothermal vent microbial communities from Guaymas Basin, Mexico - 4559-240 | ecosystem: Environmental > Aquatic > Marine > Hydrothermal vents | place: Mexico: Guaymas Basin | collected...
TGTTATAATGAAATCAGAGGAAGGGTATTGAATTAACACACATGAAGCTGAAAGAAATTTTCTTTTTTATAGTTTTAATTGTGATACTGTTGTTTTTCGCTACAAAGAGAGAAAAGTAGCGGATCAGAATGGATAGATGTAAAGTTGAACGTTGATGAACTTAAAAGGATTCAAGACAGAGTGGATGACGGACACTTCCCTGGCTATTTGGATCCAAAAAATGTTGTGTATGAATTCGCTTGTAGTAATCATTTCATTATCAAAGACAAATCAAGCGTGCATTGCAAAAAGATTGGCAATAACGGAGAGCTTTTTTGCAGTCTTTCTTTAGTTGGAGGTAAAATCCTCGAAACGATTTTATTCAAGCCTGTAAGGCAAGATTCAACTGGGATATGGGTCGTTAGATCTTATAGGATCAAAAAGAAACTATTCAAGACACCTTTTTAAGTTCATTTACAGCCCATCTTATAGCTTTCTTGACAGGTAATGATTTATCATTTTTGACTCTTTCCAGTATTTCGAGGAAATATCCCTTTTTCTTCGGCATCTTTGGAGCAAGATACGCTATAGTGGCGATCGGAAGGCGGCGTTTCCATGGATTGTCACTTTCAAGGTAAGCGCACAGAACATCGAAGTAGCTTTCATCAGCTATACACAAAGGTTTTGTTATCTTCATAGCGAGCTGGTCACAAGTTTCCCAATCACCTATGAAATCTGACACTTTATTGACAAATTCTTTCTTCAACCGATCGTCCTTTATAAATGAAATTAATCCAATAAAAAAGAGCCTAACGGCTCTTCCCGATTTCACTCCAAAGACAAGCTCCTTCTCATTTTCCATAGACTTTTTCCAGAGGTTCAGCAGGAAATCCAGGTTTATCTGTGGCTTTTCCTTTGCTACGAGCTTTGACAGTTTGATTATCGAAGGAGTTTTTATTATGGAATGAACTTCCGTCCTTTCCTTTTCTAGAGCTTTAAATATTTCATCGTAAAGATTTTCTTCGTTCTTTGATAGAAGTTCAGCGATCTTTTTCGCCACTTCTTTCGTCATTCTATTTCGTTCCTCATTCCTATTTCGTTCAATATTATGAAATCTTTCTCTCTCCACTTCTCTTTTACCTTAACGAAAAGATCAAGAAAGACTTTTCTTCCTGTTAAAAATTCAAGTTCTTTCCTCGCCATGGATCCTATCTTCTTTATCATCTGTCCGCCTTTGCCTATGAGAATCCCCTTTTGGCTTTTTCTTTCAACATATATATCAGCTCTTATATAGAGAACCCCATTTTCCCTTTCTTTCACCTCTTCCACAATAACAGCTGTGGAATGGGGAACTTCCTCCCTCGTTAAAAGGAATATCTTCTCTCTTATGAGTTCTGCAGCCATAAAGGAGAGCGGTCTGTCAGTTATCATATCTTCTGGATAAAACTTAACTCCTTCTTCTAAATTGTCCTTTATAACCTTTAAAAGCTCGCTTATTCCCTCTCCAGTCTTTGCAGATGTGAAAACACCGCCGACCACATTCTTCACTGTTCCTTTCGCTTTGTCCATCAAGATCTGAGCATCTTCCATTTCTATAAGGTCGATTTTGTTCACATCTATGATGGTTTTGGCACCGGATTTGTTTATAATATCTGCTATGTTATCTTCCGGTTCACCCCAGCCCCTTTCACCATCCAAAACGAAAAGAATAAGGTCGACACCCTTTAGCGCTGCAGTTGCCGCCTTTACCATGAATTCTCCAAATCTATGGAGCGGTTTGTGGATTCCCGGTGTGTCAACGAAGATTATTTGACTGTCCTCATCGTTGTAGATCACATTTATTCTGTTTCTCGTTGTTTGGGGCTTTTCTGTAACTATCACTACTTTCCTTCCGAATATAGCGTTTATAAGACTTGATTTTCCCACATTGGGCCTTCCTGCAAGACCAACAAAACCTACTTTCACAAGATCCCTCCTCACTCTTTCAACACTACAACTTTATTTTTGCCTGTTCTTTTCGCAACATAAAGTGCCTCATCTGCAGCTTCTATTATCTCAAGAACAGTCCTTTTTGTCTTGCCATTCTTAGATGAGGCCACACCAATGCTCACCGTTATCCTCAAATCATCGTGGATCTTTGTCCAATCGTTTTTCTCAACATTCTCTCTGAACCTTTCTACAGCTTGACGAGCTTTTTCAAGATCGGTATTTATCATACCTATTATGAATTCCTCTCCACCGTACCTTCCAACTATATCCACTTCCCTGAAAGAATTTCTCATTATCTTTGCAAGCTCTTTTAAAACCTCGTTTCCGATAGGATGTCCGTAAGTGTCGTTTACCTTCTTGAAGTTGTCTATATCTACCATCGCTATGCTTAAGACTTGTGTGTTCCTCCTCGTTAAAGTAAAGTACTCAGACAATTTCTCCATAACGGCCCTGTAGTTCAAAAGGCCTGTGAGCTCATCATACCTTGCCTGCTTTAAAGCGATGGAGTGAGATATCAGAAGCTTAAACAACTTCCCTATATGACTTGTTATCTCCCTTAGAATTTCTTCACCCTCTTGCGGTATATTTCCCTCTATCGCTAAAACTCCTATTTCCTGATCATTTTCATCTTTAAACAGGTAATATTTCATCTCTGGAATGTAACTTCCAGGACTTGAAATATCTCCAAAGTATTTCCATTCAGTGGGAAGTGTAGGTTTTGAAAATCTTGAAAACAGCATCTCCTTAAGCTTTGGTATATCAACCCGGTTTTCTTTGGAAAATACAAAGAGCCTTCCTTCCTGAGGACTTAGCACCATTATTGCAAGGGTTTTTGGAAAGATGAGCTGATCTATGAAGTCAGATAATTTCCAAAATATGTACTCTTCATCAGATAAGTATCCGAAGAGCGAATAAATTTCATTTTTAACGGTTTCTTTGAATATAATGTTTTCAAGAAGATTGTTCACTTCATCGAATTTGGGTTTATGATCTTTTTTCAGAAGTTCTGGGTGGCTTTTGTAGTTTTTATTCAAAATTTCTTTAACAAATGCTGCAATTTCCCCTTGAGGATCCTCTTTTCTGAGAAAATCCGTTGCTCCCGCTTTAAGCGCCCAAAATTTGTTTAAGGTTTCTCCAAGAGATGTCATTATTATAATTCCGGCATCCTTAAAGGCCTCTTCGTTCCTTAGGAGCCTGCATAGAGTGTAGCCCTTCATAACGGGCATCTCAACATCAGTGAATATCACATCCGGAACAAACTCCATAGCCTTGTTATAACCGTCAAGTCCATCTTCTGCGGTTAGAACCTCGTGGCCATCCTCCTTTACAACTTCAGATATAAAAATTCTCCACAACATGCTATCGTCAACAACTAAGACCTTTTTCTTACTCATTATCGATTCCCCCTATTTATCTTAGATTCTCAAGAAGCATTGCGATATCGATCCAACTCCTTTTTGAAGACCTTGAAACTTCTTCAGCTACGAGTTCTGGAAGATGGGAGAATCTCGCATCTTGCTGAACAATGACTCTCCCACCAGCACTTGTAACTTCCTTCGCTCCTTCAACTCCATCCCTTCCAAGTCCGCTCAAAACTATAGCAACAGCGTCGTCTTTTAAGAATTTCGCAGCACTTTTGAAGAGTCTGTCTATACTCGGAGCAATTGTTCCAATAGGATCCTCTGTTGCAACAACTTCTCTTCCCAAGAGCACTATATCTTTACCTCCAGCTGGTATGTAAATGGTTGATGGGCTTATCATATCCTTGTTTCTTACAACTTGAACATTCCATTTTATCTGAGAAGACAGCCATTTTGCAAAGCCTTCCACATCTTCTGTTGTATTATGCTGAGCTACTACAACAGGAACATGGAGAATCTTCACATTTTGGAATAGATTTTTAAGGGTCTCTGGTCCTCCCGCAGATACACCAATAACGACTACCTTCATCTTTACTCCTCCAGAAATCTTATGAGACTTTCTATAGCCTCTCCTTTTTGTATAAACTCATCCGCGCCATATTCTTTAGCTTTAGGGTAATAAACATCGTAATCTTCCGCCGTTATCATTGCAACCTTTATGTTCCTATCCTTTGACTTTACCAGCTTAAGAAGATCTATACCGCTTCCATCGGGAAGATTGATATCTAAAAGTGCAAAATCGAATGTTTTCTTTTCTATAAGCTGCTTTCCTTCTTCAAAAGAACTTCCTTCAATTGCTTCATATCCTAATTTTTCAACAGTTCTTTTTAGGACTATCCTTGTAAGTGGTGAATCGTCCACTATAAGTACTCTCTTTCTCTTTATACTTTCCTTGCCTTTTGTTGGCATAGTTGAAGGATCAACTATAGGAACTGGATACCTGTAAAGTCCGAAGGCAAAACCTTTTATGAAAGGTATATCCATTAAAGAAGACTTGACTGAAGCTTCTCTTATTCCAATTATTTCGTCGATAGCAACTGCGGAATCTTTTGCAACAATGGCTTTTCTAAACTCATTCGTGTTAAAGTCTTTCACTATGTAATTCTTATCTTCGATATTCACATAAGTTTTTCCTTCGAGTTCAAAGATCTCTGGGTTCGATATAACCTCTTCAACATCAGAAAGATTTATTCCGAACATCTTTTCTCCTCTTCTTACAACAAGAACTTTCTTTAGATACCTTCCAACGGGAAGTTTTATATGAAACTTCGTTCCTTTCCCCTTTACTGAAGTTACCTCTATTTCCCCTCCCATGCTCTCTATAGCGCTTTTAACAACATCAAGCCCTACTCCCCGCCCACCTTTTGATGATGCTTTGTCAAGCGTGGAGAATTGAGGCATGAAGATAACTTTAAAAGGATCTGTTTCTGTCATACCAATGCTTTTTGCCTTTTCCACAACCTTGTCTACATCTATTCCCTTTCCATCATCTTCAACTACGACATTTAAAACATCGGAATCTATCCATGCCCTCACTATTACTTTGCCTGTTTCATCCTTGCCTTTGTTCTTTCTTTCGTCCGGATGTTCTATACCGTGAACAACAGCGTTTCTTACAAGGTGTATCAAAGAATCCCTCAAAACCTCTGCGTGCTTTCTTGTTACCCTCGCCTGAGAATCTATCTTTAAGATGAGTTTTGCTTTCTTTCCAAGTTCCGTGGCGTCCATAAGAACATATCTATCAAAGCCTTCAACAATCTCTTCTATAGGGATGTAGATTATCTTTTCGTAGAAGTCGAAAAATAGCTTTTTAAGTGATCTCAAGTTGGAGGATATCGCAGTTCTATCTTGAGAAATAATACTTGACTCAAGCTCAACCAAGTTATCCATAGCTCTTTCCAAAAAACTCTTCAAATCCTCAGAGAATTTTATGGTTTGAGATTCCCTCTTTACCTTCTTCTTTCCCTCAAGTATATCCTCTATATCTTTTATATCTTCTTCCGTTAAGTCCATTTCTTTCGACGAAATAAAGTCAACTACTTCGCTTATTCTTGTTGTTATAGTGGGATCAGCTGGTGTATTCTTCCATCTTCGAAGATAGTCTTCCAGTCTATGAAAAACCTTTTGAAAGTTATTAAATCCAACAAGACCAGAAGAACCTTTAAGCGTGTGAAAGGCCCTGAAAACCTCTTCCACTGCCTTGCCATCTGATGGATCTTCTAAAAGTTTCGTTAAACCTTTTTGTATAACAGAAATTTTATCCTTAAACTCTTTAAAGAAAAGGTCCTTTAAATCCATCGCAAAAGCTCTCCTATATTCCCTTCGTTATAAACCTTGTATCTAATGCCATCCACAAGGGCGAACGTCCCTTCATCTGACTTTTCAAATTTCACATCTTCCGCTTGCACCCTGGTGCAAGGTATGGCTCCATCCTCCAGTATAACTATCCATTTTGCGTTTTTGACTGGTTTTTTCCATACTACCGGCATGGGATTTCCTTCAAAGTAGGTAAAGCCATATATATTTCCATAGTGAAATTTTCCCGCAGAATTTATGTTTTGAACTTCCTTCACTATATGTTTAGGAAGAACAAATTTTTCCGAATCAACTTCTACAAGAAAGGCCTTAACTCCAGACTTTTCTTCCTTTTGGAAAACCTCTATCGTTTCCTCATGCCTTTTTATATCTATTTCAATTTCTGGGGGGACCTTTGGTAAATTGCTAAAGAACTTATCTTCAAGAAGATAAACCGTCGTGCCATTCAGCATGAAAGATCTTTCGAAATTTTCTCTCAATACTCCTTCGACTTCCATAAATTCTTCTACTTTGTAAATTCCGTCCATATCATAAACCCCAACGGCAAAACCGTTTTTCAGAACTACAAAGGTTTTTATCTCCTTTCCACCCAAAAGTTCATTTATTGCAACCACAGAGTATATTCTTCCATCGTAAACTATCGCACCAAGAAGATTGTCAGGCTTTTGAGGAATTTCATACACCTCAAACTGCCCAACACCCACAACTTCTTTGACATTAAAACCCACATAAGCTTTTTCGGATGCTCTGCATATAAGAACTCTCACAATATCACCTTCGCTATTGAATTTAAAAACTGATCGTTTGGATTTAATAAAAGAGCCTTCTTTAAAACCTTTCGCGCTTCATCGTCTCTGTTTAAATTAAGAAGAGCTGTTATGTGATAATTAACAATCTCCTTACTTTCCACACCAAAATCATAAGCGTTTTCTATCCATATGAGCGCCTCTTCATACATCCTACCATTTATAAGCTGCTTTACCATATTCACATAATCTTTACTCGTCTTTATTATATAATTTTCAAAGAAGTTTATTTCATCTTCGTAGTCTATCTTTGCTTTTGGCGATTTCTTTCTCCAGAATATGCTGTCCATAACTTTAACCGGTTCAAAAACTTCCAACATCTCCTCGTATATCTCTCCTCTTCCCAGCACCACATAGCCATCATCACTCAAAAGCCTATGAATTTTTCTGATCACTTCGCTCAAAATTTCCCTTCGAAGGTATATCAAAACCCTTCTCACAAATATGAAGTCGAATCTGTCTTTGCTTTCAAAATTTGTGATATTCTCTGCAAAAAAATGAGCGTTTTCTTTATATAAATCTTTAACGGCATATCTATTGCCCACTTTATTAAAGTAAATATTTATGTCGCTCTCTTTAACCTTTCTTAACTTCCACTTGTCGTACATCCCCACTCTTGCAATATTTATTCTCTCCTCGCAAGCATCTATTCCCAACATGTAAGGCTCCGTCCATTTTTTAGCTACAATTGAAAAGGTGTAAACCTCTTCTCCTTCCGAACATCCTAAGCTCAGCATCTTCACGCTTTTAAATGATGAGAGGATGCGATCTATGGCCTGCCATGTTGGAGAATCACGAAAAAAGTAGCTTTCGCCGATATCAAGGAGGTTCTTAGCAACCGTGTAGGACGCCTCTTCGGAAAGGTTAAGTTTTCTAACCTCATCTATAACATTTTTTATATGATTTCTATCAAGTTTTAAACCATAAAAGTCCACCAAACTTAAGACAATCTTTTCTGCGTCAACCAAGCCATCACCACCGCCAATAAAAATGATAACATAACAGAATATACACTGGTCAATTCAACACTTGGAAACTTAGAGACGACTTGAAACAGCTTAATTATAGGAAATTCAAATGGCTTAAGTCCACAGAATAAAATCTTAGAGAAATTTTCAAAGCCAAGAATATTTAAAAATGAAAACACAGCACCCGAGAATACAAGGAGACTTATGTATGGCGATACAACAAGTGAAATTATTGGTGAAAGAAAATTTATTTTGTTGAAAAACAGAGCAGAGAACGGTAGAGAATAAAGATAAGCCCAGAACGGTACCATGTACCATTTCTCTTTATTCTTTAAAGAGATTAATATGCCAAAAGTTGCAGAATATGACATTAAAAACGACGGAGAAAATACGATGTAAACATCTTCCAAAAGCGAAATAAGAGCTGCTATTCCAAGGACATTCAATATAGAAATCGGATAATCTATCAACTTGAAAATCACCCATACAGTTATGAAGATAAGCGCTCTTATTGCCGATGGAGAAGGCCCGCTTTGCAAAGCCAACATGAAGGTTACCAAGAGCGATAAGGGATACACAATGAACATATTTGATGTAAAAGAAGAAACTAGGATCAACGCCAGGGTGAAATATATTCCTATATGAAATCCTGATACGGCAAATATGTGAGAAACTCCCGCTTTTCTGGCTATCTCGTCGGATGTTGAGGTAAGCATCTTTGCGGTTAAAGTGTTTATATTTTCAATATTTCTCCGTTTTTTCCATATATAAAGTTTTAATCTATAAAACGGATTTGAATCAAGAGGAAAAGCATGGCATTCAGAGAGCTTGTACTCAGGATAGCGATTTTCTTTAAACTCAATATTTGTGCAGTAAACCCTTCCCCCAGAATTCAATTTTGCATATCCATTTCCTGGTATTCTTCTCCACCCATCCCCATCCCAAACTTTTATGTTTTTAACTACCGCAATATCTCCTTTTAAAGAATTTACCATGCCTAAAACCTCACCATGGGCTGAGGGTCTCAATGAGAGAATTGCGCCTATCATTAAAAAAGCTGCTGCTACGATCAACTCTTTTCTTTTTGAAAACAATAAAAAAGAAGCTGCCCCTAAAAGTACGCTTAGGGGCAGACCAATTGTTTTAAGAAGAGCACCTATTGATAAAAATAACGAACCTACAAGAAAAAAGGCATTCATGCTCCGTATTTCTCAAGCCTTTGTGCGTGAGCGAGCATAAGCATCATTGAATCAACCGCATAGAAAGTTCCTAAAACACCTCGTGCACACTCAAACTCATCAAACTTTTCTGAAGCGCCTTTTCTTACGAATTTTGACCTTATCATGTATGGCACAGGATGCCAGCTATGAGATTTCATAAGACATGGAGTTGAGTGGTCTCCTGTAACCACTATCACATCGGGATTAAGCTTTAGAAGTTTTGGGATGTTCCTATCAACTTCTTCTATGACCTTTACTTTCGCCTCGAAGTTGCCATCTTCGCCATAAGAATCTGTTTTCTTAATATGGAGGTAGAAAAAGTCAAAATCATTCCAATGCTTCTTCAATGTTTCAAATTCATCATCGACAGTTGTTCCAGCATCTAAAACTTCCATACCAACGAGTTTTGCTATTCCTTTATACATAGGATAGGTTGCGATGGCTGCAGATTTTACTTTGTAGACATCAGAAAACTGTGGCAATCTTGGATACTTAGAAAATCCCCTCAAAAGTGCCCAGTTCATCTTCGGTTGATCTTTCAAGACTTCACCGATTCTCTTTATGAGCTTATTTACAATTTCCGCCATTCTCTCAGCTTCCGGTTTTAGGGCTTTAGCCCATTCCATTTCTTTTCCTTCTTTTTGAGGATCAGCATCACTGACAGCATCGGACAAACCATCTGCTGTGAATTTAACAACGAACCTGTGTTCCTTACCCGGATAGAAGGTCACTTTTACCCCATCTATCTCCTTTATGTTCTCATTTAATATCTCAACTACCTTTGCACTCTCCTCCGTTGGGGGTCTTCCTGCTCTTCTGTCAATTACCACCCCATCTTTTATGGTGGCGAAATTTCCCCTTGCAACAACATCCTTCTCTCCAACTTCAACACCAGTTCCAAGTGCTTCCAAGATTCCTCTACCAATCTGGTATTTTATGGGATCGTATCCAAATAAAGATAGGTGCCCTGGTCCACTTCCTGGTGTCACACCGTAAACAACCGGTATGGTCTGGCCAAGCTCACTTTCTTTTGCCAACGCATCAAGGTTCGGAGTGCTGGCTGCCATAAGTGGTGTTTTACCATCAATTGGCAGATCTCCAATACCATCCATAACAAGAAGGACGAGCTTCGTTTCATTTTTCGTTACTATACTTTTGAGTATTTCGTGTCTATCCATCACTTCACCTCCCACTTTTCTTTTTCTACAAGTAGCTGCACCATTTCCGTTGCTTCTTCAACGCCCAAACCACTTCCTATCAGTAGGTTCTTTTTAAGTAGCTATAAAACTCCTCTTTTTTTATCCTTAAGAAGCCCGTCTTTATTAAATTGTGATAGCTCCACCACAAGGTATTCATATTTTGGCGTATACTTTTCAAATCCTTTTGTATAATCTATTTTATCACTTATGTTCTTCGCTGGTGTCCATCTTCCATCTCCCGTGTAGAAGACTATCGGTATAACTTGTGGGTATTTGAAGTCTTTCCTCCTTATTTACGCCGTATTCATCGACGAGGTCGGGAAGGAACATTTTTGTTCCTTGATGCCTTTTTACTATATTTCAATAATTTTCCCATTCTCAATCATATAATCTTTCAAATCTTTGTAAATCTTGTTCGTCTTTAAAGTAGAAAGATCTCCTACCATTATCAATTTACTTTTAGCCCGAGTTATGGAGACATTGAGCCTCCTTATATCATTTAAAAAACCCATTTCGCCACTACGGTTGCTCCTGACAAATGAGATTATTATCACTTCTCTTTCCTGCCCTTGAAAGCCATCCACACTGCTAACCTTGACTTTTTCTGATATTTTCTTTGATATAAGCTCTACCTGATCATCATAAGGCGTTATTATTCCTATTTCTTCATTCGGGACTCCCATCCTCAAGAGCCCCT
>Ga0256842_1003409_pt1 | contig 10594 bp, 10 predicted proteins | sample 4559240metaG_FD_185973 | JGI IMG/M metagenome (GOLD analysis project Ga0256842, IMG submission 185973) | Hydrothermal vent microbial communities from Guaymas Basin, Mexico - 4559-240 | ecosystem: Environmental > Aquatic > Marine > Hydrothermal vents | place: Mexico: Guaymas Basin | collected...
CTGCCCAAGATCAGATCTCTGGAAGGAACAAGCCTGTGAGGGGGCTTTTAAAGAAAAGACAAAAAAGCTGGAGAGTCCTCAGAGCAGTCTTCATCTTCCCTTTTCTTGGAAAGTCCTTTGTAAGAGACTTTTCTCCCTTAAGACGAGTACTTGTCTTAGGGGAGTGGGAGATGGTAGTGAGTAGGTTAGTTCCTGCACCTGGTGCAGGGGCTATGGGTGGCCAAAAACCGCCAGGTGGGGCTGGCCATCCTGAAAAGGCGGAATACAAATACCCCACCCAAAATTGCACTAATGTGCAATTTTGTTAACCAGGTAATTTCTTATGGGAAATTGGTTTAGGACAGCCCTGCTTTTAGGGGTAATGACCATGCTTATGGTATTTTTTGGAGATCTTTTTGGTGGAAAGAGCGGGATGATATTTGCATTTATTCTGGCTATGGGTATGAATTTCTTTAGTTATTGGTTTTCTGACAAGATTGTGCTAAGCATGTACAATGCCGAGGAGATAACTCCATCAGATAACCCTGAGCTTTATGGTATTGTTCAAGAGCTCGCAAGCAGGGCAAATCTTCCTATGCCGAGGGTTTATGTAATTCCAGAACAGTCTCCAAATGCCTTTGCAACAGGAAGAAATCCTGAACATTCTGCAGTAGCGGTTACAGAAGGGCTTTTGCAAATAATGGACAGAGAAGAGCTAAAAGGTGTGCTTGCGCATGAAATGTCACATATAAAAAATAGAGACATTCTTATAGGCAGTATAGCTGCTACTATGGCAGGTGCTATAATGATACTGGCTAATATGGCAAGGTGGAGTCTGTTTTTTGGTGGCATGAGAGATGATGAGGATGACGGTGGTCTTGGAATCTTGGGTGTGATAGTTATGGCAATAATTGCGCCAATAGCTGCACTCATTATACAGATGGCTATTTCCAGATCCAGAGAATATTTGGCAGATGAAACAGGAGCAAAACTTGCGGGCACACCCCTTGGACTTGCCAATGCCTTAGAAAAGCTTGCTCTTTATTCCAGAAAGGTGCCTCTCAATGCAAATCCTGCCACAGCTCACATGTTTATAGTAAATCCTCTTTCAGGCAGTAGTATTGCAAATCTTTTTTCAACACATCCTCCCATAGAGGAGAGGATTGCAAGGCTTAGGGGCATGAAAGTTAAACCACTAAGTAAAGCAAATACGGCAGAGTCTTTTTGGAGAGGGCTTGAAGAGTGATTCCTCAGAGAGAGATATTTTGGCATATAAGCTATAAAGGCCTTTTTTATTTATTGGCTTTTATGTCTATTAGTGTTTTTTTTTATGGACTTGTTCGACATATCTCTGTGTGGAGAGCTGGATTAAGAAAACAAAAAATAATTTTTCTATGGGGAGCAGTAAAGCGAGTATTTTTGGAGGGTATATTAGCAGGCAGGATATTAAGAGGGGATCTGAATGCAGGTATAATGCATCTTTTTATTTTTTGGGGATTTTTTCTTCTTTTCTTAGGCACACTTGTACTTGCTTTTGACCATTGGATCTTTCATTTTCTCTTTGGCACGTGCTATCTTCTCTTTTCTCTATGTCTTGAAATAGCGGGCCTAATACTTGCAGTTGGTCTTATATGGGCCTTTGTGAGAAGATACGTAAAAAAGGTAAAAAGGCTTGAGAATAAAAAAGAGGACCTATTGCTTCTCCTATGGTTAGCTATCATAGTGGTTACAGGATTTTTATTGGAAGGAATGAGAATTTCTGCTCAGTCTCCATCCTGGGGAATTTTTTCTTTTCTGGGATTTTTTCTGAGAGATCTCTTTCCCAAACATGTCGCACTTGATATGTATCCTTTTTTTTGGTGGTTACATGCCTTGCTAAGCCTTTCTTTTGTGGCTGCGATCCCATTTACAAAGATGTTTCATGTAATTGCATCTCCAATTAGCATATACATTAAAGATCAGCCTGCCTTTATCATACCGGCAGAACAAAAACAAGCGGGTCAGTTTTCTTATAAGGAACTTATTCAGATTGATGCATGTACCAAATGTGGAAGGTGTGTAGAGATGTGTCCCAGTACTTCTGTAGGAGAACCATTTGCTCCAAGAGATGTAATCTCTGCGCTGAGGAATCAGATATATTTTAGAAAGGATATAAATCTCCCTTCTAAACTTATCTGGTACTGTACCACCTGTGGCGCATGCTTAGAGGTATGTCCTGTATATGTGCCTCCTTTTGAAATAATAAGGGAACTCAGATCCAAGCAGATCGAGGATGGAACCGAAGTGCCAGCTCTCATGATACAGACCTTAGAAAGACTTTATAAGTATAACAATCCTTGGGTTTCTACAAAAAAGAAAAGAGCAGACTGGGCAAAGGGCTTGGATATTGTGGATATAACAAAGCAAGATGAAAAAGAGCTATTATGCTATTTTGTTGGATGCACTACCTCATATGATATCAGAGCACAGGAAATAGCCAAGTCTTTCAGCAAGATATTAAAGTATTGTGATGTAAAATTCGGGATATTTGGTAAAAAAGAGCCTTGTTGTGGTGATATTGCAAGAAGGGTAGGGGAGGATGGACTTTTTGAGGAACAAGCAGATCTATGTTTAGATCTTTTTCAGGAATACGGAATAAAAGAGGTAGTAGTTTCCTCTCCTCACTGTCTTTACACCATGAAAAATGAATATCCCTGTTTAAGAGAAGAGATTCAAAATATTTCTTTTTTCCACTATAGTCAGATCTTAGAGAAACTCATAAAAGAAAAAAATCTCGTGTTTAAAAAGTTGAATATGAGGGTAACATATCATGATCCCTGCTATTTAGGACGACATAATAAGATATTTGATGCGCCCAGAAATGTGATAAAGGCTATTCCGGGTGTAAAACTTGTGGAGATGGAACATTTTCGGGAAAACAGTCTTTGCTGTGGCGGAGGTGGAGGCAGGATGTGGCAGGAAGAGCTGGATATAGAAGTAAGAATGTCAGAAAGGAGAATAATGGAGGCATGTGATACAGGAGCAGAGGTTCTTATTACCTGTTGTCCATTATGTCTTATAATGTTAGAAGATGCCAGAAAGAGCAAAGAGCTGGAAAATACCATAAAAGTAATGGATTTAAATGAGTTTGTGCTTATGGCATTAAAAACATAAATACTTAAGGGGGGATAAAGAATGGACATAATTCTTTGTATAAAGCAAGTGCCTGATGTTACAGAGGCAGATCTTAAAATAGACAGAGAAGAAAAAAGCATTATAAGAGATGACTTAGAGATGGTCATAAATGAATGGGATAACTACGCAGTAGAAGAAGCGGTTAGACTTAAGGAAAAACATGGAGGAAAGATTACTGTTATAACACTTGGAGACGAAGAGAGTGAAGATGTGCTGAGACGAGCTCTTGCAATGGGAGCAGATCAAGCAATAAGGATAGATGAAGAGGGTTTTGAAAATTCTGATCCAAGAGGGATTGCTCTTGGTCTTTATCATATTATAAAAGAGCTCGATTTTGATCTAATACTTACTGGTGCCCAGAGCTCTGATATAGGATGGGGACAGGTTGGAGTTCGCCTTGCAGAGATGCTGAATATTCCTTATGCAACCCTTGCCATGGGCATAGAAGTGGTGGATGGGAAAATTATCGTAAAGAGAGAATTGGAATCTAACACCTTTGAAAAAGTAGAGCTTGACTTACCAGCTTTGGTTACTGTTCAGACTGGAATAAATGAGCCAAGGTATGTTTCTATTATGGGCATCAGAAGAGTAAGAAAGCTTAAGATAGAGGAAAAAGATATAGATGAGTTGGGTATATCAGAAGATGAGGTAGGAGAAAAAGGCTCAATTATTGAATCCATTAGGCTTATGTTTCCACCAGAAGGGGAGGGTGCAGAGATCCTTCAAGGAAGTTTAGATGAGATATGTGAAAAGCTCGCTCAGATCATAAGGGAAAAAGGAGGATTATATTAATCTGATTTTCCCCAATACTTCCTACTTTATACTTTAGGAAAAATAATTATCACTTCTCTCCTATTGTCCTGTAAATACTACCTCTACGAACTCACCGAGAATTACCGAGAATTGCTGTTTATTATTCCCTGCATAGGAGAAAAACCTTTTGCTTGCTATATCAATGAAAAAGTCATAGAAAATGCGATCATGAATAGAGTAAAAATACATCTTTCTGCGATTTCGCACAATCTCAGACAGATAAGGGCTCTGTTGCCAGATTCTGTTAAGATCATGGGGATAGTCAAGTCAGATGCATATGGTCACGGGCTTATTCAGGTAAGCAAGCTCCTGTGTAATGAGGGTATAGACATGCTCGGTGTGGCTTATCCTTTTGAGGCATCTAACTTAGTAGAATATGGAATAAAAAAGAAGATTGTTATATTGTGTGGATTTTATAAAAGTGAAGAAGCAGAGATGATAATTGAGTATAATATGATCCCTGTAATCTGGAACAAGGACATGGCCAATTTACTAAACACAAAAGCTAAGGATAAAAACAAGCAAGTGGATGTTCTCATAAAAATAGACACTGGAATGGGAAGATTAGGAATAGAAGAAACCGAACTATCCAAGTTCTTGGAACAGCTACTTTCTATGAAAGGCATAAGAGTAAAAGGGCTTATGTCACACCTTTCCTCAGCAGACCTAAAAGACAGGGAATCAGAAAGATTTACAAGGGAGCAGATAAAGAGGTTTAATAATGCTATAAGCATATGCTATAAAATGGGAATTCAGACTTCTATGAATAGCTTGGCAAACAGTGCTGGAATTATCGGCTATAGGAGAGACTGTTTCTATGATATGGTCAGACCGGGCATAATACTTTATGGTGCTTTGCCATCACCAGAATTTAATGTTCCCTTTGCATTAAAGCCGGCTATGGAGTTTAATGGAAGGATAATCCAGATAAGGGAAATACCTCCTTGCAGTCCTATAAGTTATGGAAGAAGTTACTACACAAAAGGAAAAAGAAGAATAGCTGTTATTTCTGTTGGATATGGAAATGGCATACCAAGAAATATATCTAACAAAGGATATGTTCTTATAAGAGGGAAAAAAGCGCCTATTGTTGGAAATATATGTATGGATCTTATGATATGCGATGTAACTGAATTAGAAGGTGTAAAAGAAGGGGATAAAGTTGTATTATTGGGTATAAATCAAGGAGAAAAGATTACTGCTGATGATATTGCCAAGTGGGCAGGTACAATATCTTATGAGATTTTGTGTTCTATTGGAAAAATAAATAAGAGGGAATATGAGAGATGAGGGAAAAACTTGAAAAAATAATAAGAAATGCCGCTGACATTGACGATTCTATTCCTGTGATAATTGAAGTGCCGAGCAGATCAGAGCATGGCCATTTTGCCACAAATGTGGCCATGACTCTTGCATCAAAAAAGAGACTTCCTCCTAAGAAGCTGGCAGAGCTAATAGTGAAAAATATAGAAGATAAAGATGGGATAATAGAAAGGATAGAAATAGCTGGACCTGGATTTATAAATTTCTGGATAAAGGACAGGGCTTGGTATAAGACCCTCCTTGAGGTTTTGTCGAGTAAGGAGAAATATGGAAGCCAAGATGTGGGGAAAGGCAAAAAGGTGATCGTTGAATTTGTGAGTGCAAATCCTACTGGTCCTCTGCACATAGGACATGCAAGGGGAGCAGCACTTGGAGACAGTCTTTCCAGGATAATGGATTTCTTAGGTTATAGAGTAACAAGGGAGTTTTATATAAATGATGCGGGCCAGCAGATAAGACTGCTGGGAGAATCTATTTATAGCAGATATAAGCAACTTTCTGAGCCTGATTATCCGTTTCCGGAAAACGGATATCACGGAGAATACATAATAGAGCTTGCGCAGATGATTTCAAAAGAAAGAGATCTTTCTTTAATGTCAAAGGAAGAGGCCGTGAGGTTTTGTGCAGAAAGAGGAAAAGAGATAATGTTAGAACACATAAAGAAAGATCTGGAGGCCTTTAGGGTATCCTTTGATTCCTGGTTCAGTGAAAAGAGTCTTTATGAATCAGGGCTTTTGAGCAGGACCCTAAATGAGCTGAAAAATAAAGGGCTTCTGTATGAAAAGGATGGAGCTGTCTGGATAAAGACAAGCCAGTTTGGAGATGATAAGGACAGGGTTTTGAGAAAAAGTGATGGCCAGTTCACATATTTTGCTTCAGATATTGCTTATCATTTGGATAAAAAGAAAAGGGGTTTTGATCAGGCAATAAATATATGGGGAGCAGATCATCACGGATATATTCCAAGACTTAAAGCAGCTCTTGCATCTCAGGGATTCCCTGAAGACTGGCTCAGGGTTCTTCTTATCCAGCTTGTAAAGCTCTGGAAAGAAGGAAAAGAGGTAAAGATGTCAAAAAGATCTGGCGAATTTATCACATTCAGGGAGCTGATGGAGGAGGTGGGAGTGGATGCTATGAGATTTGTATTTCTGACAAAGAGCCATGACTCTTCCTTAGACTTTGATATAGATCTGGTAAAGAGGCAAGATGCAGAAAATCCAGTTTATTATGTGCAATATGCCCATGCAAGGATATGCAGTATCCTTAGAAAGGCAAAGGAAAGAGGCATAAGCTTTAGAACACCTGATATAGAAGAGCTGACTTGTCTAAAGCTTCCTGAAGAGATGGAACTGATCAGAAATGTGGTAGAATTTCCATATGTTCTTAAAGAGATCGCCTTACATCTTGAGCCACACAGACTGACTTATTACCTGACATCTCTTGCATCTGTTTTTCATAGATATTTTAATCTTGGCACCAGCAAACCCGAACTCAGGGTGGTTTCAGATGATCCTGCGCTTACTAATGCGAGGCTTGCGTTATCAGAGGCGGTTAGGGTAGTAATAGCGAAGGGACTGACTCTTTTAGGTGTGAGCGCTCCAGAAAGGATGTAATGGAAAAAAAGAAGTATAAGATAGAGTTAACAAGGTTATCCATAACGCTTTGGAGTTTGGTTTTTGTTGTGCTGATAGTGTGGTCATTTATCTTAGGATTGCTTATTGGAGGAGGTTTTTTCTCAGAAGAAGAGGAATCATCTTCCCATATAGAAGCAAAACAGCATGTTTCTATGAATGATCTTTCTATGAATAAAAACAAAGATGAGAAAAATAATAAATCCCCAAAGTTTTCATTTCACCAGACACTTACTTCTCCAAAACCAGGTTTTGAAAATAGATGTTATGCTGTTCAGGTGGCAGCATTTCTGAGGGAAAAAGACGCGATAAATCTTACAAAAAAGCTAAAAAAATACGGTGCCTATTATGTTAAAAAGATTAAGGGAAATAAGACCTATTATAGGGTAAGATGTGGACACTTTAGTGATAAGAAAGAGGCTGAAGCCTTTAAAAAAGAGCTTTTAAAAGATGTCCATCTAAAAGGAATGATTGTAAGATGCAGATAAGAAAGGCAAGAATAAAAGATGTGTCCCAGATACATAGGCTTATAAATTATTATGCAGAAAAAGGTATTGTCTTACCTCGCTCTTTAAGCGAGCTATATGAGCATATCAGGGACTACACAGTGATAGAAGAGGATGGAACAGTCTGCGGTGCATGTGCACTGGGAATATGCTGGGAAGATCTTGCTGAGATAAGATCTCTTGTGGTCTCAGAAGACAGGAAAGGAAAAGGATATGGAATAATGCTGGTTCAGGAATGCATAGATGAGGCAAAGCAGCTTGGAGTAAAGAGAATATTTGTCTTAACTTACATCCCTGAATTTTTTGAAAAATTTGGATTTAAAAGGATAAAAAAGTCACTTCTGCCTCATAAGATCTGGGCAGATTGTCTTAAGTGTCCCAAGTTTCCTGATTGTGATGAAATAGCCATGAGTTTAAGCTTATAGGGGGAATAGGAATGTTTGGAAGCATAGGAATGCCAGAGCTTTTGGTTATATTTTTGATTGCCCTGATTGTTATAGGACCAAAAAAGCTGCCTGAAATAGGCAGGGCAATTGGAAAGGGTATAGCCGAGTTTAAAAGGGCAACTCAAGAGATAAAAGAAAGTATCGAGATAGAGGAAGAAGATCTTGATATTTCTGTTCCAGAAGATGCTGTGGATTCAATAGCTGGCACAAAGCAAGATAAAGGGCAAGAAGACAGAGAACCCAAGAAAGAAGAAAAAGAAGAAAAAAAAGAAGAAGAAAAGCATGGAGACAGAGGAGAAAAAACCCTTTCTTGAACACTTGGAAGAGCTCAGACAGAGGCTTGTTATCTGCATTCTGGCAGTGGCTGCTGGCTTTGTAATCTCCTATTTTTTTTCTGACAGGCTTTTCCTTATTCTGATAAGGCCTCTTAAAGACGCCCTTCCAAAAGGGAGTCATCTTATATTTACGAATCTTCCAGAGATGTTTATAACCTATTTAAAGGTATCCTTAATTTCAGGAATAATGGTTGCAAGCCCTGTAATCTTTTATGAATTTTGGAAATTTGTTGCTCCAGGACTTTATCAGAATGAAAAGAAACTACTTGTGCCTTTTGTACTATGTTCATGTGTGCTTTTCTTAGGAGGCGCAATATTTGGATATTTTGTGGTTTTTCCTTTTGGTTTCAAGTTCTTCTTAGGATTTTCCAATGAATACATAAAAGCGCTTCCGTCTGTGAAACAGTATTTTTCCTTTGCCATGAAGCTTCTTATTGCATTTGGGATCGTGTTTGAATTGCCAGTAATCAGCTATTTTCTCACAAAGATAGGTGTCATAACTCCTCAATTTCTGAAAAATAATAGAAAATATGCGATTGTGATAATATTTGCTTTGGCAGCTATATTTACTCCTCCAGATGTAATGACCCAGTTTATGATGGCGGTTCCTCTTATTATTCTTTATGAAGTGAGTATCATGATTTCCAAGATTGCTTATGCAAGCAAGAGAAAAGAAGAATAAATGGGGATTTGGAAAGAAGTTTTACAGAAAGATAGCAAAACCAGAAGAGCTTATCTCATTTTCTGTGCAGCTAAAACAGACTGATCTTTGGATAAGTGCAAGAAAAGATCTAAAAAGGGAGGCAGAATTTTTGGTTTTAAGCGCAAGGAATCAAGTGGAAAGCTATATAGAAAAATATCCTGAATTCTTAAATGCTCTTTTCCCTTGGTCAGAAGACCTGATAGCACCTCCAGTAGTTAAGGATATGATAAGAGCAGGAAGAAATGCAGGTATTGGGCCTATGTCAGCAGTGGCAGGTGCAATAGCAGACTATGTGGGGAAAGGGCTTTTAAGGTTTAGTGATGAAGTAATCGTGGAAAATGGTGGTGATGTGTTTTTGTCCTTAAAAAGGACTGTAACAGTTGGGGTATTTTTTGGAAGAGAATGTCAGATAGGGGTAAGAATAAAAAAGGATATAATGCCTGTTGGAGTGTGCTCCTCTTCTGCTAAGATAGGTCATTCTTTAAGTTTTGGAAGAGCAGATCTTGTAACTGTTTTTTCTCATTCTGCCTCTATTGCAGATTCAGCTGCTACCGCTATTGCAAACAAGATAAGAAGTGTAGGAGATGTAGAAGAGCTAAGCAGATGGGGCTCTCAAATAAAAGGAATATTTGGAATCGTAGCTATTATTAAGGGAAATATATCATTTTGGGGAGACTTGGAGATTTGTGTTTTATGAAGAAGACCATCAAGGATGTGGGAGAATTTGGATTTATAAGATTTTTAGAGCAGGAAAATAGAGATTTTTTTAATAAGGTAATAAAAGGAATAGGAGATGACTGTGCTGTTTTAGAAAAGGATAAAACAAGTGTGCTTCTTGTAAGTACAGAGATTTTTATAGAGGATGTTCATTTTTTAAGACATAAAACACCACCATACAAGCTGGGAGTAAAGGCAGTAAATGCGAGCTTGAGCGATATTGCTGCTATGGGAGGGTATGCACTTTTTCTGTTTTCATGTATATCTGTGCCTTCTGATACAGAACTGGACTATCTAAGGAATTTATATAAAGGGATAAAAGATGCTTGCCTAAGATATAAGGTGGACATAGTAGGAGGTGATACCTCTTCTTCACTTCACAGAATAGCCATAAATATCACGGTTGTTGGAGAAATGGAAAAAGATAGGGTGGTTTACAGAAATGGGGCCCAGCCAGGAGATCTCATATATGTTACAGGATACTTGGGTGATTCTGCAGCAGGACTTAAGCTTCTAAAAGAAGAGATTTCAGTACCTGAGGATATAAAAAATGCACTTGAGAAGGCGCATAATCTGCCCAAGCCAGATCTTCAGGCAGGAAGGCTTGTGGCTGAATATGGTCTTGCAAGTGCAATGATAGACATAAGTGATGGATTTGTGGCAGACCTAAACCATATATGTGAACAGAGTGGCACAGGAGCAGTGCTTTATTTGGAAAAGCTTCCTATTTCCAAGGAGCTTCTTTTAGCAGAGCAATATCTGGATATTTCATCTCATGAGCTTGCCCTTTATGGAGGAGAAGACTATAAGCTGATTATTGTGGTGAAGAAAGAAAAGGTAAAAGAGTTTGAAACACTGTTTAAAAAAAACAGGCTTTCTTATTATAATATAGGCAAGATCACAGAAGAAAAGGGCATCAGGCTTATCTCACATGGAGATACTAAGCTTTTAGAAATAAGAGGATATG
>Ga0256842_1003410_pt1 | contig 10590 bp, 8 predicted proteins | sample 4559240metaG_FD_185973 | JGI IMG/M metagenome (GOLD analysis project Ga0256842, IMG submission 185973) | Hydrothermal vent microbial communities from Guaymas Basin, Mexico - 4559-240 | ecosystem: Environmental > Aquatic > Marine > Hydrothermal vents | place: Mexico: Guaymas Basin | collected...
ATTTTTATATTAAGGGCTATTATCTTTATCAAATTTTGGAACAAGGAAAGGATAATAAGGAGATAAAAGAGGATATAAATTCTAAAATAATTGCACGACAAATGCTATCGACAATAATTGGCATAACAATACTTGAGGGCATATATGATATTAGCGATGTGCAAGCTAGATTTGATGAAATAATTTCGGAATACTATAATTTATTAAAGAAATAGAAATATGCAGAAGGATATTAAACCAAGCAAATCACTATTAAAAACTGGTGTTGTAAAAGCAGGCTTTTTTGCCTTGGGAAGAGGATGTGAGTCAACAAGCCATTTTGACAAAGGATTAAAAGCAGAGTTAAAATCATGGCCAGAATCATATACCATAATGCTAAAAGTGGCACCCAGTGGACACGAATTATGGTTACAAAAACAAGATACGGGCTTAAAATGGATATCAAAACAGGATAAAGATGCTGATTTAATAGTGCTTTTTAAGAATTTGGAAACAGCATATCAAATAATAACCACTCAAAGCAATGTGCATACTGCCTTTGCTCAAAACAGAATAATGGTATATGGTGACGTAGCACAATCGATGGTATTAATAAGGGTGCTAAATATTGTTCAAGCATATTTATTCCCTCCATTTTTATCGAAAAACGTATTAAAAAGAGTACCTAAGTTTTCATTAAGAGAGCATTTGGGAAGAGCTAGATTATATACTGTTGGTTTAGCATTTGGAAGATAACATCATGCTTCGGTACAATTTTCTGAAAAAGGAAATCACTCTCCCGATTACTTTCGGGGATGACTTTAGAGTAAAATAGACATTTTGAAAAACCAAGAATAAAGACATAAACGATGAAAAAGTATTTTGAATTTTATAATCCTGTAAAAATTAACGCAGGAGCAAACGCATTGGAAGGCTTACCTTCAGAATTAGGACGATTAGGAACAAAACGACCATTTATTATAACAGATAAAGGTATAGTTGCAGTGGGTTTATTGCAAATGGTATTGGATGGATTTAATGATTCAGACATTACTATTGGAGCTGTATATGATGAGGTGCCTGCTGACAGTTCACTTGAGGCTGTAAACGAAGCTGCTAATATATATAAAGAACAAAATTGCGATTGTATAATTGCTGTTGGTGGCGGTTCGGTAATAGATACTGCTAAAGGCATGAATATAGTAATATCTGAGGGCACAACAGATTTATTGCAATTTTCGGGACATGATAGAATTAAGAATTTTCAGCAGCCGCTAATAGTAATTCCTACTACATCAGGCACCGGCTCAGAAGTAACATTGGTAGCTGTAGTAGCCGACAAAGCTAATGATAAAAAGATGCTTTTCACCTCAACAAAATTGCTTCCAACAGTAGCGGTTATTGATCCTCGCATGACAAGCTCGTTACCAGCAAAATTAACAGCAGCAACAGGAATGGATGCACTTACTCACGCCATTGAAGCCTATAGCTGTTTACAGAAGAACCCAATAAGCGACGCCTATGCTTTTTCGGCAATAAAAGCTGTGAGCGAGAATTTAATAGCCGTTGTTAAAGATGGGAAAAATCAGAATGGTAGGTTTGAGCTAGCTCTTGCTTCCACCTCAGCAGGAGTAGCATTCTCTAACTCAATGGTAGGTGCAATACATGGCATAGGCCATACAATAGGAGCATTAGCACATGTACACCATGGAATGGCAATGGCAATATTGCTTCCTCACGTTATGAAATATAATATGAGCAAAACAGCTAACTTATATGCCGACTTATTACTACCTTTGGCTGGTGCTGAAATTTATTCTAAAACACCATCGAATAAAAGAGCAGAAGCAAGCATAGCTTTCATTGAGAATATGAATAAGGAGCTAAACTCAATTTGCGGAATGCCAACTAGTTTGAAAGAAGCAGGTGTTAAAGAGGAGCAGTTAACCGATATTGCAAAACAATCGCTAAATGACGGAGCAATGATAGTAAATCCTGTGGATATGAATTCAGAGGAAGTATTGCAGGTCTTAAAAGCAGCTTTTTAGTACTCAGTCTTCAGTTGGCAGTCTTCAGTTGGCAGTCTTCAGTCTTCAGTCTTCAGTCCTCAGTTAGCAGTGGGCAATGGGCAGCACTTCGAGAAGCTCAGAACAAGGCTTTAGTCCGCTAAATTTAATATTATAAAAAAGAAACAATAAATAAAGAACAATTATGAATCCATACGCCAAAATAGTACAAAATCAATTAGATTTTTTCAATACAAATAAGACTAAGGATACTAATTTCAGAATTAGTCAGCTTAAAAAGCTAAAAAAAGTGATGAAAGACAATGAAAGTCTTTTGGACGAGGCGATTTATAAAGATTTTAAAAAATCTAGTTTCGAGAATTACGAAACAGAGCTATCATTGGTATATCATGAAATTAACCTTGCCATAAAAAATCTAAAAAGCTGGAGCCGGAGAAAGTATGTAGCTACAAATATGGCAAATATGCCTGGCAAGAGCTATATAATTCCTGAGCCATTGGGAGTAACTCTTACAATTGGCGCTTGGAATTATCCGTATCAGCTAGCTTTAGCACCAGTAGTAGCAGCTTTGGCGGCTGGAAATACAGCAATATTGAAGCCTTCGGAATTATCTTTGAATTCGTCGAATGCAATGGCAAAGATTATAAACGAAAATTTTGATGCCAATTATTTTCATGTAATTGAAGGAGCTGTTGAAGAAACAACGAACCTCTTGAAGTTGAAATTCGATAAGATTTTCTATACAGGAAGCACAAATGTTGGCAAAATAATAATGAAAGCTGCAGCAGAACATCTTACTCCTGTTACATTGGAACTCGGTGGCAAAAGTCCATGCTTTGTGTTTAATGATGCTAATATAAAGGTTAGTGCACAACGCCTTATTTGGGCAAAATTCCTCAATGGTGGACAAACCTGTGTGGCTCCAGATTTTATTCTTGCCGAAAAAGGTGTAAAAGCCAAGCTTATTGAAGAAATGAAAATACAGATAAAGAATATTTATGGTGATGACCCAATGAATAGTGATGCATTTGTACGAATTATAAGCCCAAGACATTATAAACGATTGGTGGAGCTTATTGATAAAAACAAAGTAATAATAGGTGGCGATAATAATGAAAAGGAGTTGTATATTTCACCTACAGTAGTTGATAATATTACTTTTGATGACTCCATTATGCAAGAAGAAATATTTGGCCCAATACTACCAATTATAGAATTCGATGATTTATCGTGGGCAATAAAGATGGTTAAAGACCGACCAAAACCATTGGCATTATACATATTTGGATCTAATAACAAAACAACAAACAGATTACTACATGAGATTTCTTTCGGTGGTGGTGGAGTAAACGAAGCAGTAATGCATCTTGCAAACTCAAACCTACCTTTCGGAGGAGTTGGAGATTCGGGCATGGGTAGCTATCATGGCAAGGCTGGATTCGATTCATTTTCGCATCATAAGTCTATATTAAGTAGATCAGCAATAATCGAGATGCCTGTAAAATATCCTCCTTATAGCAATTGGAAAAGAGGTCTTTTGGAGAAATTGATTGAGTAAAAGAATAAAACTTTTTTACATTAACGAATACCTATTTTACTATATTTGCGTAACAATTTTAATAACACAAAACTATAAAACAATGGAATTACAACAACAATTTGAGGCATCAGTTGCAAACTCAAAGAATCTTACAGAGAAACCCTCAAACGAGATTTTATTAAAAATATACAGCCTATTTAAGCAAGCTACAGAAGGTGATATTACTGGTGACAGACCTGGTGGATTTGATTTTAAGGGCGCAGCTAAGTATGATGCTTGGAAAAAGATTGAAGGAAAAGCAAAAGAAGAATGTATGCAAGAGTATATTGAGCTAATTGCTTCTTTAAGCTAATTAATCCCACATAATATTTAAGCTCATCAGTTGAAAGATTGATGAGCTTTTTTTTACTTAAATTTTACTAGAAACACGACAATATGCAACTACAAAACCATTCAGTAAGCAAAAACATAACTATTTTTAATATACCATCCCTTTTCATAAAAAGTAACTATTAAAAACAAAGACCAGTATTACAAACTTATTATCAATAATTTACAGCCATTTTCATGAAATTTTGCAATCATTCTTGATTTAATAAACCAATCTTTTTTAAAATTACAACCGAAGGAATAAACTATATACTACTCTATAATACAATAACTTACAAACGTAAAATAACACCTTATACATTTTTTTTGATTTTTTTTACATTTAAGGTTTGATATGTAAAAAAGAGATGTATATTTGCAACCGCAAAAGAGATAAAAAATGTTCTTTTTCAAAATTGCGAAAGTAGCTCAGCTGGTAGAGCATGACCTTGCCAAGGTCAGGGTCGCGGGTTCGAATCCCGTCTTTCGCTCAATATAAAGGAAGCGGTTTACCGCTTTTTTTGTAAAAACTACTACCAAGTTGCTCGAGTGGTGGAATTGGTAGACACGCCGGACTTAAAATCCTGTGCTCTTTGGGGCGTGCGGGTTCAAGTCCCGCCTCGAGTACTAAGCCTAATTAACATTGTTGATTAGGCTTTTTTATTTTAGAGTAGTTTTTTTTATACAGGAAGTATAAATCAATAACATCCATACTAGATGAGCCAAAACAATCTACTAATACTAATCCTTGGCTATCTTATAGGATAACAAGTTTAATCACTACACCACCTCCGCAACAACGAAAGTACTTCCGCCAACAAATATCAAATCCTTAGCTTTAGCATTATTTTGGGCAGCAGCATAAGCCTCTTTTACGCTTGAGTACACATTTCCCAATAACGAAAGTTTACCCGCTTTATCAGAAAGCTCTTTTGCATCCATACCACGAGGGATATCTGCCTTACAGAAATAATACTCAGCAAATTTTGGCAATAGCTTCAATACAGAATCTATATCCTTATCATTCACCATTCCCAAAACAAAATGTAGTTTCTCGAATTTTTCGGACTTTAGCTGATTCATAGTGAGTGTAAGTCCAGCAACATTATGTCCAGTATCGAGAATTATTCGGGGCTGCTCCCCTACTATTTGCCATCTACCAGAAAAGCCCGTATTCTCAACCATTTTTGAGATTCCTGACAGGATATTAGCCTCTTTAAGCTGCCATTCCTTCTTTATTAACCACAGTGCAGATAGTGCAGTACGCAGGTTATATGATTGATAATCGGCATTCAATGGCAAGTCAATACCCTCCATCAATACTCCGTCAAACAGAGCAAAATATTTTTGCATTCCATCATTATAGAATAGCTCAGCTATATCCCCAGCATAATGAAGTTCTGCATTGTTTTTTTCTGCAAATTCTTTAAAAACTTCTCTGGTTTCGACTTGTCTTTCGCCAATTATTACAGGAATATTTTCTTTAATAATTCCTGCCTTTTCAACAGCAATTTCTGCAATAGTATTTCCCAAAAATGCAGTATGGTCAAGGCCTATATTTGTGATAATACTCAATATTGAATTAACAACATTAGTAGAATCCAAGCGGCCACCCATACCAGTTTCCATAATAACGATATCCACCTCTTGCTGAGCAAAATACTCTACTGCCATAGCAAAGGTTATCTCGAAAAAACTAGGTTCTATTTTATTGAAATTATCCTTATAAATATCCACAAAGTCTACAACAAAATCCTCGCTTACCATTTCGCCATTTATACGAATTCGCTCTCTAAAATCTACCAAATGTGGCGATGTATAAAGCCCTGTTTTATAGCCATGCTCTTGAAATACCGAAGCTAGTATATTGGCAGTGCTACCTTTGCCGTTCGTACCAGCAATATGTATGCTAGGGAACTTCTTTTCGGGATTGCCAAGCATTTTGCATAGCGCAATGGTATTATCCAAATTAGATTTATAAGCAGCAGCACCTTGTCGTTGAAACATTGGCAACTGAGTAAATAAGTAGTCTAAGGTTTGTTCGTATGTCATTATAATCGTATTTATTCTGAAATATGGGATTTCTACTTCATTATTATTTTTGTGATACCACTGCCGCCAAAATCAATATGTGCATCAGTAAAACTTTGCACTTCGCGCAATGTACCAAGGTACTCTCTAATAAGTTGGCGAAGGATTCCATTTCCTGTACCATGAAGTATTTCAAGGTCTTTGGAATTTACAAGTATAGCTTCATCAATCCAGTTTTTAACAAAAACTAAAGCTTCTTCAGCTCTCATACCTCGTACATCAATATTTTGCTTAAAACTTAATGAGCGCTTCTGTATTTCCTTTAGAATACCACTATACTGATGGGCATTACCAGTGGATTTCATCTTCTTTACTTTTACTTTTTCGAGCTTAACATATTTAACCGAAACACGAAGCGAGTTAAAGCTCACTAAAGCATTTTTACCAGTTATTTGTTCAAGCTGTCCTACGGTTTCCTGCCCAATAATCCTTACATTGTCTCCAACAACAGGCTTATCATCAAGGATTTTTATATTAGTTTTTGCTTTTTTAGTTTTTGTGCTAATTAAGTCATTATCAATTTGCTTAGGTTTCTTAATAAGGTCTTTATTTACCTCCGCTTTTTTGTCCTCTACCGTTTTCCTAATTTTCTTAAGCTCTTTACTATCAGCCTGACTTTCCTTAATATCTCTTACGCTCTTCTCTATAACACGGTTTGCATCCTTAAGTATTTCCTTAGCTTCAGCCTTTGCCTGATAAATTATTTGTTGCTTATCGGCCTGTAATTTAGAATTTAAACTTTCGTATCTATCTACCAAATCCTTAAGAGCATCATCAGTAAACTCAAGCTCTTTCTGCTTTTTATCAAGTTGCTCTTTTTCATATTCTACCTCTTGCAATCGCTGATCAAGATCAATCTCTTTACGACCAGATTTATGTCTTGCCCTACGAAGTATATCCTCGCTTAGGCCAATTTTACGTGCAATTTCAAAGGCAAAAGAACTTCCTGGCTTTCCTATCTTCAATTTATAAAGAGGACGAAGTTCTTTAGTATCAAAAAGCATTGCTCCATTCACAATTCCGTTGCCATCTTTAGCCATAGCTTTAAGGTTGCTATAGTGGGTAGTAATTACTCCATAAGCCTTCTTTTGATTCAGTTTTTCGAGAGAAGCCTCAGCAATAGCACCACCAATTGCAGGATCGGTACCAGCACCAAACTCATCAATAAGGAAAAGACTATTACTTTTTGCCTTATCAAGGAAATTCTTAATATTTACAAGATGTGAACTATATGTACTAAGATCATTCTCAATGGATTGCTCATCGCCTATATTCACAAACATATCGTCAAAAAGGCGCATTTCTGAATTCTCGCGCATAGGAACCAAAAGTCCACATTGCAGCATATATTGTAGTAAGCCAACAGTTTTTAAACAAACAGATTTACCACCAGCATTAGGTCCTGAGATAATCAGTATTCGCTTTTCGGCACTTAACGATATATCCAAGGGAACAACAGTTTTACCTTTTTCGGCATGCGAAAGTAGCAAAAGAGGATGTCGAGCCTCACGCCAAACAAACTCATCATTGCTATTAATAATTGGCTTTACAGCCTCTAACTTAATTGCTAAATTAGCTTTTGTTCTCACAAAATCAATCATTCCCAAATAACGATAGGCCATTAATAAAGCATCAATATCGGGGCGGATATCATCAGTAAAATATAGTAGTATTTTTAATATTTCCTGATTTTCGGCAAGCTCGAGCTCACGAAGTTCATTATTGGTATCAAAGAGCTCCATTGGCTCAAGGTAAACCAACTGTCCTGTATTACTCTCATCGTGGATAAAACCTTTAATCTTGCGCTTATCAGCAGCAAGCATAGGAATAACAGCTCTACCATTACGGATAGTAACCTCTGCATCATCACGAGTCCAACCGCTAGACTTTGCATGGCGCAAACTCTTTTGAATTGCATTTCGCATTGAAGCAGTAAGCCTATGCATTTGAGCTCTAATTTCAAATAAGGCAGGGCTTGCATTATCTTTAATATCACCCTTATGATCCATTATTTTTTCCATAATGGCAACAATATTTGCATCAAAGACCACCTGACGGCCGAGCTTTGCAATATTAGGGTAGCTATCTTTTCGCTTAGCAATATAATTCTTAACGCTAAGTATTGCCTTTAGAGACAACATTAGGTCAAAAAACTCATCGCGAGCAATAGCTATACCATCAGTTGAAAGATAATTAAGCACATCGGTAAGGTCCATGAAATTTGATGCAGGAAAAGCTGTTTCCATAAGCATCATTTCACGAAATTCATTCACTTGATCTAAGCGAGTTTTTAATGCATCGGGATGAGAAACAAATTTCATTTTCTCTACAAACTTAACTCCAGCAGGGCTCAAGCAAGATGCCGTTAGCATTTGTCGGATTTGTAAAAATCCTATTTTTTCCTCAAAATTATTTGGGTAAACCATCGTTTAAAGGTGAAGGGTGAAGGGGCAATAGTGAATAGAGAAAGGAGAAGTACTTAAGCCTTCTCCTTTCTCTATTATATACTTATATTAAAAGCTCCAAGTGCTTAATCCTGTGTTTACAAATTCGTAACGTTTGGCATCGCCACCAAATTTCTTTAGTGAGCGAATAACCGCATCGCGAGTATTATTTGGGCAATAGAAAAACATAAATCCACCTCCGCCAGCACCAGAAATTTTTCCTCCTGAAGCACCAGCTTTTATTGCAGCATCGTATATTTCGTCAATGAAAGGGCTAGTAATTCCTTTCGCCATTTGCTTTTTGTGTTGCCATCCAAAGTCTAGAATTTCGCCAATGGTGTCAATCTCACCTTTGAGCAAAGTTTCTTTCATTTGCAATGCCTGCTCTTTAAGCTTATGCATTGCCTCTATGGTTTTCTCGTTTTTATCATTCACATTCTTGCTCTGAGCTTCAATTATTTTGGAACTCAAGCGCGAAGTTTCTGTATAATAAAGCACAAGATTATATGCCAGTTCGTTAAGATAATCAGATTTTATGCGCAAAGGATTTACAATCACTTTATCATCGGCATAAAATTGCATATAATTTACACCACCAAAAGTTGCAGCATATTGATCCTGCTTTCCTCCTGCCATTGCTAAATCTTCGCGCTCAATACGGTAGGCAATTTGCGCCATATCATACTCACCAAGAGGCAATTTAAGCCATTCGGCAAAAGCACCAAGAATTGCAACTACCAAAGTAGAAGAAGTTCCTAAGCCAGAACCCGGGGGAGCATCCACACGAGTTGTAAGTTCAAAAGAAAGCGCTTTATGCGTAAAATGTTTTACAATATGGTTATAAATACCTTTCAATAGGTCAAGATTACCATCAATAGGAAGCTCATCAATTGAGTCGTACTCAAAACGCTCCTCTTTATCAAGAGCATGCACAATTATTTTTCCATCAGTACGAGGAATAATAGTAGCATAAGCATACATATTGATAGTAACATTCAGAATTGCACCGCCGTATAGGTCGGAATAAGGAGCTACATCGGTACCACCACCAGCCAATCCTAGGCGTAATGGGGCTTTAGATCTATATATCATAATAGTTTTTAATCGATTTTACGAAGTCCAAAAATACGGAAAAAACTAATATTATTTTCAGGTTTATTTGATTGAAATCATGGGCAACAAATAAGATATTACTAAGGTCAAAACTTAGAACTAACAATGCTTTTTTGGTTACCTTTGCAGCCATGAGAGTAGATATAATAACCATATTTCCAGAGATGTTTGATGGGCCTTTTGGTCATTCGATAGTGAAGCGTGCTATTGACAGTGGAATCATTGAAATACACACCCATAACCTCCGCGATTGGTCAACAGATAAGCGCAAACGTGTAGATGATTATCCTTATGCAGGTAAGGGTGGAATGCTAATGACTCCACAACCAATTGCTGATTGCATTGATGAATTGAAATCGGAAAGAGATTATGACGAGGTGTTTTATACAAGCCCTGATGGCGAATTATTGGACCAACCTACTCTTAATCACTATATCAATTACGAAAATATAATTATCCTTTGCGGACATTATAAGGGAGTTGACGAGCGTATTCGTGAGCATTATATCACCAAAGAATTTAGTATTGGTGATTATGTACTTTCTGGAGGCGAACTTGCAGCAATGGTACTAGTTGATGGACTTACAAGAATAATTCCTGGTGCAATTGGTGACGAAATGTCGGCATTGAGCGACTCTTTTCAAGATGGAATGGTAGCACCTCCTGCATATACTCGACCACGGGTTTTTAAAGGTTGGGAGGTTCCCGAAATATTACTTTCAGGACATGAAAAGAAAATTGACGAATGGAAATTGGAACAAGCAGAGAAACGAACTATGGAACGTAGGCCGGGGCTTTTTAAAGGTGAATAATAAAGAATGAGGAATGAAGATCTAACATTCAAGAATTTAACACTTTAATAGTTTAATAATTTAGCATTTTAACAATTTAGCCCTTTAACAATTTAACATCAATAATATATGGAAGAATTAGAAAATAGAATCAGTACTAAGGAGAATTTACATCCGAATAATAAACATCGTAAGGCTTATGATTTCAAGAAGCTGGGCAAGGCAAATCCTGAGCT
>Ga0256842_1003411_pt1 | contig 10589 bp, 11 predicted proteins | sample 4559240metaG_FD_185973 | JGI IMG/M metagenome (GOLD analysis project Ga0256842, IMG submission 185973) | Hydrothermal vent microbial communities from Guaymas Basin, Mexico - 4559-240 | ecosystem: Environmental > Aquatic > Marine > Hydrothermal vents | place: Mexico: Guaymas Basin | collected...
CTATAATGAACAAACCCAAAACCGCTGCCTTACTAAGAACAGAACTAAGAAAACTTGTTGTGTCGTCTTCTGCTTGTGAATATGAATCCGGTAACCAAACATGTACACCAAGTGCTGCCATTTTAATTAGGATTCCGGCTGCTAATAGAATCATTGAAACTAAAGGCAAACCTTTGATATCGATCTGAATTAATAAACTGGCATTTTGAGAAATCAAATCCGGAGCAAACATAAAACCTGATAGAATGAGATAGGCAGCTGCCATAGAAAATCCTATATATTTTACGCCGGCTTCTTCAGAATCTTTACCGCGCATAATTAAAATATAGCTGGCAAGTGTCATCAATTCCCAAGCATAGAAAAAGTTTAGATACGAACGTGCGATTATCAGGTTTCCCATAGCAAGAATCATTAAAACTAAAAATGGATAAAATCCTTTTCTTGTGCCGCCTTTATACATTGTGGCAAAAATCTGAACAAAAGATCCACCAATTATGATAAGAGCGAAAAAATGTTCTAATCCACTTGTTAGAAAGTAGAAATTATATCCGTAATAGCCAACTAATACCATTGCCAGCCAACCTTTTAATCTTACAGGAAGATGATCTACCAAAACTAAGATAACAACTGCGAACAACGGCATCATTTCAATGTAGTGGAAATCTTTAAAGAAATATACAATTATAAATGATAAAGTTAACAACATAAAAGCGAAAATAGTTGGTGCAATTTCTTTATGAAGAGGAGAAATTATTTTTTTAACTGTCTCATCTTTTTGCAATGCTTTTCCAAACCAGCGGAAAAGATAAATAATTTCGATTAAACTAGCCAACAAGATAATTACAATCATTGTGTAATCAGCTTTTTCAGTTAAGATTTTAATAAAATCCCATTTTGCCCAAAATGCCGGGAAAGGAGGAAATCCTGTAAGTGAAAATATAAAAATTCCAAAAAGAGTTAAAAGCATAGGATTTATTGATAATCCTTTCCAATCTGAAATATTATCTTTCTTCACAATTCCTACAATCCAGAATAATCCTGCTTTTGCTAGAAAATGATTGATAAATATCCCGCCTGCGATTGGAAAAATCAAGATTCTGTAAGCTTCATATTGATAAAGATAGGCAACAATAACCAGCAAAAATCCCATTTGTGCAATCGATGAATATCCCAAAATCCTGTTAGGATTTTTTTGTTTTAATCCCAATAAATTTGAGAAAAAGAAGGTTATTAATCCTATTCCTATTATATAAGGCATAAATGAAATTGGTAGTAATGGTAAAAGTTTATAAAAAAGAAAGAAAATTGCACCTGATGAAGCAACAGCTATTATGGATACAATACTTTCATCTACAGCTTCATATACGTCAAGAGCCCAACCATTTATCGGGAAAGGCTTTAGTTCTAATATCACAGAAAATAAGATTAGGAATAGTGCAAAAAATTCCACTTTGTTTGTAACTGAAAAATGTGAATTGATAATATCATCAAGATTTAATGATCCCGAATAATTATATAGCATCACAATTCCCAACAAAATAAATGCTGAGGCAATTCCACCGGCAAGCATATATTTAAAACCTGCTGAAAGTGATCTTCTGTTTTTTTCCAATGCAATTAATGAATATGTGGAAATTGATAAAATTTCTAAGAAAACAAAAACATTGAAAAGGTCTCGAGTCATAACCAAGCCATTTGCACCCAATAGCATAATCATAAACAAGATCATACCGTTTACCTTTTTAGCAAAGAATTTATCTGCTAAATAGATTGCAGCAAGTAAGCCGACTAGATTTATCAGAAATACCAATAATGCTTCTTCAAATCCAAATTTCAAATTTATGGAAAGTGGAGCTAAAAAGCCGGCAGTTTGAATCATTGTGCCTTCCGTAGTTCCTTGGAAGATACCTATAACCCAAGTTAAAGGTAAATAAGTGGCAAATGCTAAGACAAAATAAAATATAGTTTGGGAAACTTTACGCCCCATTTTATCAACTAAACTAAAAAGAAAACCGGAAGCCAAAAATAAAATGAATAGATAGATTGGATTTACCATTTTAACTCCTCATAACTTGAAATCAGTAACGGATCTTTAAGATTACTTTCCGATTTATCTCTTGATTCCACTAATTGGATTACGTATGTAAGCATCAGCGCAGTAACCGCTAATCCGATAACAATAGCAGTTAAAACCAATGCTGAAGGAATAGGATCTACAACTTTATCAACTGCATTTTGTGTATTTACTGCAGCATCAATAATCGGAGCTGTCCGACCTTTTATATAGCCAATAGAAACGATTATTAGATGAATACCTGTATCTATAACAGAAAATCCTATTACCATTTTAATCAAATTTTTCTGAGTAAGAACTCCCCAGATACCTATCAAGATAAGAATTACACCCAAGTATGTAGTTAGCATCATTTTGTAACCTCCTCGGATTCTGTGCTCTCATTACGAAGACTATCAATTATATTTGTTAATTCTGCTCCGACCTTTAAACCTACAAACGAATAAATTAGCGGAATTGCTCCGGCACTAAACAGCATTCCAAGTTTTCCCATTGGCAAGAAAGTAGGATCCAAAAAAGAACCTAAAAGAATTAAACCGAGAGCTGCAATTATTACATAAGAAAATCCACTAATAGCTTCAATGCTTTCCAATACTAAATGATTCAAATCTGAATTATTATTTACCAGCATCATCAACACAAATGCGCTGGCAATCAATACGCCACCTTGAAAACCGCCACCGGGAGTCAGATGACCGTGAACAAACACGTAAACCCCAAATAAGACAATTATCGGAAAAATAAAAAAGGATCCGGTATTAAGAATTTCGGAAGCTTGTCTTATCTTACTCTTTCTTTTCTTTCTTCTATTAATTAAAAATCCTACACCGGAAGTTGCTAAGAATAAAACAGTTACTTCACCCAATGTATCTAGACCACGATAAGTAACCACTACACTGGTTACCACGTTTTGCGTTTCCAATTTATCAATCGAGTTTTTTACATATTCTTTTGATAAGTCAGATAAATCTTGTTTTTCCATATTTTCCCGAGCTATTGGAATAAAAATCATCGCAAGAGCTATAATTACAACATAAATTAAAACGGTTCTAAGCATCATCACCTCCGTTTAATTTTGCTTTAATTTTTACTAAAGCATAAAGGAACACTATTGTTGTAAGAGCAGAGCCAATAGATGCTTCTGTCATTGCCACATCAGGAGCAGCTAAAATTAGAAAGATTACCGATACTATCAAACTAATTACTCCCGAAGCAATTATTGAATTTATCAATTTTTCTGTTCGGAAAGCATAAATTGCAGCGATAATCATTAAAATTCCCATAATAATAATTGCTAAATTAATCATCTTCAATCTCCCTTTGTTCTTTCTCTTTTAAGGCATCAATTACGGTTTTATCAGTAAGTTTTATTCCTACATGATGAGCTGCACGAGCCAAAGCATGAGATGATACAGGATTTGTGAAAATTATAAATAAAATTAGAATAATCAATTTTCCTGCCCATCCCGAACCATAAAAAATGATTCCGGTAAAAAAAAGAATACTCCCTAAAGTTGTTGCTTTTGTTCCGGCTTGCATTCTATTGTAAACATCAGGCATACGCAGAATTCCTAATGTTCCTAAGAAGAGAAAAATTGATCCCAATAATGTAATGATTGCTCCAATTAGATGAATCATTTCAATCCCCCTTCAATATATCTGGCTACTGCAATTACACCTATAAAACTTAGCAGACCGTAAACCAACGCTACATCAAGATAGATAACACGCTGAAAATATAAAGCTAAATATACAATAATTGATATTGAAACAATTGTCATTGAATCAAGTGCAACTACGCGATCTACTATGGTTGGTCCTTTTATTAATCGAATAAAAGACATGACCATACTAATTAGGATAAAATAAAAAGATATCTGAAAAAGTAGATCTGCTAATCTATCCATAAAAAACCTCCAAATATTTTTCAAATTTGTGAACTATCTTTTCTGTTGCACCCTCGATGTCTTTTGATGAGACATCAATCCAATGGATATAATAATCTTCCCCATCTGTTTCTACCGTTAGTGTTCCGGGTGTAAGTGTAATCGAATTTGCCAGCATTACTCTTCCCAAACGTGATTTTAACTTTGTTTTTACCTTCACTATACCGGGATTAATTGGTAACGTGGGCTTAACAACACGAAGTGCCACATCAAGGTTTGATTTAATAAGTTCAAATGTGAATACAAAAATAAATTGTATAAGACTTATTATCGCCTTGAAAGAAAATTTGAATTCTCCAAATAGCTCTCTGCTCTTTGGAAATAGCATCGTCAAAAGTAAAGAAACTATCGCTCCAACGATAAGCTCTTGATTTTGCCAACCAGCTAAAAGAATCCAAAAAAACATTAAACTAATAAAAATCAACAAACTTTGTTTAAATATTTTCATTCTAACTCCTTCTCCTTTATTGCTTTAATCAATATTTCTATAAAATAATTCACTGAATTACAAGCTTCATAATCTAATCCGTTTTTGCTACTAAGAGTTGCGCAGGAAAGTATTCCTGTTTTTTCATTCCAAATTAAATTTGCGATTTGCTCTGAATCAATATCTGAAGAGATCTCTTTTGCAATAATACCATCTTCAATAATTTTCCTAATAAGATTTGTTATTTCTTTGTGCAAAATTGAACTTTTCCTGATAAAATCACTATCTTCGGAACAGAGTGAGCTATGTTGTCTATAATTTAGAATTGCCTGATAATATGCCGGATATTTTTTTATAAAATCAATAAAACAAGGTGCAATAGATTGTATTTTCTTTAATGAATCATCGGTTTCACTGATTTTCTCTGATAATTGTTTTTGAAATATTTGTAAACTTTTAGAATAGATTGCAATGCAAAGTTCATTCTTTGTTTTGAAATATAAATACAAAGTACCTTTGCTTAATTCGCAATAATTTGCAATATCCTGCATTGTTGCCGTTTCAAATCCTTTTTCATAAAATATCTTTTCCGCAGCAAAAAGAATATCGTTTTTTCTTTGCTCTTTTTCTCTTTCTTTTCTTTCTAATGTACCCATAAAACTCCTTATAAAAATTTCCTTTATAACACGACACAAAAACTGACTACGAGTCATTTTATTGTCAATAATATAATTAATGAGTCTAACTTTTTATTTTTTAGGCAGTTAAATATTCCAAATAAAAATCCTGCAAATAATATTATAGATAGCCGTTATTAGCAATTCTAGGGCTTACTGGTTTTATATTTCAATAAGAAGAAATATGTTGGTTCCCTATTTTTATTCCAACAACCTTTTTTGAAAAAGAAATGGAAGATAGTATTTTTCTGAATATAGCGAAAATATAAACAGAAGTTTTAGCTAAAATTATTTGACCGATAAGCAAGCATAAATTTCTTTATGAATAAATAAAAATTTCATAAAGGAAATACATGAGAAAATATTTATTAATTAGTATAGTTTTTAGTTTCTTTTCATTTTTATTCGGAAATGATATTTCTCTTTTGGATTCATTGCAAACTGCAAAAGCAGATAGTATAAGATTTTCAAAAGAATTAGAAATTGCTTCTGAAAATGAACAAACGGTAACCGATTCAATATTAGTCAAACCGGTTGAACATGGTGCAATGACAGAAGATGATTTCATCGTAGAAGCAGATTCTTTGGCGGATTTTCGTTTAAAAGCAAGGAAGGAAATAGAAAAAATAGCTGAAAATGAGGATTTGAGCTATCCTCTTGATTTTGTCTATAATGAAGGATTTCATATCAAAACTTTAAATGAAATTAACGAAACAATTATCGTTAATGGATTTTCTGTTTTCCAACCTTTCAGAAAACAAGATTTTTCGATCCAAACTTACACTCCACATTTTCAGGCAGAGAGTTATGGAAAATTCATCGAATTTGATAATCGAAATTATGATCTAAAAGTTCCTCTTACAATCACATATTTAGGGTTAGGTGATGAAGAGATGGATCATGCTTATTTTTCTTTTCATAAAGGTGATCTCTTCAATCTGAAAAATCTGAACTTAGAAACTTCCTACTTAGGAACTTCCGGAAATTGGTTAAATGTAAATGAGAAAATGGCAAATATCAATTTTCATCTTTGGTATAAGCCAAAAGTTGGAAGCATTCATTATTACGCTTCAGGAATAAATCAAAAATCTTCCGAAGAAAGATATAATTTTTCTTTTAATGAAGATAGGATAGATGAGAGAGAAATATCTCACGCAATAGCTTATAAAAGCAGGTTTTTAGATTCCGGAATTAAATTTTCTCATACGACACTTGATTCTCTTGAATCCGATTACCAGCAATTTTATGTTACAGCAAAAGTAGAAAAGCAAGATCATAAATTAGATTTAACTTATGAAACTTTTTGGGGGGATTATGATTTTTCATTAATTAGATTCAAACAACAAAGCAGCTTGTTTAATTTTCATTTGAATAGCTATGGATTTTATAGAGATGATGATGTTTCTCAAATAAGTTCAAACTTATTTTATAGATGGAAAAGTCTAAGATTTGGTGCAACTTATATAAATACGGATAATACCAAGGATTCCAAAGATATTTTATTAAATTCATCTTATGAGAATTCCTATTTAAGATTATCTTTTAATATAGGAAAAAGAAGTTGTGAGGATAAAGAATGGGATTTGTTTAGCAGTAAAAATCAACTGGACATTCCATACAAAAATGTTATTTTACGCTTGCAAAATAGATTTGAAAATAATATTAATGCGCCGGATGATTATCCTGAATATCAATCTGTTTCAACTGCTTTGCTTATTTTTGATATGAAATATTCAAACATTATAAAGTTTGGAATTTCAAATCATTATGCATCAAAATATGAAGTTGATAGTTTGATTTCAAATGCTGATAATTGGGATTTATTCTTGAAAGTTCAGATAACAAAATATTTTGAACTTTATGGGAATTTCAATAATATATTCGATAAGAAAAATATGTTTAGTCAAATAAACACAGTTCCGGGACGTCATTTCACTTATGGTGTGAAATGGATTTTTATAAATTAGGAGGATAAGTGAAATCGGAAAAACTACTTTTTTTTAGTTTGCTAATAGCAAGCCTTTTTGTTTTTGGATTAATAATTACATCAGTTTTAGATATGAGTATGTTTGATCAGAATAGTCTGGGATTTCAATATTTATTTCTTATGATATTCTTTAGCTTTATTTATTTTGCTTTTAGATATCTAAAGAATTTTGATGTGATTATTATTGATATTTTCTTAGCAGTGATCTATGCATATTTATTGGATAAAACTTCATTATCCGATAAATTTGGAGGATTTTGGGTAATTCTGATTTATTCATTCTTGTTGCTTTCAACATTAGCGATTATTTTCAGATTTACTTGGTTTAATGTTCGATCTATTAGGAATCTCAGTTTTGCCATTTTATCAGGAATTGGATATATGGCAGTGCATATATTAATCTCATTATTCCTAAAGATTGCAGTAACTTCTCAATTCATTTTAACATATTTCATAAACGGATTTATGATAATGCTAACAATCAGCTTTGGAATTTCAATGGCTGAAATTTTATTTAGCAAAATAATAAAACCCGAACCGGATATTGAAATTGATGAAGATGAAATAGATGATTAATTGAAAAGAAAAAAATAAAGGGAAATACAAGTATTTCCCTTTTTCGTTATCAATAATTAAAAATGCTCCCACCAATAAATTCTCTTAATATAGAATTTCTAGGAACCAATTCTTCTTTGATAAAATAGACTTGCTCAACTATTTGAATTAATCTTTGTGCTTCAGGATAAGCTGCTGATTGCTTATGAATCCTCTTCAATAAAGCAAGAACTTTTTCTTTGAAAACTCCAAGCTCATAAGTTAAAATGCTATTAAACATAAAATCTGCATTTTCTTGGAATGGGAAAATATTTTTCTTTTCACCGGCATGTACAGAATCCCACATCAAGATTGTTTGCTCGGCTGTATGACCTCTTGTAGCACTGTCTCGCATAATTCGTCTAATCTTACGTGAATCACTTGTGGCAATTCTGTTATGATAATCTACATTTAGATTATTCAAAGCACTTACATAAATTTTTATTTTCTGATTAAAAGGAACTGATTGTGTAAGCTTATCATTTAGCCCATGAATACCTTCCATAATTAAAACTTCATCTTCTAACAACTGTAGTTTACGATAACTTCTTTCGCTTTTGCCGGTTATGAAATTATATTTAGGTGGTTCAATTTCTTCTCCATTTAAAACTTTTGTTAAATCGGAATTTAATAATTCCAAATCCAAAGCATTAATGCTCTCAAAATCCAGCTCACCATTTTCTTTTCTCGGAGTTCTTGTTCTATCTACAAAATAATCGTCCATTCCAATTACATGCGGTGTAATTCCATTAACTCTTAATTGAATCGATAGTCTTTTGGCAAAAGTTGTTTTACCTGAGGAACTTGGTCCGGCTATTAAAATGATTTTTACATCTTTTTTTCTTTCTATTTCGTCAGCTATCTCAACAATTTTTTTGGCGTGAAGTGCTTCCTCTATCTGGATAATATCTCTTATTTGATAATAATCCTCAATAGCTTTATTCAAATCTGCAACATTATGCATACGAAGAATATTAAGCCACTTATCATGCTCTTGGTGGGTATTAAACAGTTGTCGTGGCATTTTAAATTCATCGGTAATTTCCAATTCACCAATTTTTGGAAAACGCAAAATTACTCCCGGTGCATGATAAACCAGATCAAAGCTTCTAATAACTGAAGTGTTTTCAGCAATTGGATTAAGAAAATGGTCATAATACTCTCCACATTTAGAGATTTTTATTTTGTTACCTTTAAGATTTCTTATAACATCTAATCGCCCTTGACGAGTAAAAATTTCTTTTGCTTCCTCAGTAGTATATTCATTTGTTTCAATCAATAATTTCGCATCAATTATTCTATGCATCTCATTTTTTAAATTCTCACAATCTTCAGGTGTAAGCATATCACCTTTAAAAATTTCACAGAAAACTCCGTCACCTATAGAATGCTCAATCACAAATCTCCCCGGGTTGGGAAAAAGATTATGGAATGCTTTCATCATAATAAAAGCAGCTGTGTCTTGATACAATCTATGTCCACGAGGAGTGTTGTAATATAAGCAATTTAAGATGCAATTTTTAGTAATTTCCGTTTCTGAATTTGCATATTCCCTATTAATTGTATAAGCTATAATCTTATCTTTTTCAATTTCATCTTCTGAAATTATATCGATAATCTTACTATTTTTTTTTACTTCAATTGTTTTAAAAAATTCTCCGTTTACACGTAATTCTACTTGATACATAATTTACCTCCAGTAATTCAAGATTTGAATTCTCAAATTTCTTTATATGCTTCTAAAATGGCAACATTTTTTTTTATTGTCTAAAATAACTCCTTGTCAAATTTGACACAATTTTAAATATTCTAAGCGAGTTTATGGCTAAGAAAAATTTATAGAACTTTAATTAAAATTGATTATTAGGAGTACTTATGAGAAAATTAAATTTATCAGAGAAGATAAAAAGACATATTATCCATAATGTTGGAATAATATTTGGTTCGATAATCTTTGCTATGGCATATTCATGGTTTTTAATACCATATAAAATAGCACCGGGCGGAGTTGGTGGTTTATCTCAAATTTTGTATCATATGTTTGATATTCCAATTGGCATTTCTATGATAATGTTAAATATTCCACTATTTATTGTTAGTTTTATCTTAATGGGAAAACGTTTTGGAATTAATTCTATTTATGGAATGTTTGCAACAGCGATTTTTTCAGATCTTCTAAGTATTCCTAACTTACATAAATTTGGTATAATAAAGGATATTTCAAATTATACTTTTATCATTGATGGTAAGGAGATATATTCTATGCTTCCTCCTGAAGAGATATATCTTTCTGCAATCGCCGGTTCTGTTTTACTTGGATTAGGACTTGGCATAATTTTCCGTTTCCGAGGTTCAACCGGTGGAACTGATATTCCTGTGGCTATTATTAAACAAAAATTAGGCGTTTCAATTGGTACGGGATATTGGATTGTTGAAACTTTGATTATCTTTACAGTTGGTATTACATTTCATGACTTAAGTTTGATTATTTGGGGATATGTAAACCTTTTCATTACATCAAGGCTTACTGACTTAGCTATGGAAGGTATGCCTTATGTAAAAGGTGTGTATGTGATATCAGAGAAAAATGATGAAATTAAGAATATGATTTATGATAAAATTAATCGTGGTGTAACATATATAAAAGCGGAAGGCGGTTATACGGGAAAAGAGATGAATATGCTTTTCTGTGCTATGAATAGACGCCAAGTAAGTGTTATGCGCGATTTGGTTAAACGTATTGATCCTAAAGCTTTTGTTTTACTTACAGATGTTTATGATGTGATGGGATATGGTTTCCGCAGTAGAAGTTTAGACCTGACAGCTAACGATTAGATTCAAAAGAAAAAAAATTCTAAAGCCACTTGGAAAATCAAGTGGCCTT
>Ga0256842_1003412_pt1 | contig 10587 bp, 8 predicted proteins | sample 4559240metaG_FD_185973 | JGI IMG/M metagenome (GOLD analysis project Ga0256842, IMG submission 185973) | Hydrothermal vent microbial communities from Guaymas Basin, Mexico - 4559-240 | ecosystem: Environmental > Aquatic > Marine > Hydrothermal vents | place: Mexico: Guaymas Basin | collected...
AAAGTACTAGCTCAAGATTTTGTACGCCTTGTTCTGTTAGACGATGTAAACACGGCAACCGATTTAACCACAAAACTTCAAGGTTTCAAACAGGTTCAAAAAGTAGTTTTGTACAACAAAGAAAAGAAAACAATCTTTACATATGTAACTCATCCTAGCAAAGAAAAAACAATCTTTAACACTAAAAACAAACTCTATTACCATGATGGCTACTACGGAGAGTTATATTTTGAACTTAAAGTAGAATCATTATGGGAAATTTTTCAAGACAATTTATTAACTTTTCTCCTTTTGTTGCTTTTCTTTTTAAGTATCTCTTTTTTAATAGCAAAAAAATATGCTAATTCTTTTTCTCAACCAATTTTATATCTTGTTAATTTCCTAGAAAAAGTTGAATTTCAAGACAAAATGAAACAATATAAAATAAAAGGCGATTATGATGATGAGATTGGTAAACTTTACGAAGAGATAAACATTATGTTTGCTAACATGCTTGACTTTATGCAACAAAAAGAAAAAGCACAAAAAGAACTATCTTTTATAACACAATATGATGCTTTAACAGGTATGCTAAACAAAAATGGTCTTCTTAAAACACTCAAACAAACTTTACAGGATGATAATTCAAATTGGAACATCATGTTTTATATAAAACTCACAAACCTTAAGGGTATAAATCATGCTTATGGATACCAATATGGAGACTTAGTATTAAAAAAACTAGCTCAAAGTATAAAAGAAAATTTTTCAGATGCAAATCTTAATGCTCGTATAAATATAGGTGATTTCATACTATATTATCAAAACACACACAGTGATAAACATGCTTCACTTACAAAAGCACAAAATATTGCTGATGCACTCATATCAATTTTATCAAACAATATAGAGGTTGAAGGGAAAAGCTTAAGCCCAGAAATATATGTTGGCATTGATATTTTTCACAATGAAGATGACCCACTTAAAATCTTACAACAAACAAATATTGCTCTAGAGCTTGGCAGGGAGAAAAATCGAAAGATTGTTTATTTTGATAAAACAAATGAAAATTATGCACAAAATGCTTTTAATGTTTTTGAAGGGTTGCTCATAGCTTTAAAAGAAAATCAATTAGAAGTTTTTTATCAACTACAATATAACAGTGACACAAAAATATTTGGTGCTGAGGCTCTTATACGATGGAGACATCCAGAGTTTGGATTGTTAACACCTTATAGATTTATACCCATAGCAGAAAGAACAGATCTTATTGTAAAGATTGGTGACTGGGTCATAGAAGCTGTTTGTAAACAACTCCAAAAATGGCAAAATAATCCAACAACAAAAGATTGGATCATAGCCATCAATGTAAGTGCAAAACAGTTTCATAAAGATGATTTTGTAACAAACCTTTATGGTGTTGTTTCACGATACAAAGTTGATCCAAATAAGATAAAACTAGAGTTATTAGAGTCACTTTTTGTTGAAGACCAAGATAAGGTTGCTGTCAAAATGTATGAGCTAAAAGCTTTAAACTTTAAACTCTCTTTAGATGATTTTGGAACAGGTTTCTCATCACTTCAATACCTAAGAACATTTCCACTAGACCAAATAAAAATAGACCAATCTTTCATAATGAATATGTTTAATAATGACAAAGATATTAAAATCATAAAATCTATCATATATTTAGGTGCTATTTTAGATATGGAAGTTATAGCAGAAGGTGTTGAGGAAAAAGAATATTATGAAAAACTAAGAGAACTTGGATGTAAATATTTCCAAGGATATTACTTTGCAAAACCACAAAGTATTGAACAACTCAATAAAACTATAAAATCTTAGCTTCATATTATCATTATTTTTGTATAATGGGTGCAATATTATTTTAACAAGGAACAATGCCATATGAGTTTTTTACAAGAATTTGATAAAGAGATATTTGATTTATGCGAAAAAGAGCTAGAGAGACAAACTAACCATTTAGAGATGATAGCGAGTGAAAACTTTACTCTTCCAGCTGTTATGGAAGCAATGGGAAGTGTTTTTACAAATAAATATGCAGAGGGATACCCTGCTAAAAGATATTATGGTGGTTGTGAGTATGCTGATGGTGTTGAACAATTAGCTATTGACAGAGCATGTGAACTTTTTGGATGCAAATATGCAAATGTTCAACCACACTCAGGAAGTCAAGCAAACGGTGCAGTTTATGCAGGACTTTTAAAAGCTGGTGATAAACTTCTTGGTATGGATTTAAGCCATGGTGGACATTTAACTCACGGTTCTAAACCTAGTTTTTCTGGTAAAAACTACCACTCTTTTACTTATGGTGTTGAGCTTGATGGTCGCATAAACTATGATAGAGTTATGGATATAGCTAAAATCGTTCAACCAAAAATCATAGTTTGTGGAGCAAGTGCTTATGCCAGAGAGATAGACTTCGCTAAATTTCGTGAAATAGCTGATGCAGTCGGAGCCATACTTTTTGCTGACATTGCACACATTGCTGGTCTTGTAGCTGCTGGTGAGCATCCTAGTCCATTCCCACATGCCGATGTCGTAACCACAACTACACATAAAACTCTTGCAGGTCCAAGAGGTGGTATGATTATGACAAATGATGAAGATATAGCTAAAAAAATGAACTCTGCAATCTTCCCTGCTCTTCAAGGTGGCCCACTTGTTCATGTTATAGCTGCCAAAGCTGTTGGATTTAAATACAATCTATCTCCTGCTTGGAAAGAATATGCTAAACAGGTAAAAGCAAATGCTAAAATCTTAGGTGAAGTTTTGATGAAACGAGGATACGATGTTGTAAGTGGTGGAACTGATAACCATCTCATACTTGTTTCTTTTGTAGGAAGTGAAATAAGTGGAAAAGATGCTGATGCAGCACTTGGAAATGCAGGTATAACCATAAACAAAAACACAGTTCCAGGTGAGACTAGAAGTCCATTTGTCACAAGTGGTATCCGTGTTGGTAGTCCTGCTCTTACAAGTCGTGGGATGAAAGAAAAAGAGTTTGAATTTATAGCAAATAAAATGGCAGATGTTTTAGATGATATTAACAACACTCAACTACAAGCTAGTATCAAAGAAGAACTAAAAGCATTAGCTCAAAACTTTGTAATTTATAATCAACCAACATACTAAAAGGCAAATTATGACAGCAATGGATCTAAAACTTATCAAAATGGTAACAGACCACTATTGGGAAAAGAAAAACAGTGTAGTAAATAAACTTGTCTTTAAAGGTCGTACTTTTTATAATAAATATGAAAGAGTAAATGCACCATTAAATCAAGCTGTTATTAATAAACATTTAAAAAGGGAGATTACCGTTGCCCACTCTCTTGTAAATAAGCATGGAAAGGTTGAAAATATTGTTATAGATTACAATGGAAGAGACCCTGAAAGATTTTACCACAAAGCACAACTTCTACTTCGTGAAGAGGGGTATATAAATTTTACAGCTTACAAGACAAAAACTGAGGGGCATCTGCATGTTTATATCCATAAAGGTCATACAACTTTACAAGAAGCTATACAACTTGGTAAGATGTTAAGTATGAAACTAGCATCTAAACAACCAAAGCAATGGAGAATGTTTCCTAATGCTGATATGCCAGAAGAGTATAACATCCTTGCTTTACCGTATGAAGTTTATGCTAAAGAGCGTGGAGCTTCTTGGTCAAAACACATGTAATGTGTATAAAAATTAATTTTAGGAGATTATTATGCAAGAGAAAAATGAGTTAAATGACATTATACTAAATAAAGGTAGTTCTAGTAATAATAAAAAAATTATTTTAGCAGTTGCTACACTCGGAATCATTTTGATAGTGGTTGTATTGTTGATGAACACTCTCACTTCAAACGGCACTGATAATCTTCCACAAGCAGTACTTCCTCCACAGCCAAAAGCAACAACTCTCACACAACAAAAAGAGGAACCACTTTTTGAAGAGGTTGAAGTGGTTCAAGAGGACAACAAAGACAACAATAACTTAAACCAGATAGCACAAAGACTTAAAGAGCAAAGTAAAACTGAAAACTCTACCCCTAAAAAAGAAAAAGTTGTAGAAAAAAAAGTTGTTGCTAAAAAAGTCAATAAGCATATTGTAAAAACAAAAAAAGCTACATCTGTAAAAACATATTATGTACAAGTTGGTTCTTTTTCAAAATATGAACCAAACAAAAAGTTTTTAAAATCTATAACAGATAAAGGATTTAGTTACAAATATCACAAAGTAACTAAAAACAACAAAACAATAAACAAAGTTTTAATAGGTCCGTTTAACAACGAAAAAAATGCAAGAAATGCTCTTAGAACTATTAGAAGTTCCATAGAAGCTGGTGCTTTCTTAGTTCGAATATAGGTGAGTTTTTTTGATTTATTCTAAACAATTTGTACTTGACCAACTAGCTCCTATCGCAGTTTATTCAAAATTAAAAGATAGATTTAAAGATGAGATAACATACCTTTTTGAAAGTGCAGGACAAAGTGAAGGAAACTATAGCTTTATCTGCATAGGTGCAAGAGAACGACTTCAATATATAGACAACAAAACTATTTATACAGATAAAAATAAAATAAAACATGAAAAAGAGGAAAATCCTTTCACTTTTTTAAAAGACTATTATAAAAATATAGATACAACTAAATACAAACAGGCAACCAAAAAACTAAATGTTGGATATGTTGATGGTTTTATAGGTTATATTGGTTACGATATGGTTAAAGTATTTGAACCAAAGCTCAATTCAACTATGGACAATCTATATGACGAACTCAATACACCAGACTTAGATTTGATATTACCTAAAATGATTTTAATTTATTCGCATAAAAATCATCAAATCACACTTATTTCTACACTAGAAGAGTTTAAAGATAAATTTGAAGATATTCATGATGATTTAAAAGGCACATATATCTACAAACACAGAGTTCATAATATAGGTAACGATAAAGGAAGTTTTGCACATTCAAAAGAGAAGTTTTTTGAGATGATAGAAAAGTCAAAAGAGATGATAAAAAGTGGCGATGTTTTTCAAATCCTTATGACAAACCGTTTTACTAGAAATATAAAAGTTGATCCTTTTAGTTTTTATCGTATCCTTCGTACAAAAAATCCATCACCGTATATGTTTTTACTTGAATACGAGGATTTTAATATCGTTGGAAGCAGCCCTGAAGTTATGATAAGATTAAGTGATGGTGAACTTCTTTTGCGTCCTATTGCTGGTACTAGAAAAAGAGGTACTACAAAAGAGAGAGATAAAGAGTTAGAAAAGGAGCTTTTAGCAGACCCTAAAGAGTTGGCAGAACATCTAATGCTTATAGATTTAGGTAGAAACGATGTATCACGAGTTGCAAAAACAGGAACTGTAAAAGTTGAAGATATGATGCATATTGAAAGATTTAGCCATGTTATGCATATAGTTTCAGATGTAACCGCTCAACTTGATGATGATAAAGATATGTTTGATCTGTTTATGGCAACTTTTACAGCTGGAACTATGACAGGAGCACCTAAAATTCGTGCAATGGAACTTATAGCTGAGTATGAAGGTCTAAAAAGAGGTTTTTACAGTGGAAGCATAGGATACTTTGGTTTTGATGGAAATATGGACTCAGCCATAACCATAAGAACAGCTATGGTAAAAAAAGACAAAGTAATACTTCAAGCTGGTGCTGGTATAGTTGCAGACTCACAAAACGAATTAGAATACCTAGAGGTAAAAAATAAACTCGGTGCATTAATCAACTCACTAGAAGATTTAGATAAAAAAGAATAAATTTAGGTTATAACATTAAGTTTTAAAGTGCTACAATTTTGTATATTATTTTAAATAAAGGATATGTATATGGGTTTCTTCTCATTTAAACAAAACGATTATGATTTCTCTTTTGTTGCTCAAAAGATAGAGGATTTAAAGGCTTCAGGTATCTATATATCACAAAAAAATGAGGAGCTTTTAAACTCTCAAGATGTTGTGGTTCAAATAAAAACTATTTTTGCTATTCAAGAAAGAGAAAATCAGTATTGGAATGAGTTTAAAAACTCATATCCTGTTGCACTTTTTTCTGTTTTACCAAATAGAAAATTTATAGAATGGAACAGTGATTTTGAACTATTAACTCAATGGAGTGCTTCAGAATTAGAAAATATAGATGGTGCAGGTAAAGTACTTTGGCCAGTAAATCCAAAAGAGTGTAAGGTTTGCAAAATAGTTGGTAAATATGACACTCAAGAGAGAAAATCTGGATATGGAACTGCCGACCTAATTAATAAATCAGGAGACACCATACCAGTATTTACATATGTAATTCCTATCTATAAAAATGGTGAGCTTGAGAGAACATATGTTATTTTAAGGGACAGAAGAGAAGAGTTTCGACAAAGACAAGAGTATCTGGAAAATGCCATATCTCCACTTATCGATAGACTAGAGAAATTAGCACAAAAAGATATTAGAGATTTAATCTCTATTGATGATGATGACATTAAACTCTTAGAGTCTCCAATCAATCAAATTATTTCATTTTTACAAGATATTACTAAAGATATTGAAAATACTACACTAAAAATAAATGATGATTCAAAAGATACTAAAGAGTTAGTCAATAACTCTCTTGAGTGGGCTACAAATGATTTTCAACAAAATCAACAAAATCTTATGGAAAGAGCAAAATCACTTGATGAATCAACAGGTGCTATTGAAGAGATGGTAAATCTCATCAAAGATATTTCAGATCAAACAAATCTACTTGCATTAAATGCTGCTATAGAAGCTGCTCGTGCTGGTGAACATGGTCGTGGATTTGCTGTTGTAGCTGATGAAGTAAGAAAACTAGCAGAAAGAAGTCAAAAAGCAGCTATTGAAATATCTTCTACTATCTCCATTTTAAAAGACTCATCATTCTCCATTATTGAGGAGATAGACCATACATTACAAGATAGTTCCAAGTTGGTAGATTTTTTAAACTCTATTGATGAAAAAATTAATTCTATGGAAATTTTTGTATCAAACTTACGAGAAGAAGTTTCAGGCTTCCAAAACTAAGAATATATTTATGAAAAAACTATTTGCTATATTTGGCGATCCCGTTGAACATTCTAAAAGTCCACTGATGCATAACTATGTTTTTAAAAAACTGCATTATGATGCTTGTTATACAAGAGTACATCTAAAAGATGGAACAAAACTCAGAGATACTTTTTTTAATCTTAAACTTAGTGGTGCAAATATAACTGTACCACACAAAGAAGCAGCTTTTAAAGCTTGTGATGAAGTTAGAGGTTTCGCTCTTAAAGTTGGAGTTGTTAACACTATTGTAAATGAGAATGGAAAACTTATAGGCTACAACACGGATGCGGATGGATTTATGTTTGCTATTAAAGATTTTGGAGATATTAAAAATATTTTAGTCATCGGAGCTGGTGGAACTTCTAAAGCATTAGTCTCCCGTTTTTTACAAGAAGATATAAAAGTAACAGTATTAAACAGAAGTGAAAATAGATTATCTTACTTTAAAACACTTAAATGCACATGCCATACTTGGGATAGTTTTAAAACAACAAAATATGACCTAGTTGTCAATACAACAAGTGCAGGTCTTAAAGATGAAGAACTTCCAGCCCCAAAAAATTTAATAGAAAATATACTAAATAACACCTCATTTGTGGCTGATGCAATCTATGGAAAGCTTACACCATTTTTAAAACTAGCACAAGATAAAAAGATAACTTTCAAAGATGGTGCAGACATGTTACTTGGACAAGGTATCTTGGCAAATGAACTTTTTGTAAATCATAAGCTAAAGCAAGAAGATATTAAAATCCAGATGCAAAAAAGCTTTAATACAACAATCATATCCTAACCCTATCTTCTAACGCTCTTGTTAGAGATAGTATATCAATATTTTCCAAACTCACACCAGTTGGTACACCTTGAGCTATCTTTGAAAAATGCAAATCATATCCACTTAATTTATCCTCTATGTACAATATAACAGCATCATTTGCAATAGATGGAGTAAGTGCAAATACAACCTCTTCAACACCACTTTTTATAATATTTTCAAGATGAAATATATTCATCTCTTCTAACATTTCTAAAACAAAATATTTACCATCAAACAACCCATTTTCTTCTAAAAGCAATATATCTTTTGCATTTTCAACTATACACAATAAAGTGTTATCTCTATTTTCATCACTACAAATATAACAAAGTTCATCTTCGCTCATCCCACCACATGAAGTACATTTTTTTAGACTTCCAAGAGCATCTTCTATGGCATGTGAAACTTTCATACCAACAAAAGTATCTTTTATTACCATGTAGTATGCTAATCTCGTAGCAGACTTTTTTCCTATAGTTGGCAACTCTTGCAATGCTTCTACTAAACGATTAAACTTATCTAAAGATCTATTCATCTACCCTCTTTTTTGGTACTAAAACCCATAATTTTAATGGAGATTTCAACTCTCCAGCTATCCTCATAGCATCATCTCCATAACCTAAGAACAAATCTGCTCTAACACTACCTTTTATCGCACCACCTGTATCTTGTGCCATCACAATCCTGTCAAATTTTTTACCATCAACAGTAGCATCTATATACAAAACACTCCCTAAAGGGATATATCTTGTATCGACAGCAACTGATCTTTTTGGTGTTAAAACAAGACCTAATGAACCCGTTGCCTCAAACTTTCTTATCTCAAAATAGACCATAGATTTGTTATAGTTTAAAACTTCATCAACCCGTTTTGGATGTTTTATCAACCATTCTCTTATGGTTTGTAAAGAGATATTTTCTTTTTTAATCTCACCTTTATTTATCAAATATTTTCCAATAGAACTATATCTATGCCCATTTTGATTTGAAAACCCAACAAAAATCTCCTTACCATTATCTAAAGAAATTCTACCTGAACCTTGAACCTCTAAAAAAAATCTATCTATTTTTGAATCAACATAACAAATAACCTCAGCATCCAACTTACACTCTTTAGCATCTGCTCTTGTGTAGTACGGAATAAGTTTACCATTTTCTAATCTGCCTCTAAGCCTATATTTTTTAAGTGCTGGGTATATTGAAGCTAAATCAACAACTATCAAATCTTTTGGTTTTTTATATATTGGGTATAGATATGGTGCTTTTTTCACCAAAGAACCTCTTAATTGTGGCTCATAATAACCTGTTAACAACCCATTCCCATCGCTCTTCATCTCTTTTAATGCAAAGTTATTTTCAAAGAATTTTTTAGCATTTTTGGCATGTGGGGCTTTCTTACATAAAGAGGTATAAATACTCTTCGCTTTTATAGATTTACAATTATTTTCAAATGAGACCAAAGCATTGTAATACCGTTCTTTTTCCCACTTTGGCAACTCTTTAACCTCTGGTTTTATTGAACAACCTACAAACACTAACAATATTAAAATTAAATAAATAAAAGATTTCATAGTAGTGATTATACTGATATTAAATTAAAAACGATATAATCGCGAAAAAATTTCAGAGGATTTAGGAAAACTATGCAAGATTTAAGCTATTATGAAATTTTAGAAGTGTCTCAAAATGCAGATAAAACAACTATAAAAAAAGCCTATAGAGCGATGGCAAAAAAATACCATCCCGACAAAAATCCAGGAGACAAAGAAGCAGAACATAAGTTTAAGTTATGTAATGAAGCGTATCAATGTCTAAGTGATGACCAACAAAGAAGTATCTACGATCGCTATGGTAAAGAGGGTCTTCAAGGTATGGGTGGTGGCTCAGGCCATTCATCTGCTGGTTTTGATGATTTAGGTTCCATGTTTGAAGAGATGTTTAGTAGCTTTGGTGGTGGTTCTCGCCGTCGTCAAAATCCAGCAGATATGGAAAAATACCCACTAGACATGAATGTAGATATGTATATAACTTTTCATGAGGCTATCTTTGGTTGTGAAAAAGAGATAGAATTTTCTTACAAAAAAGCTTGTAGTGACTGTAAAGGTACTGGTGCTAAAGGTGGAAAACTATCCACTTGTAAACAGTGCAAAGGTCAAGGTCAAGTTTATATGAAACAGGGCTTTATGACATTTTCTCAAACTTGTCCAGTTTGTCATGGTAGTGGAACTGCACCAGCTGAACCATGTAAAACATGTCATGGAGATGGTTATACAGAAGAAAAAGACAAAGTAAGCATTAAAGTTCCAGCAGGTATAGACTCAGATAACAGACTAAGGGTATCTGGAAAAGGAAATATTGGCAAAAGAGGAACTCGTGGTGATTTATATGTAACATTTACAGTAAAACCAGATAAACATTTTGTAAGAAATGGAAATGATGTTTACATAGAAATACCCGTATTTTTTACTCAGGCAGTTGCAGGGGAGAGTTTAACCATACCATCACTTACTGGTGAATTAGAGTTAAAACTTGATATTGGTACAAGAGATAAACAACACTTTACTTTTAGAGATGAAGGGATAGCAGATGTTCATGGACACGGCAAAGGTGATTTAATAGCACAAATAAACATCACTTATCCTAAGAAACTAAATGATGAACAAAAAGAACTTTTAACAAAACTTCAAGAGTCT
>Ga0256842_1003413_pt1 | contig 10586 bp, 6 predicted proteins | sample 4559240metaG_FD_185973 | JGI IMG/M metagenome (GOLD analysis project Ga0256842, IMG submission 185973) | Hydrothermal vent microbial communities from Guaymas Basin, Mexico - 4559-240 | ecosystem: Environmental > Aquatic > Marine > Hydrothermal vents | place: Mexico: Guaymas Basin | collected...
AAACGGCCGTCGTTGGGCAGAGGACCGTCGGGATGCCCTTTCCCTTCGTCGCGGCCATACACAATGGTTTCTTTCTTTAATTCGCCCAGTTCGATCTTTCGGGAGGCCACCGAGCGGGCAATCTCCGCCCGGGCCGCGTCAATGACCCGGGGATTATTGGAGTTCTCCCACATGACCAGTTCCTCGATCAGGTTGAAGAGTTCGGCCCGCTTGATTCCGGCCCGGTCTTCATCCACACTGCCGTCGGGCCGGCGATATGCCGGATCGCTGGAAGGGTCATCCACCAGTTGGGCGAAAAGTACGGCCCGGCAGGCAGCCAGCGGACGCCGCGCCCACCACAAATGCAGGGTGGACGGATGCCCGTGACGGATGGATTTTTCCCGGGCCGATTGCTCGTTGATTTTCTTCAGTGGCAGAGCCACTTCGATAAGTTTTTTACGTTGTCGTATCATATTATCCATTTCGTATTTTGGGCATTATTGCGCCGAAGTTGTGTATTTCGATTTTTAACGGCGCAATATATCTGCTGATATATCAAGCTGTTACCTGTATTGCATTGCGTTATGATTGCGCTGTTTCTTTTTTAAGGCGCAATAGAATCTGAGTGCGGATACCACAGGGCAGCACTTGTGTTTCCTGTCTTGTAAATCTTTCCTTCTTTTTTAAGTTCAGCGACTAATTTTTGCACCTGATCCCTTGAAAGAAAAGGAAGCACCTGCATAAGGTCTTTGAGTCTGCTCCCACTATCCCTGTTTTCCTGAATATGTTTCAAAAGAAGGGCCTTATTCGTCTCGCGGTCCAGTCCTTTCCTTCGGGTATAGACTCCTTTCTGACCGGTCATTTTATAGTACCGCCGCCCAAGTATGTATCTGACTCCCCGACCGCGGCCGAATTTTTCGATGACTCCCATGGCGACCAGGTTTTGCAACCGTGATTTCAGATGTTCAGGTACCAACTGTTCCCTGTGTACAGCATCAAGAAGGAGAAAATCAGCCGTGCTGAACAGTTCGAGCTTTTCTCTGCCAACTCTTTCGAGAAACTGAAGGAAACTTGGATCTTGAACCTCTCCATGCAAGGTAAGCATAACTTGATAACGGTCCGTGCCGATGAAATCCGGAACCCGTTTGCTCTCCTGAATGCTCTGTTCAAACATCAGGTTCATACCCTGGCCGGACCGCTCCACGAGGCCGCATTTGGCAAAGATATCGGCAATCCGGCGGTTTCCGGGAGCCTGACGGTCAAGAATGTTCTGTTCATTTATCCCCACCGGAAATCCCCCCGGGCTCTCGATCACCAGTCGCCTGGGATACTGGCGGATAAAAACACTTCCTCCAAGCTGATAATCTCGGTGGCTGACGGCATTCAAAATGGCTTCGCGAACCGGACGTTCCGAGAAGGTAGGAATATCCAGCACAAACAGTCCTGACTGAAAATGCTGGATGTCATTTCGTAGGTTAACCAAATTCCATACTTCGTCATAGAAACTGAAAAACCCCTGCCTGAATTCCCTCCTTTGTTGGGCAGGGCCGGAGGCGTCAGAGGATCGATACTCAAAAATAACCTCCGATTGTGCAAGATATTTTCCCAACGCCTTTTTGGTACCGAACAGGATGAGCGCCGCATAGGTCAGCTTGCTATCAACCAGGGCCTCCACATCGTTGAGAAGTTGTTCGTGTGAAAGGGTGGCCATGCTGCTGTTCCCGGACTTTGCTATCCAACGCCGGCGGAAATCCTCTATTGCCGCAGGGTCCAGATCGGACATGGTGGCTGCGGCGCATATTTCGGATGAAAAATCGCTTCCGGCCTCGGCAAAGATCTCCCGCAGCCGGTCTTCGGTCATGGGCACCAGGCTGTCGCCCTGCCGCTGCCAGTAAATACCTTTGTATTTGATGGCAGTTCCCAAAGGACGGGAGGGCACATGAAAAATAAGTACCCGGCCATCCGGATGATCGAGGACACTGAAGTCGATATTCAGGTGCAAATGCTGAATAAGACCGGCCCTTGTCCGCTCGGGTTGCCTGAATGCCCGTGTTCCGACGACATGCCGGGGGCGTTTGTCGGTTACCCCTAGAACGAAATCCCCACCACCCTCATTCGCCAGGGCAGTGCAGTATTTAACCAGTGTTTCAAAGTCGTACCTGTTTTTTGCTTCTTTGAACTCGCACTGCTCTCCTTCTTTGGAATCGAGCATCTTTTCAAATTCCTCAATGGTGAGAATCATTGCGGTGGTCCCCCTCTGGTCAGTAAATCTTCAAGCTTGTAGTTGACACTGGTCACACCAAAATCGGGTTCACGCGTAAAGGGCTGACGTATATAACAAGGCGTCGGCCGGTCGCAGCTTGGTTCACCACAGATGCAAAGTAGACGGATACCCGTGCCGAATCGACTTTTCCCGGGTGGACTGCTCATTGATTTTTTTAAGGGCAGGACCACCTCGATTAGTTTCCTGCGGCGTTTCATTGATTCGTCTCCGTTTGTCGCCAGATAACGACCTTAAAAAGATTTCCGTCATGGTCATCTTCGAAATCAATATGGGGATAAGCTTTTAAGGCGCGGGTAATGCCGCTCCCCAAGCCGCGATAAGGCAAAATTTTCGTAGCGTATGAAGCAAGTATGGGATTTCGGATATTGGAATTACCGGCTTTGATATTCTCCACCGTCAGATTGTTGGGCAGATGGCCAGGGCTGATGATTTCGATCCGGTTGTCGAAAACAAAAATCCGTACCGGTGCAGATACAAAGTAATCCCTGTGAATGAGGGCATTGACAATAAGTTCTTCCAGTGTAATCCGCGGAATTTCCGGCCGTCCGGGAGCATTGACATCCTGGTCGTCCTGTATGTGGCGAATATTGGTGATAACAAAGCTCATGCTCTGATAAAACATATCAGATAGTTTCCCCACAATATCCCTGCTGTCCAGATAGGTCGTCTCGTGAATATCGTTACCGGGAAAAGCAACCGCCTTGACGGTAAACACCGGTAGCCGGAGATGCGGATTCCTGGCGAAAAGCAAGGCGCCGCTGACATTCAGAACCCCATCTTTCATAAGGTTCATGTTATGCAGAATATCCTGCAAAGAAAGTTTCTGTTCCTCTATTGGTTCACCAAAGGTTTTTTCAAAAAATTGCTTGAAATAATCAATATCGAGATCAGCCAGAGTCATACCGGGAACAGGGATTTCATCACCATGGATCAAACCCGCACTCTGATAAAGCCGCTGAATTTCCTCCCTGGAAGTTGCCTTGCGTTTATCCGCCCCGCTCTTCACCCAGATCACGCCGTCTTTATCCATGTAGGGTTTGCTGATACCGTCCGGGACGATAATCCGCATGACCAGACCATCCGGTGTGACGATATTTTCCGTTTGCGGATTAATCGGCGGTCTGACTTGTTGAGATGCAGCGTTTGACACAAGCTGGTTCAGACGCCCCATGTCTTCCCTGGTCAGGCCAGTAAAGGTACCGTCATCACTCACCCCGATAAACAGGTTCCCGCCTCCGGAATTACTGAACGCTACCAACTCCCGGGCAAGGGATGTCTCGTTGGTAACGTTGGCCTTGAACTGGTGGCGGCTGTCCTCCCCGTGGGCAATGATTTCTAAGAGTTCCGCGATCTCCATATCTCGTATCTCCTTTTACGTTGTTGGAAAGCCTCCTCTCCGCCCTCCATGATGTCAACGACCTCCTGCTGTAGTTTGGGGCAATCTATACTGCCGCTTTTCATTTGAATGGAGTCATCAGAGTACGAGCAGGAAATTATCTGTTCTGCATCACCGAGCACGGGAAAATTGGCGTTATGAGTAGCAAATATAAACTGGGTCTTTGACTTCAAGGTACGAATAAGCTTTATGACATCTTCATAAATGGTTTGGTTGTCCAGATCATCTTCCGGCTGATCGATGATGAAAACATCGTTTTCCTGCTGGCTCAGGACAAATAGAATCAAGGCTGATGCCCGCTGTCCCAGCGAATGATATTTGAGTTCCTTGCCACGGTATTCGATGACAAAACGGTTGGGTACCTGCCAGGTTAAAAGCGCTGCAAGATTGTCTGTGAAATATTGCTCAAAAATCTGGGCCAAAGCACCCACCTTTTCTTTGGCATTGTCAAAATCCTTGTACATGGCTCCGAAATCTGAAAATGCCTCAGCAAGCGCAGAAAAAGTCGCTTCCCGTAGTCGGCTACCCCTGAAAGTATCTTTCATGAAGGCGACAAAAGCGGATTTGTCTCCCTTGAATTCGGCCTTGATCTTCAGTGAAGAGCGACTACTGTTGACTTTTTCGAGTTCAGTCAGGATCAGTTTGTATTCCTTTCGCCACAGATCATTGAGAGCGGCCAATTCGGTCAACAACTCATCTTTCAGGCTATTACGTAACTCATCCTGCTTACTCAAGACCTCAAGCATTTGTGTTGCCTGTTCCACAGTCCTGCGTAGCTTGCGGAATTCATCCGGTCGGATCGCCTGCGCTCCCGATTGTCGCAACTGCTCTGCAAGTTTCCGTTCGATCCCGGCAAACTCTTCCTTGAGACTCTCCTTCAGTTTTTCAAACTCCGCTGCCTTTTCTTCAAGTTCCTTCAGCACCTTTCTGCCTTTAACAGACTCCTCTTGGATGTTTGCAAAAGATGCGATCAGCTGGTCATATATGGCAAAGAATCCTTCAAAAAATTCCTTGTTTTGTCTTGATGTATATATGCGCTGGTTGTGCAGATCGTCTTCATATTGGGCAATAAATGATTCCAGCTCGTCAAGATACCCCCTGACAAAAGAGACTATCTGTGAGCATTTGCGGGAATCGGTGTCGAAATCCACCTGTTTTTGGAGTTTTTCCTCTACTCCATGTTCTTTGTAAAACTTTAATCGGAATTCCGCATCTCGTTTCTTATCCTCATACTCCTTTTTCTTGTCCTCGATGACCGCCAGTTTTTTCAGGCGACCAACCAGTTCGGCAACTTTTTGCCGCTGCACGTCGATGCGGGAGCGAATCCCGGCAAGTTTTTCACCAACCAATTTTTCCACCAGATCTTTTTCAAAACCCTCGCCGGTGGCGGAAAGGTCTTTCTGGCCGAAATATATAGGCTTGTGTATTATGGTTTCCCGAATGGAAATGCCCGGCTGAAGCACACCGTCGATATACACATCCGGCATTTCCCTATTGATACGCCGGATTTCATACTGTTGTCCCCTCCGGTCTACGGCCTCGACAGTTACCTTTCCGCCACTGCCCAACACATGGTCCACAAGGCGGTTTTTGTATTCCTTGTCGGAAGCCTTTTCACCAAAAGGAATGTCAAGGGCATAGCGTATCGCCTCCAGAATGGAGGATTTGCCACTTCCCCGGATGCCGATAAACGTGTTGAGTTCCGGTGAAAGATTTATCGTTTTTCCATCCAGCACCCCGCCGTCAAAAAAGATGGTTCGGATATGTGAGTGCGTGTATTTTTGCAGCCTGTCAGCTACGCGATGTTCATGATCCAGGAGTGCATATTTGACCGCCTCGAAGGTAAAATAACCGATTTTCAAATAACAGGGTTTCCCTTGCCCGATCTGATCGATTGACTTGGGGTCAGAGCCCTCGACTTCCGCCGGATAGAAATCGTCAAGCCATCCCTGTACTTTTACACGACATTTACGGGCAGGTACATCATGGGTTTTGACCTTCTGAAATGCTAGGGTTCTCCGTCGGAAAAACTCATTCTTTCCCATTTCCTGAAGGCGGCCACCATCCAACTCGTGCCACAATCCGCTCCTACCTTCCACGTGTGCAAAGACCAAAAAGAAATCCTTGTGATAATCTTCGAGCTTTTTGATAGTATCAATCAATGCCAAAGAGCTGCGGCCGTTTTCATTTTCGTATTCGTCGGGGGTTTTGCCGGAAAAGGCGACGCTCAAAAACTGGTTGATATAATCCTGACCGTTCGCCAGCCAATCATCACTGAAAACAACAAGAGTATGGATTCCATTAGCTCCGTCATTTACCGAGAGTTCCACCCCGGGAAGCAGAAAAATCCCATTTTTCCGAGCCGTTTTTCGTAAGACCTTGAATTCATCCAAATCAAACTTGTTGTGGTTGGTGATGACCCCGACGCTGATTCCAGCGGACTTCAGAGCATCAACATAAGCAGAATAGTAATAGTCATAATCACCTGTGTATGAAAACTCCTTGTCCGCCTTGGTATGCAGGTGAAAATCCGCCCTCAACCAACGGCTGCCGTGTACAAAATTATCACTGCATGTCATGATCAATCTCCTTGAAGTCAATCATTGCGGTGGTCCCCCTCTGGTCAGTAAATCTTCCAGCTTGTAGTTGACGCTGGTCACACCAAAATCGGGTTCACGCGTGAAGGGCTGACGTATATAACAAGGCGTCGGCCGGTCGCCGCCTGCCTGACCGGCAGACAGGTCAACTTCTACAATGGCAAGTATGTACTGTTCAGGTTTGTTCAGGGCCGTGAGAATCTCATTCTTGGTGATCGTAACTGTTTGGGCACCCTTGATACGTCCTTTGACTTCGATAAAGCGAAGGCCACCCGGACCCGCGGGATTACGCGATTCGATGTCATAACCGCACTTGTCTTTTGAAACATCGCGAGGCTCAAAACCAAGTTCACGTTCGGCAGCCATTACGGCCGCCATAGCAGCCTGCTCCACCGCCCTCGTCTCACGGGCAAACGCAGCCAGTTCTGTCCCCGCATCCTCGAGACTGCCTGCCTGTGCGTCGCACGCAGACAGGCGGAGCAGACCTATAGGGATAATCATCGCGCCGCCAATGACATTAGGTGGAAGAGGGCTAACCTTTCGCTCCTGCCGAAGTTCTTCCATTCGCTTTTGTAACCTGCTTGCAAGCTCGTCTGCCCGCTGACGAGCCTTGGCAGAGTTGATTCTGGCATTTATCCTGCCCGCCAGTTCCTGTATTTTAAGTTGTTCGGCGCGGTGGTCCCAGTAGTTGATTTCCACCGTCAACCGCTCTTTGACAGCGGCAATAGTCTTGTCAACCAATTCTTCTTTTCGCGACTTCACCTCCTCGAGATGCCGGGGAACCAGATGGGTAACGGCATAATCCATGGCAAGAGATTCAATATCACGCCTGCACCAATCACTATCAGGCATCTGCTCGATCATTTTACGCTCGGCGGCCGTCATAGGCCGATAATCAAGATAGGGTGCATATCCTGCGGCAAACACTTCCCCGTCTTTTGTGACCTCGACGAACTGAACTTGCCGGGAAACGATCCGGCGATTGCCGCTTCGGTCAGTCCGTGCATCCTGGATGGAGTGCTCCAGATAAACCAGCGCGCGAATCTGATCTCCGGGATCGTTCTCGTCGATCAGGATTGTTCCCTGCTTCAGAAGATCGCGGTGACGTTCAAGGATAAGGTCCAATGTGGCATCCAGTAATGGGTGGCCGGGACAAACAAACTCGGCCATCGGCTTCCCGGGCATACTTATGAACGATTTCTCGAAGGTAATCCGTTCATAACGTATCAGGACCGGGTCACGCATGCCGATTGCGCGGTCACGATTCCGAACAACAGCCGGAACATGGGTGATCTCATATCGCTTCGGCTCACGCTCGCGTACTGCTCCGCCAAGGCGCTTGAAAGCTTCAAGGAAGAATGATGCAATAAAGTGTGGTTGTAGTCTGCGGGCCTCTGCCCGTTCCATTTCCTCCCTGATTCGTTGCACGCGCGTGGCATCCATGGAATCATGTACCAGGGCATGCTCTTCGATGAGTTCCCGAAGTTTGTCTCTGTCAAGGGTTTTGTCTACGACTTCGTTCAGTCGAGCCCGCACCTCGGGCCTGTCCCCATAACGGACTGCCTCAATGAGCAATGCCTTAAGAGGCTTGTCATTAAAGGTAAGCTTGCCCAGAATATCGAAAACTTTACCGCCAAGGGCCTTACGTTCCTCATCCAGTTTCTCGAGCAGTCGGCGATATACGTCACCCTCACGGGTTTCGGAGGCGACAAGGTTCCAGCAATGACATACCTCCGTCTGGCCGATTCGATGGATGCGGCCAAAACGCTGTTCAAGCCGGTTGGGGTTCCAGGGCAGATCATAATTGACCATAAGATGCGCCCTTTGCAGGTTGATCCCTTCGCCGGCAGCATCGGTGGCAATGAGAACCTCGGTATCTTTATCCTGAGTAAACAGTTGTTCTGCTTTGCGACGATCCTCCCGGCCCATACTGCCATGAATAATTACTACTGCTTCCGATCGGCCTAGAAGGGAACCAATTCGCTCCTGCAGGTAGTTCAGAGTATCACGATGCTCCGTGAAAATAATCAGTTTGCGGCGATGGCCATGGACATCAAACATCTCGGCCTGATTTTGGAGCAGACGTGACAACTCATCCCATTTACAGTCGGAACCCGACTGCCGTACACGTAAAGCAAGCGTTTCAAGTTCCGAAAGGCTTGCAATCTCCGCCTTCAACTCGGCAATAGTCCGAGCCGCCGATGCCAAATCGACGACACGTTCTTCTGCTCGTTCGACCTCCTCATCCGGTGCATCTTCCAGATCCTCCAGGTCATCAACCGTCAAGGTCGGAACTTCCTGCCGCCATTCGATACTGACTTCAGCGCCCCGCTTCAGGAGTTCTTCTTCCCGCAGGCGTTTCTCCAGGCGTTCCCGGCGGCGACGAAGAGATTGATATATTGCTTCCGGGGAAGACGCCAAACGGCGTTGGAGAATGGTCAGGGCGAAGCCCACCGTGCCTTTGCGTCCATCGTTTGCAAGCATCTCGGCCCGATTGAATTCTTCCCGGACATAGTCGGTAACCTTTGCATAAAGCTCTGCTTCACCATCGGACAAACTATACTCAACAGTATAGGCCTTGCGTTCGGGGAAAAGAGGTCTGCCGTCGAATTTGAGCAATTCTTCCTTGACCATTCGCCGCATCAGATCGGAAACATTGACGGAATGAACGCCGTCGCGAAATTTTCCCTCAAAACGGTCGCCATCCAGAAGGGCCATAAAAAGCTGAAAGTCTTCTTCCTTCCCGTTGTGCGGGGTGGCCGTCAACAAAAGGAAATGGCGGGTAAGTGTCGATAACAGTCGCCCAAGCTGATATCGCTTCGTCCGGCGAATTTCACCGCCCCAAAAAGAGGCGCTCATTTTGTGGGCCTCATCACAAACGACCAGATCCCAATCTGTTGTTTTGAGTTTTTCCTGGACATCTTCGTTGCGGCTGAGCTTGTCAAGGCGGCAAATGGCAAGAGGGTTTTCACTGAACCAATTACCCGTTCTGGCAGCTTCATACTTGTCGTTGGTCATAATTTCGAAAGGCAGATGAAAGCGGCGGTACAACTCGTCTTGCCACTGCTCCACAAGATTGCCGGGACAAACGATCAGACATCGCTGCAAGTCGCCTCGCGCAATCAGCTCCTTTATGAGAAGTCCGGTCATGATGGTTTTTCCCGCTCCAGGATCGTCAGCAAGAAGAAACCGGAGCGGCTGCCTGGAAAGCATATCCTCGTAAACCGCAGTGATCTGGTGTGGTAGGGGATCAACCAAGGAAGTATGTACGGCGAGAAGTGGATCGAAAAGATACGCCAACCGAATCCGGTGGGCTTCAGAAACAAGGCGGAACAAGTCTGGTTCACCGTCGAAACTCCATGGTCTACCGGACTCCAGTATCTCGAGATCAATCTCCCGGTCACGATAAATCAGTTCATTTCCCAGCTTGCCTCGGCTGTCCTTATAGGTAAGTTCAATGGCAACAGAACCAATCCACTTGACATCCACAACTGTCACGAAGCCATCCGGAAGGATGCCTTTTACAACTGCTCCACGTTTAAGTTCTTCAAGACGTGCCATTATGTTTCTCGCTTTGCCTGAATAGGTTACTTAAAACCTGGACCGTGATTTCATCAATATTAATCAATGGTCCTGACAAAATTTCTTCTTTGAACATACCAAGCAGAATATTACAGGCTTCAGCCACTTTTATGGTCCAGGAGCACATGGTTGAACGGGGCAGGTTATGAATTACATCCACCCCGTGACAGATTGTCCGAAAGTGGTTTTCTTCCTCTTTTTCTGCGTTTATGGGAAGGAATAACAATAGTTTCAGATTCATAAGGCAAAGCAGGCTCTAAAAAATCAAATATATGGAAGCTGGTTATCATTTCTATGTATTTTTTCTAACCGCCTGCCAAACAACTTGTCCTTGAGGTATTGAATCTGTTCTTTGAGTATTCTGATTTCTGATTGATATGCCTTTTCTTTTTTCAAAAACAGCAATCAGACTCTCAAGGTCTTTAAAAATTTCCGTGTTGATTGTCAGCCTATTCATGCCTTGTTTTATAGCACAATCAGCTGATTTTTTTTAAAAAAGTTTTTTTATCAATAAACCGTATTAAAAGATAGGATTTATTGATCGCTTACATTTCTTCCGCCCTTTGCCCTTTTCCAGCAGCATCTTCGCCTCTTCTTCAACCTGTTTCACAACCCGGTCAAAGTCGCTTTCATACAGTCGGTCCTGCACGATACGGAATTTTTCAAACTCGCTTTCAGCGTGTTGTTTAGCTGCTTCGGCGGAGATTCTTCCAGCGTCCTGCAAAATATCCCTGCTGCTGAGTTCAAG
>Ga0256842_1003414_pt1 | contig 10583 bp, 8 predicted proteins | sample 4559240metaG_FD_185973 | JGI IMG/M metagenome (GOLD analysis project Ga0256842, IMG submission 185973) | Hydrothermal vent microbial communities from Guaymas Basin, Mexico - 4559-240 | ecosystem: Environmental > Aquatic > Marine > Hydrothermal vents | place: Mexico: Guaymas Basin | collected...
TACAATCATCCCCATAAGAGTAGATTTACCTACTCCACTTCCGGCAAATATACCCATCTTTTGACCTTTTCCACAAGTCAAAAGCCCATCTATACTTTTAACTCCGACCGGAAAAACAGTATCTATGATACCTCTTTTTAATGCTTCAATAGGTGGCTTCATGATAGGCATCATTTTTTCATGTTTAATGATACCTTTTCCATCTTTCGGTCGCATAAAGGGATCTACCACCCTTCCAAGCAAACCTTCCCCAACCGGTATGCTAAGACCGCTATCACTTAAAAAAACTTTATCTCCGACTTTGAACCCCTCTATAAAGCCAAACGGTGAAACAAAAAAGAGATCCCCTTTTATCTCGGTTACCATACCAAGCTCACTCTTTTTGCTATCTTTTTGAACAAGTTTTACGATATCGCCAATACCGGGATTGAGACCTTTGACCTCTATAATAGTAGAACTGACTTTACTAATCACACCAAAAAGAGGAGAAAGTTTTTGCTTTTTCAATCTTTCTACTATCTTTTTCAATTTTAAAACCTATTATTCGGTGGAGTATTGATAATATCAAAAAATTCTTTTCTTGTTTTTTCTTTCAAAAAAATTCCTCTTAAAGCAGAAGTAGTTGTTGAACTATATGCTTTTTCTATTCCTCTCATCTCCATACACATATGTCTTGCTTGTAAGACTACTCCTACACCTTTAGGTTTTATCACTTCATTTATGGCTTCGGCTATTTGTTCCGTTAATTGCTCTTGTATCTGAAGTCTTCTTGCAAATACCTCTATAAGCCTTGGTATTTTAGACAATCCCACCACTTTTCCGTCCGGGATATAAGCCACATGAGCTCTGCCAATGATAGGCAAAAGATGATGTTCGCATAATGAGTAAAACTCAATATCTCTCACGATTACCATTTCATTGTTGGAACTTTTAAAAAGTGCCTGATTTAGCACTTCTTTGGGATCTTGCTTGTATCCTTTAGTAAAATACTCAAAAGCCTTAAAAACTCTAAGAGGAGTTTTTTTTAACCCCTCTCTCTCAATATCTTCTCCCACTAACTCTAAAATGGTTTTTATCGCATTTTTAAATTTTTCTTCTCTTTCGATCATAATATCATCCCGTAAACCTAAATTTTACAAAAATCATAACTCATATTTGCTGTTTAAATGATAAAAAAGCAAAATTTTGATATATTAACCAAAATTTTATAAGATTAAAGGAATTAAATGGAAACTAATGTAACAAAAATTGACTCAGCCAATGCAAAAGTAGAGGCAAAAGTTTCAAAAGAAAGAGTGCAAGAGCAAGAAAATAAAATTGCAAAAAAGATAGCAAAAGATGCAAAAATTGATGGTTTTAGGAAAGGAAAAGCTCCTGCAAATGTTGTGAAAAAACTATATAAAGATAATGTAGAGCAAGATAGTATAGCTCAAATTTTTCAAGAATTGCTCAAAAAAGCTGTCGAAGAATTAAAAGTAAGCAATAGTGATATACTTGGAGAACCAAATATCACAAAATTTGAAAGAAATGATGATGGAAGTATTGAAATAAACTTTGAAATCTCTTTCAATCCGGAAATCGACACTTCCGTTATAAAAGAGTGTTTACCCGAATACAAAACACCAAGAGTTACAAAAAAAGAGATAGAAGAGAGAGTAAACCAAATGCTTAAAACCACAGCCGAAATAAAAGAGGTTACCGAAGATAGAGAGCTTAAAAGCGGAGATATAGCAAATATCGATTTTAAAGGCTTTGTAGATGGAAAACCTTTTGAAGGCGGAGAGGCAAAAGGCTATGCTCTTGAGATAGGAAGTGGTAGTTTTATCCCCGGTTTTGAAGATAGCCTTATAGGTATGAAAAAAGGAGAAACAAAAGAGATACAAGTAACTTTCCCTAAAGAGTACGGAAATAAAGAACTTGCGGGTAAAGATAGTACTTTTGAAGTCACTTTAAATAAAATAGAAGAGAGGGTTTTACCGGATAAAAATGATGAAAATGTTTTAAAAAGATTTTTTCCGGAAATAGAACATCCAACATACGAAGATCTTGAAAAAAGAGTAAAACAGATGATAAAGCAGGAGAAACTCAATAAACTATATCTTGATGAATTAAAACCGAAATTAACTGAAACCATTATAGAAAAATTTGAATTTGATTTGCCAAAAACGGTTGTTGATCAAGAGATGGAAATGAGCTTTAGAAACTCTCTTCAAACTAAAAGTGAAGAGGAGATAAAAGAACTCCAAGAAAACCCCGACAAAGTAGATGAGCTTAGAAAAAGTTTTGAAGATACCGCAAAAGAGAGTGTTAAACTCACATTTGTAGTCGATAAATTGGCAAAACAAGAAAATGTAGATGTAAGCGATAACGAGGTTGTTCAAGCTATATATTATGAAGCGATGCAACAAGGACAAGATCCTAAAAAGTATCTTGAGTATTATCAAAAACAAAATCTTTTACCAGCTATAAAAATGGCTATGGTGGAAGATAAGTTATTTGCTAAACTTTTAAATCTTGAGGAAAATAAATAGATGAGTTATATCCCTTATGTTGTTGAAAAAACAGGAAGAGGAGAGAGAAGTTACGATATATATTCAAGACTTTTAAAAGATAGGATTATTATGTTGAGCGGCGAGATCAATGATCAAGTCGCCTCAACTATAGTAGCACAACTTCTTTTTCTTGAAGCCGAGGATCCTGAAAAAGATATATATCTTTATATAAATTCTCCGGGAGGAGTGATAACAAGCGGTTTTAGTATTTATGACACTATGAACTATATAAAACCTGATGTTTGCACCATCTGCATAGGTCAAGCAGCATCTATGGGTGCATTTTTGTTAAGTTGTGGTGCAAAAGGAAAAAGATATGCTCTACCCAATGCAAGAATTATGATACATCAGCCTCTCGGAGGTGCTCAAGGTCAAGCAACCGATATAGAAATACAAGCACAAGAAATACTTAGACTCAAAAAGATACTTAACAACATACTTTCTAAAAATACGGAACAAAATATCAAAAAGATAGAAAAAGATACCGATAGAGACTTTTTTATGAGTTCCGAAGAAGCAAAAGGGTATGGACTTATAGATAAAGTATTGAGTAAAAACTTAAATACATAGGAGTCAAATATTCATGCTTGATAAAAGAGTAACTAAAAAAGCTGAGGTAGCCACAAAACAGAAAAAGGTTATATCAAGAGAGCATTCAAAAATAAATATCCGATTTGAAATCAATTCTACATCTAATGAAATAGAAAGATTTTCAATATCGGTTTTAAAAACTCTTATCAATAAAGGCATTCCTCCTACTCCGGATAATTTTAAGATATATTTTGAAAAACTTCTTGAAAATAAAAGTTTAGATTTTCAAAAGAAAATTCAAGAACTTTTAGAGTTTGAAGAGAGTAATTATAGTGAAAATAGAGTTGAAATAGAAAAAGATATAAAAGAGATACTTATAAGCATAAATAGTATTATAAAAGTTGTAAATTCTATCTATAAAAATATTAGACTTATAAAGCAATTAAGTAGTGAAACAAAACATGAACTTAAAGAAAGCAATAATAGCCTAATATTAAAAAATGTTGCGATAAATTTCAAAGAAAGACTTGATCAATTTGTTGCGAGCATAGACAAACAACTTGAATCCTTGCAAGAGAAGTATCAAAAAGTGGGTAAAAATTTTAAAAATATTGAGGAAAGTACTATATTTGATACAAGATTTGGAGTTTATAACAAAAGATATTTTATAGAACAAGCAGAAAAAGAAAGACAAAAAATTATAAAATTTAAGCATGAAAGTACAATAGTTGTTATAAACATTAAAGATAGTATTTTGAAAAAGTTACTTTATCAAAAAGATAAAATATTTTTACTTAGAATTATAGCTAAAATGCTACTAAAAACTTCGAGAAGAAATGATATAATTTCTTATTTTGGAGAAAATAGTTTTTTACTTTTGCTCAGGCATACCAATATAAAAAGTGCTAAAATGGCTTGTGAGAGGATATATGAAATGTTAAAAAATTCAAATATTATCTTAAATGATAGTGAAGTTGAAATAGAAGTCAATATCGGTATAGCCAGAATAAATGAGGAAGGCAGTATAGAAGAGAGTATACACTATGCTTTTGAAGCTATGGAAAAAGCAGAAGAGGATGAAAAAATATATGAAGTATATCAATATAAAGAAGAAAAAAAATGATTAGAGAAATTATAACATATCCGGATAAAAGGTTATATCAACAATCCAAAAAAGTTGAAAATTTTGACAAAGAGCTTCACCAACTTCTTGATGATATGTATGAAACTATGATAGCAAAAAATGGTATCGGCTTGGCAGCTATACAGATAGCGGTACCCTTGAATGCACTTCTTATCCTTTTGCCGGATGAAAATGATGAGCAAAAAAAAGAGAATCTGCATGAAGTTATCAATCCTAAAATCATAGAAAAAAAAGGCTCCATAGTTTATCAAGAGGGGTGCTTGAGTGTACCTGATTATTACGATGATGTAAAAAGAGCAGATTGGATAGCGGTAGAGTATTTTGATAGAAACGGCAATAAGATAGTTAAAGAGTGCAACGAACTTTTAGCGGTTGCTTTTCAACATGAGATGGATCACCTTCAAGGTCATCTTTTTATAGAGAGGCTTTCATATCTAAAAAGAAAAAAATTTGAAAAAGAGTGGAAAAAGAAACAAAGAGCCAAGAAAAAACAATCATGAAACTTATAAAATGTGCTACTCTTGATATACACGAAGCGAAAGTAGTAGAGGTTGAAAGCACATTTTCAAGGGCTTTGCCCGGCTTTAGCATAGTAGGACTTGCTAATACTTCCATACAAGAGTCAAGAGACAGAGTAAAGTCAGCCCTTTCTTCTTTAGAATATAAATTTCCGCCTCAAAAAGTAACTATCAATCTCTCTCCGTCTGATTTAAAAAAAGAGGGAAGCCACTTTGATCTAAGTTTTGCTTTATCGGTAGCTTTGCAAAAAGAGAGTGTGGATTTTAAAGATATATTTGTTTTTGGAGAACTTGGATTAAATGGAAAGGTAAAAGATACAAATCTTATCTTTCCTATAATTTTATCTCTTGTAAAACAAAAAAAGATAAAAAAAGCTCTTATCCCCAAAGAAAGTTTTGACAAAGTATCCAAAATACCCTCTTTGAAAATAGCCGTTTGCGAAACTCTTGAAGATGCTATCAACTTTTTCAAAAGTAATGACAAAAAGTTTGAAAGTCATAGAGAGTTAGAATTTGACTTTATAGAGATTGGCAAAGAAAAATACTACTACACACAAGAATTTGAACTTGATTTTACAGATGTAAAAGGTCAAGAAGTAGCCAAAAGAGCCTCTTTGATAGCCGCAAGCGGTATGCATAATATACTTTTTGAAGGAAGTCCGGGTTGCGGGAAGAGCATGTGTGCAAAAAGATTAAGATATATCTTGCCCCCAATGAGTTTGGATGAAATACTTGAAAATGCCAGACTTAGCTCTATAAACGAAAAACAAATTGCTTTCAAACCCACAAGAAACTTCCGATCTCCCCATCATACTTCAAGTCGCCCAAGTATATTTGGAGGAGGTACATCCAAAGCCATGATGGGAGAAATAGCACTTTCAAACAATGGAGTACTTTTTTTTGATGAATTTCCCCATTTTCAAAAAAGTGTCCTTGAGAGTTTAAGAGAGCCTCTTGAAGATAATAGGGTCTTAATTTCAAGAGTAAATTCTAAAGTAGAATATACAACAAAATTTCTCTTTGTAGCTGCACAAAATCCCTGTCCTTGTGGCAATCTCTTGAGTAGTACCAAAGAGTGTAGATGTAGTGAGCTTGAGATACAAAGATACAAAAACAGACTCTCAGACCCTTTGCTTGATAGGATAGATTTATATGTTCAAATGGATGAAATTACAAGTAAAGACAAATCCTCCATAAGTTCAAAAGATATGTTCAAGATAGTAAAAAGAGCCTTTATCAAACAAAAAACAAGAGGTCAAAAAGATTTAAATGGCAAAATGGATGAAAAAGATATTGAAAAATTTTGCAAGATAGAAGAGAGTGAGCAAGAGTTATTACATAGTGCAGTTTTAAAATTTGGCTTAACTCAAAGAGGTATAAACAAAACTCTTAAAGTCGCCAGAACGATAGCTGATATAGAAGACAGCGATACTATAAAAAAGAGCCATTTACTTGAAGCTTTAAGTTATAGGAGAAGATAATGAGAAAAGTTTTTGATGAAGTATATTCGCTTGATAGAAGGTGCTATGAAGAATTTGGGTTAAATGAAGATATTTTGATGGAAAATGCCGCTCAAGCTATGGCAAAAGTTATAAGAGATAATGCAGAAAAAGAAAAAAGGATACTCATAGTCGCAGGAGGGGGAAACAATGGAGCAGACGGAGTCACACTCTCAAGAATACTACATAAAGAGTATGAAGTATACCTGTATATGCCTATCGGTGCAAGATCGGATATGTGTAAAATCCAGCTTGAGAGAGCTAAAAAAGTAGGGGTTAAATTAATCTCAAAGATAAAAAATAGCGATGTAATAGTAGATGCTATTTTCGGCTCGGGACTCAACAAACCCCTCGGAGAAGATATTGTTAAAATTATAAAAAAACTAAATAAAAAAAGTGCTTTTAAAATAGCTTGTGATATACCAAGTGGCATAGACACAAAAGGCAATCCCTCGCCCATAGCTTTTGAAGCAGATACAACGGTAAGCATGGGAGCATATAAAACTCCTCTTTTTAGCGATAATGCTAAGGATTATGTAGGTAAGATTATAGTTGCCAATCTTGGAGTGAGTACAGATGTTTATGAGGGTAATAGCGATACTTTTTTACTTGAAGATGGCGATCTTAGACTTCCCTTGAGAAAAAAGAAAAATTCAAATAAAGGAAACTATGGACATACGGTATTTTTGTGTGGGGATAAACCCGGAGCATCCATCATAGCTTCAAGTGCCGCTTTTGCTTTTGGAAGTGGGTTGTGCAGTATCATAACCAATAAAAATATAGATATTCCGTATGAAATAATGAGTACTTTTTGCATACCCACAAACTGTACAGCATTTTGTTTCGGCATGGGGCTTGGTAAAGAGTATGATGAGGAAACTCTTTTTGAAGTAGTGGAAAATGAAGAGATACCTATCGTGATAGATGCGGATATATTTAGTGACAAAAATATTATTGAGATACTCAATAAAAGAAAAAATATGATTTTAACACCTCATCCAAGGGAATTTTCATCTCTTTTAAAATTAATAGGCATGGGAAATTTTAGTGTAGAAAATATACAAGCAAACAGATTTGCTCTTGTTAGAGAATTTACAATAAAATATAAAGATATAGTTCTTCTTTTAAAAGGTAGTAATACTATTATAGCTCAAAATGGCAGGATATATATCAATACATACGGAACAAATGCTTTAAGTAAAGGCGGGAGTGGAGATGTTTTGAGCGGACTTATAGGCTCTTTGCTTTCGCAAGGCTACTCACTGCTTGATGCTACCGTTTCAGCTTCTTTGGCTCATGCTTTAGCTTCAAAAAAATATCCAAAAGCGAACTACTCTTTAGATCCGTTTTCTCTTATAGAGGAGATTAAGTGTCTGTAAAAAAAATAGTCGTTCTTTTTAGTGGAGAAGGGACAAACCTTGAAAATATTATCAAAAAACTTCATAAAAAAGTTATAAATGATTGTCATATACAATTATCCGGTGCAGTATGCAACAAAGAAAATGCAAAAGGTATTGATATATGCAAAAATTATAATATACCCATCAAGATAATTAAACACAAAGAGTATATTTCAAGAGAAGAGTTTGACAAAAAAGTTGTTGAGTGCATTTTGTCTTTTGATCCTGATTTGACGGTGTTGGCAGGTTTTATGAGGATATTGACTCCTGTTTTTACAAGGCATATAAAAGCCATCAATCTTCACCCCTCTTTATTGCCTCTTTTTAAAGGTGCAAATGCGATAGAGAAGAGTTTTTACTCCGATATGAAAGTGGGAGGTGTTTCTGTACACTTTGTCAGTAATGAACTTGACGGAGGAGAGACAATAGCCCAAAAGTGTTTTCAAAAAGATGATAACATGAGCCTTGAAGAGTTTAAAAAAAAGATAAAAGAGCTTGAATTCGAAATTTTACCTCAAGCTATTGTAAAAGTATTGAATGATTAGAAAACACAAGAAAATAAAATAGAAGTTAATATAATGAAACTACTATGCAGTAGTTTCATTATATCTTAATTTTATACAAATCAAATTTATTGTGTAAAAGCAAAATCATCGGCAGATAGATCTGTGATAGTCGTTGTTCCTCCGTCACTATATAAAGTACCGACTATGACAGCAGCACCACTTTTCGTTCCATCTGCATCAAATTTTAATACTCCTGTTGATGTATCAAATAAGAAAGCAGCATAAGCTCCTGAAGCGGTTTGCGATCCGGAACCTGATACAAATTCTACTTTATGGCCATCCGCTAAAGTTAGTAATGTACCAGAACTACTACCCGCATCGGCAAATCCTGCAATAGTAGTTAAGTCACTATCATAAAATAAAAGAGTATCTGCTCCTTGCCCGACACCGGCACTATCTGTGTGTGTTGTAAAATATTGATAACTATATGCTGGATTATGATCGACATCTCCGTTTCCAAGTATATCATTTCCGGCACCGCCTATAAGTGTAGCTGAACCTATCACATTGCTGATTATAGTATCATTTCCGGCACCACCGTCAATAATATTTCCTGTACTGGAAGTATTGGTTATATGATCATCTCCTGAACCACCTTTTAGTGTAACTCCATTTGTTATAGGATTTCCATCTGAATCTTGTCCTGTATTTATAGAGATGCTTAAGCCTTCAGTTTGTGCTGAAAAATCATATACTTCACTATTATCACTTCCAATGTCCATGACAACGATATTTTCTACATTTTGTAAATGATCATCTGTTAAGTTAGAGGCAGAAACAGAACTATTAAAGGCTACAAGATCAGAATCACTACCGCCATCTATAATATCAGTATCATCTGCATTTATTGTATCATCTCCTGCACCACCGTTTATGGTATCTGCACCACCTAATCCCGTAAACATATCATTGCCATTACCACCAGTAATACTGTCTGCCAACATACTACCTGTAATGCTAAAGTAACCATCAGTTTCCGCTGAACCATTCCAAGTAAGTCCTCCTGATGTTAAAGCTGAAGCCGAAACAGACAATCCATTTTGTTGCACACTATGATCTACCAAACTATCGACTGTTGTTATGGAAGCACCTGTACTTCCATTATCTACAAGTGAGATAATCTCTACATTTGCAACATTATCTAAATCATCTGTTGAAGTACCGTTAGTATCAGCAAATGCTAATATATCATCACCTGTGCCACCATTTACTGTTACACTTGAACTCATATTCTCAACAATGATAATGTCATCACCGTCCTTTGCATTTATATTCGTTATTCCGCTACCTGAATCTGCAGTCATAACAGAGTTCTCACCATTTGCATCAGTTAATGTTGTGCCATTTACTGCAGTCAAATCAAACATATCTTCAGGTTTGATTGTATATGAGGTGGCTGTAGTTTGAGACAATGAATACATATCAAATGCGATAGTCGGCATAGTATTAGGCAATATACCGCCATTCGCTGTTGCAGTCGCTATTAAATCACCAATAACACTTTGGTCTATTTCTGCATTAAAAGTTTTGAGTAACTCTAGACCAGTTCCTTGTGTTACCCCGGTAATATTAATAGTAGATGCATCACTTAACAAGTTCAAATCTACACCATCATTGTTAGTACTAAAAAGCGATTGTAATTGTGTTGCTGAAATGGTTAAATCTGAGTGTGTATTTATCGCCGCTATATTGCTAAGTGTTGCCTTTGTTAAGTTAGCAGTTCCCCAAATTTCTATTGTATTTGTACCATCTCCACCATCATATCTCTCTCCATAACCGCCATTTCCACCACTATCGCTTGTAGCAAGTCCTGCATCTATGGTGTTTGCCAGACCAAGAGCATAAGCACCCGTGGTATTTGTAACATCAGAAGCATCATAATCATTTGCATCAATAGCACCAAGTACAACAAAAGTATCATCTCCTGCATTGCCTTCTATAGTATCAATCCCTGCTCCACTACGGATAATGTCATCTCCCGCTCCTCCAATTATATGATCGTTGCCATTATTGCCGGAAATATGCAATGCTTCGCTTTGGCTTGACAAGTCATATGTTGCAATATCTGTATTTGTGATTATTACATTTTCAATATTAACTAACTCTGTATCTTTCAGTTCGCTGGCTGAAAAAGCTTTATTATATTTTACAGTATCTGTGCCTGCACCACCATCTACCACAGCAGAAGGTGGTGCAATTATAGTATCATCACCCGCACCGGCATGGATTGTATCATACATGCCGCCACTTATGATTGTGTCATTTTCTGCACTACCTGTTATATTTAATGGTTCAATTTGTTTTGAAAAGTCGTAGGTACCTGCAACCGTATTTGTGATCACAACATTTTCTACTTGATATAAATCTCCATCT
>Ga0256842_1003415_pt1 | contig 10582 bp, 7 predicted proteins | sample 4559240metaG_FD_185973 | JGI IMG/M metagenome (GOLD analysis project Ga0256842, IMG submission 185973) | Hydrothermal vent microbial communities from Guaymas Basin, Mexico - 4559-240 | ecosystem: Environmental > Aquatic > Marine > Hydrothermal vents | place: Mexico: Guaymas Basin | collected...
GAATGTGATAAAAATTATATTTTGGATAAAAATACTGATTTATGTGTGTTGAAGGCAAATTGTGATAATTTACAATGTGGCTTAAATGAAGAATGTAAAATATTAAATAACGAAGCTATATGCACTTGTAAAAGTGGGTTTATAAAAGATGGAGATAATTGTATAAAAAATAATAATAAAAAATTTAAAATAAGAATAATGGCTTCTAATTTAACTAGTGGACAGTATCAAGATTATGAAGGACCTGGTATTAGGATAATAACTGCAATGAAGCCTGATATCGTTATGATGCAGGAATTTAATTATGACAAAGATTTTAATAATTCAACTTCTGATGCGGAAATAAAAGAATTAATTACAGAGATTTTTGGAGCAAACAGCGGATACGAGTATTACAGGGGGCGTGAAATAACAATTGAAGAAGGGGATATCCCAATACCAAATGGAATAATCAGTAAATACCCTATACTTGAAAGAGGAGAGTGGGGGGATAGTAATGTAGTAAATAGAAATTTTAATTATGTTAGAGTTGATATACCCGGAGATAAAGATTTGTGGGTAGTTAGCATGCATTTAAAAGCAGGAAGTAGCGATGCCGGAACGAGAAGTGCAGAAACACTATCTTTAATACAGAAAATTAAATTCAATATTCCATCTGATGATTATATTGTAATTGGTGGCGATTTAAATACTACTAGCAGAACAGAAAATTGCATTAATAATTTATCTGAATTATTTAAAACCGAAGCTCCCTATCCCGTTGGAGAGGCTGGTAAAGACGGAACAAATGCCTCAAGAAGAAATCCTTATGACTGGGTGATTGCTAGTAATAATTTAGCACAATTTCAAATTTCCACTGATTTTTGTTATGATAATAATATTCAAAACTGTAAAAAATATGAAAATGGATTAGTTTTTGATTCTAAAAAATATGATGAATACGATTTAAATGTTTATTTTTCTCCTGTTGAATTAAAGGATTCTAGAGCAGATAGTATGCAACATATGGGTGTTGTAAAGGATTTTGAAATAGAATATTAATAGGTAAATCAAAGGATTGTGACCAGTGTACTTGCAATTATATTCTTTTTGTGGTAAATAGTATCTCGTTTTGTAATTAGTGTTTTTTTAAATACTAAAAAAGGGAGAAATGTTAAATTATTCTTATTTGTTAGTAGTATTCTTACTCTTTACTAATATTGCTTGCGTGAAGGCTTCAACAAAAAATTCAATAAGAGACTATAAAAAAGAATTAAGTTTAAATTATATTTCTGAAACTTTAGAAAATTATGAAGTTAAAGATTATAACATTGTAGCTATTAATTCATCTAAGCAATTAATCAAGTTATTAAAAGATAATAAATTATGGAAACTTGAAACTAATGAAATAAGTCATATTTTAATTAAAAATTTTCCTTCTGATTTTCGCAAATTGAGAGTTCAAGACAAAAAAAGAGCATTCTTTCACTCTATGATTTCCATGATTTTAGTAGTTTCTAGAGAAATTAAAAATGAAAGAGCAAAATTTATAGCAATTTCTAATAAATATAATCTTATAAGCGATTTTAATAAAAAAAATATAGAATCTTTAAAACTTAGTGATAAATTATTTATTGCTAGGATTACTAAAAAATATAAAGCTACTAAAAAATCAGAATTGCTAAAAAGGATTGATGTGCTTCCTATTAGTTTAATTTTGTCTCAAACAGCAATAGAATCAGCATGGGGTACCTCAAGATTTACAGTTCAAGGTAATAACTTATTTGGAGTGTGGTCTTTTAATGGCAAAGGCTTAATTCCTTTAAGAAGAAAAAAGGGATTAAAGCATAGAGTAGCTATTTATGATAGTCTATTGGATTCTGTTAGAGATTATATGCTTAAAATAAATACAGTTAGAGCATATAGAAAATTAAGAAATTTAAGAGTATATAGTAAGAATTCTATATATTTAACTAGAGGTTTATTGCATTATTCAGAAAGAAAGCAGGCTTATGTCAAAGATTTACAAAAGATGATTAAAAGAAATAAGCTAAAAAAATACGATAATCTTCATCTTAAAGCTGGTAAAATCTAAAAAAATATTCTAATGATGACAATAAAACAGAAAAATTAAATCAAATAAAAAATTTATTGGTTAAAATTACTCAAAAATGGAATAGCACAAATAAATTAATAGTGTCATTTAATAATAGATTAGAAGGAAAAAGTAAAATTTATATTATTGAAAAATCTGATAGTGTAATACAGCGAATTAAGAAATCTTATGATGAAATAAATGAAATAGGTATGGAGATAAATAGAATATCAAAAACTTTATAAAATTTAATCTAAATCTAAGGATTTACTCACTTCCCATGCTGCAATAGCAAAAGCATTTGATAAATTAATACTATCCAGTTTACCTTTCATAGGTATTGATAAAAGATAATCCGACTCTTGTTTTATTTGGTATCTAACACCCTTACCTTCGTTTCCAATAATTAAAACAGTTTTTTCATTAAATTTAGTATTTTGAATTGGAGAACCTTTTGCGTCTAGTGTGTAAATTGTAAAACCATTTGCTTTTAAATGTGCCATGGCTTTTCTGATATTTACAACTTCTGCAACTTTTAGATATTCTATAGCTCCTGTTGAAATTCTACTTACTGTAGGTGTTACTTCTACTGAATTTCTTGTTTGTATCACTATAGCTTGAAAACCTAATTGGTATGCTGTTCTTGCTACTGCTCCAAAATTATAAGGGTCTGCCACTTGGTCAAGAATGAGAATTTTATCAAAATCAATTAAGTCTTCAACATCGACATAGGGAAATGGTTCTGCTTCAATCCAAACATGTTGGTGTATTCCTTTTTTGTCTAGTGTAAGTGGATCTTTAATCTCTTTAAAAGTAAATCCATTTTTTGTTATCAATTTTTTCAATTTCTCATTTTTTCCTTGAGTTATATAAATTTTTTTAATTCTTTCAGGAAATGATTTAATCATTGTTTCAGCTAAGTTTATACTAGATAAAATTCTATAATCATCTTTTGCTTTTTTTTCGTACATTTAAACTCCATATTAGAAAAATTCTGTTTTAGATTTCTAAAACAATATAAGAATATCAGAGAATTATTAAATAATCAAGGCTTTTCCTTGACTTTACTTGGTAAAATGAATTAAATGTATAAGGATTGTTTTTTATCAGAAATTTGGAGTATGTAAATGAGTAAGATATTTGAATTAATTAATTTGAATATGCTAAACAGTATAAAAGAGATAATCGCAAAAGATCAAAGCTTATTGAGTGAAAGAGATAGTAGTGGTAATACCCCTTTTATTTATTCTGTTTTTCATAAAAAATGGGCTATTGCAGAATGTTTGTTAGCACAGAATAGTAATAATATAAACTCTACAAATAATCAATTAGAAACAGCTTTAATGTATGCCTCTAGATATGGAAATCTTGATTTGGTTCAAAAACTACATAATCAAGGAGCTGATTTAAATAAATCTAGTTTATATTTGGGACCCGCTATATTTTATGCATTTGAAAATATAAAAAAGGATATTTTGAGATATCTTGTTATTAGTGGTGCTGATGTTAATTTGAAAAATAAATATGGTGTTAGTTTATTAGTTAAGGCTGTAGAGTCTAATGAAATTGCTATGATTTCATGGCTTGTAGAAAATGGAGCCGAAGATATTGATAATGCATTGAAAATTGCTGTTATTTTTAGTTATTTTAAGGCTGTTGAAGTGCTAATGCTAATTGGAGCTAATATAAATCAAATAAATAATAATGGTGAATCTCTAATTATTGAGGCTATTAACAATAAAGCTTGGGATATTGTTGAATTATTATTTAATAAAGGTGCAGAAGTGATTTCTCCTAAAAGTGTATATGGTTGGGAGATTTTAAGTAGTGCTGCTCAAGCAGGTAAGTTAGAACTTGCTAAAAATATAATTAAATTAACTAAAAACTAAGAAATTTTTTTAAATATAATTGCAATTAATTGAATTAAGTAGTAGTATCCCATTGTTTTGGGAGGGCATTAAATGCTTAGTATAAAAATTAAAAAACTAAATGAAGATGCAAGAATACCTTTTAGGCAAACAGAAGGTTCTTCTGGTTATGATTTATATTCAAATGAGGATACAATTATAAAGCCAAATGATATCGTTTTAGTTTCTACTGGTATTTCAATTGAAATACCAGTAGGTTATGAGGCTCAAGTTAGACCAAGAAGTGGTCTTGCTGTAAAAAAAGGTATAACCGTACTTAATACTCCTGGTACAATAGATGCAGATTATAGAGGTGAAGTTAAAGTTATCTTAATAAACTTTGGAAAGAAAATTGTAAGCTTAAAAAAACATGAAAGAATTGCTCAACTTGTTTTTCAAAAAATAGAAACGATTAACTTCGTTTTAGAAGAAAACTTAACTGAAACTAAAAGAGGAACAAATGGTTTTGGTAGTTCAGGAGTGAAATAAATAATTATGCATATTAAACTAAAGATTGATATCTTAAATTTTAGGTCAAATGATAGGATTTATTTAACTTTAATTGCAATTTTAATTGGTATTTTAACTGGTTTTGGAGCCGTAGGGGTTCATCATTTAATTGATTTTTTTTCTGGGTTATTTTATGGAGAAGGTGGCTTAGTTATTTTATTACAACATACTCCCAAGTGGAAAATAATTTTATATCCTGCAGGAGCGGGCTTGATTGTTGGACCAATGATTTATTTTTTGGCAAGAGAAGCAAAAGGGCATGGGGTTCCTGAAATTATGGGAGCAATTTTATTAAGAGGTGGTAAAATAAAACCAATGGTTGCTGTAGTAAAAGCTTTTGCTTCATCATTATCTATAGGTGCAGGTGGCTCTGTTGGTAGTGAGGGACCTCAAGCTCAAATTGGAGCAACATTATCTTCTGTTTTAGGTCAGCTCTTTTTTAAAAAAGAGGAATATGTTAAAGTTTTAGTTGCAGCAGGAGCAGGAGCAGGTGTAGCGGCAGCATTTAATACCCCGATGGCAGGTGCATTATTTGCTTCTGAAGTAATATTAGGTAGTTTTAGTGTGGCAAGTTTTGCTCCTATTATAATGGCATCTGTTTCTGCAACCTTAGTATCAGAACATTATCTTGGAGATAAAGTCTTTTTTAATATTCCTGCCTATACTATAGGCTCTCCTTACGAGTTTTTATTTTATATTATACTTGGTGTACTTGCTGGTTTTGTTGCATTGATGTTTATATGGACTTTATATTTTTCTGAAGATTTATTTGATGAAAAAATGAAGAAAATTCCTGAATATCTAAGACCTGTTTTAGGTGGATTAATTTTAGGTACTATTGGTATATATGTTCCATATATTATGGGTACTGGTTTTGATACTATGGCAATAATGATGAGTGGAAAATTATCTATTGGTTTTGTATTATTATTACTATTTTTAAAACTTATTGCAACTGATATCACTTTGGGTTCTGGACATTCTGGTGGTGTTTTTGCTCCATCATTATTTATGGGAGCAGCATTAGGTGTATTTTTTGGAACTATTGTAAATACTTATACGAGTATAGATGTTCCTATTGAAGTGTGGGGGCTATTATCAATGTCTGCTGTTGTAAGTGGTGCAACACAAGCTCCTATTACTGCAATGATGATAATATTTGAAATGTCTAAAAATTACTCATTAATGCTTCCACTAATGACAGTTGCTATGATTTCATCACTTATTACAATGATAATAAAAAGAGAATCAATTTATACACAAAAATTAATGTTAAGGGGAATTTTATTAAGGTCTAAAGATGATAATGACCAAGTAAAAACAAGAACTATCAATGAATATATAAAAAAGAATATTAAATATTTTTCTCAAAGTGAAAAAATAAATAGAATTTTAGTTGAATTATTAAAACAAGATCAACATTTTTTCCCAATTGTAAATAATGATGAGGAAAAAAAACTTGTTGGAGTTATAACAATTGATAATTTAAAATTTGTTTTTGAGGAAAAGCTTTCTCCTATGACTAAAGAGTTAATGGTTGCAAAAGATTTAATGACTCCTGTAGAATCAATAAATTTAGGAAGTAATATCATTACTGCTCTTGAAATATTTGCTAAAAGTGATTACTCTGTTTTACCTGTTGTTGATGAAGATAATGTAATTATGGGTTTGCTATCTGAGCATAGAATATTAAGAATATATAATAATGAGTACAGAAAAAATGAAATTGCAAGAGTGATATTTAAAAAACAAGATTTAAAACATGCTGTTAATGGTATTTATATTGGTAATTCTATGTATATAGCCGAAATTACTCCACCTAAGCATACTATTAATAAGAGCTTAAAGGAAATTCAATTTAGAAATAAATATGGTCTTGAAATTGTTTTGATTAAAAAAGGTGAAAACAAAAAAATATTTCCAACTGCTAATTATATATTAGAAGATAATGATCAATTAATGGTTTTGGGTGCAGCTGAAAATATAAGAAGCTATAAGACAGAAAATGAGCTTAGTCCTAACTCTTAAATTTGATTACTAGATATTGCTTCACATATTTTAAACTTTTCAAAATAAAAAGATTGTTTATACCTCCTAATTATGTTATAAGGCTTTGATTTTATATGAGGTTACATGAAAAGTATATTGTTAATGTCTTTAATATTTGTTTTAGCATCTTGTACATCTGTTGATTCTTTAATTAAGGATAAAGAGTTAAATAAAGCTGTTAAATATTGTGAAAACAAAGAAGAAAATAAAACTATTTGTTATGAAAAAGTTGCTGATTCTTATTTTAAAAAGGGTGATTTTTTTAATGCAGAAAAATATTATGGATATAATTACTCAAATAATAAAAAGAAAAGAAATAAATCAAATTTTCAAATTGCAGAATTTTTTTTAAATAAAAAACAATATAATAAATCATTAAAGTATTATGATAAAACAAATAGAAGAAATGAGGGGTATTTAAAGATTGCGGATAGGTATTTAAAAAATAAAGAGCTTTCAAAAGCATACTCTTTATATAAAATATTAGGTGATAATAATGGTATTAAAAGTATTGCGGATAATTACTATAAAAATGGAGAATATTTAAGAGCTTTTAAGTTATATGAAAAGTTAAATCTTAAATTAAAATATGCTTTTAAAATAGCGAATAAATTAGTGGAGATAAAAGATTTTGTTGATGGAGCTAAGTTATATAGTATAGTTAATAGTACGCAAAAACTTAGGGATACTTATAAGAAATATGGATATTTTTTACTAAAAAAAGATAAGTATTATAGTGTTTTAAGTTCTAACTCTCCAATAGTATCTATTTTAAAAACAGATGATTATTTATTTGCCATAAACCAAAAAGGATATATATATCAATCATATTTATATCAAGAGAAATTTAAAAAGGTATTCTCTTTAAATTCTAAAAAAGAAAAAGTGATTTCTGCGAGCTATACTAATAAAAGTAATCAAATTGTATTATTAACTAATGCTGGTTTAATATTTTACGATATAGTAAATAAAAAAATTAATAGGAGATTAAATAAAAAAATAACAGCTTTTGCCATAACTGCAAATGAAAATTTTATAATTACTGCAAATGAAAATATTATTTCTGTAAGAGATTTTAATTCTTTAGATGACTTATTATTCTTTAAAAATCACACTGATAGAGTTAATAAAATTCTTATTATTAAAAATAGAGTAATTTCTGCAGGAAAAGATAAATTGATTAGAGTTTGGGATATAGAAACTGGCAAACAATTATTTGTTTTAAGGGGGCATTTTTTAGCTATAACTTATTTGGATTTAGATACAACAAAAACTCTTTTGGTTTCTGCTAGTAAAGATAAAACTGTAAAAATATGGGATTTAAAACAAAAAAAAATAATCAATAATTTTAAATTTAAAGATAAGCTTAAGTTGGTAAAATTTAGTAATGATTCCTCAAAGTTGTTAGTTGCTTTAAACAATAGAGTTTATAAAATAATAGATATTCTTGAAAACAAAATTATTGACTCTGAGCTATTTCATTCTTCTGTAATTAAGAGTCTTTTAATTGATAAAAATGATACTTTTATATATTCTGGAGATAAAAATGGCAAGTTATTCATTTCGTTATTAAATAAAGATACTATAATTGAAAATATTTTTTCTAAAGGAAATTTAAGCAAAAATGATTATTATAAAATTGCTGAAATATATTTTAATAAGCAAAAATATGATAATGCGGTTAAATATTATCAATTATCAGATAAAAAAGAAGAGGGAATACTAAAAATAGCTGATAAGTTTTATAATAATGAAAACTATGAAGAAGCTTTAAAGTATTATAATTTATTAGAAACTGAAAACTATATTGATAAAATTGCTGATACATATTTTAAATTAGGAGATTACAATAAATCAAGTGAGTATTATTTTAGATCAAAAAATTATATAGGGGTTTTAAAATCGGCAAAAATGTATTTATATGAAGATAATTACTATGATGCAATAAGATTATATCTATTATTGACAAAAAATTATGATAAGAATACTGAAATAGATAAGATTAATGCAATATATTTAAAAATTGCTGATATCTTTATTAATATGAAAGAATCAAAATATCTAGGAACTGAAGATGATAGTTTTAATAAAAAGATTAATGAGAAATTAAAAAAATGGTATAACATTAGATTTGATATTGCACAAGAATACTATAATAAAGCAAATATGTCTCAAGAAGGATATTTAAAAATAGGGAACTCTTTATGTATTACTAATAATTTTGACTTAGCTATTAGCTCTTATGAGAGCTTAGAAGACTCTAAATATTCTAAAAAAATGATTAAGAAATGTCTGAAAGCTGGAGCCGTTTATTATTTTGAGGAAACTGTTAATTCATATAAAAAATTATCTAAATTAGCTTCAAATGATGGAGATTGGAATTTAATTACTAAAAATTTTAATAGTGCTATGAAATCTGTAGAAGAAAGTAAAAAGTATTATAAAAAATTAAAAGATTATAAAAAATTAAGACAAATTCAAAAAATAAAAAGAAGATTAAAAAGATATAAGAAGAGTTTAGGTTTATAATAGTACTTTATGTATAAGTTTTTTTATTACTTCGGATTTTTCTATTGCTAAATGTTCTATCAATAATTTATTTATTTTATCATCATTTTTATAAAGTAAAACTTCAGTAGCAATTGTTCTTGTCGAAACTTTTCTTGCCTTTAATAGTTCAATTACCTGAGGAGTTAATGTGTTATCTTTTTTAAGTAATATTTTTATTGCATTTTGAATTGTTTTAGAATTAGATGTAGTCAAAGATAACAACAATGGAGAACATTTTTCTTGTTGATGTTCCCACATTAAAGGGAGTATTGCAACTTTTTCTTTAATTGATATTATTTCAAAACTATCAATAATTTCTTTAAAGTGGTTATTAATAAAATCTATTATCAATTGTCCTTTTTCTTCTTTCTTGTAGATTTCTTTAATTAAATATTTAATATAAAATACAATAGGAATATTGTTTTCATTGATTAATTCTAAAGTTGTTTTTAAATCATTTTCAAAAGAAATATGTTTTTGTATAGTAGTGTGTGGTTCAAAAATTAAGCTTAACTTAAAGCTTTTAGTATATAATTCTTCATTATTTTCACTAGGAAAATTATTAACAAAGTTATCCCAAAAATCGAAAAAACTATCATTTTTAACTAAGCTCTTATATGTTAATATGATTTTATCTATGACATTTTTTTTGTTAGTTTTAATAAATGTTTCTAATAATTTAAGAAATTCATCATGATCCTTAAACTCAGGAATATTATTAAGCCAGTTGGATAATTTTTTGATATATAAGTTTTCTTTTAGTTTCTGATCCTCTAATTTACTTAAAATCAAGTTAAATCTTTTAGAATCAATATTTTTATCAAGATAATTTTTTATCTCTGTTTTAAAATAAGCAGGATAAGTATTTTGCATTACCTGAATAAGTATTACTCTTGCAATAGGATTATTTAATTCTTTTTCCCATTCTTTTAAATTCTTTTTATATGAAGGCATTAAGTCTTTTGATAGGGCTGAAATAAGAGGTGCTTCATTGTCTCTAGTTATATTTTTAAGTAGTTGTTGTACTACTAATTGCTTTTTTACTCCAGTTGCTTTCATTAATTTTAAAATCAATAAGTAACCTGTTTCTGTACTTTCTATCATGTTACTAAAAAAGTTAAATAATTTCAAAAAGTCTTCTCTTTTAACTAATATTTTAAATAATTTTATAAAATATGTATCACTTATTTCAATTCCATTACTAAGCATGTCTTTGAATATAGAGTCCCATTTTTCATATTTAATATTTGGAGTTATTCCTTTTTTAGCATACATGTATTTTAGTAATTTATCTCTATCTAAATCATGTAATCTTACAATGTCTTCAAAAGTCGCTTCTTTATCTTTTAATTGCCAAAAATTTTCGTAGTACTGATCAATACTTTTTTTATTATCTTTAATTAAATCCTGAACAGAGGCCCAGTCCGGAACAATTAGCCTTAATTTTGCTAAATATGGAATAGCTTGCTCCTTTTCTTTTAGAGCAAGTAGT